>Ga0247611_10011383_pt1 | contig 10277 bp, 5 predicted proteins | sample 177DNAGHGhighgp2_FD_192422 | JGI IMG/M metagenome (GOLD analysis project Ga0247611, IMG submission 192422) | Sheep rumen microbial communities from Palmerston North, Manawatu-Wanganui, New Zealand - 1770 DNA GHGhigh gp2 | ecosystem: Host-associated > Mammals > Digestive system > Stomach > Rumen ... | reverse complement strand
CGTCGATAGTGACCAGATCCACTTCTCGCTCCAGGGGGACGTACTGCGTCGTAATCATGGGCCACAGATAGAAAAAATTCTTCAGTAATAGCAGCCCACGCTCTTTGAGCTCGGTCTCGGTCCAGTGCTCATGTTGCTTCATGTAGTTGCTCAGCTTGAAAGCGGAGTCCTTGTATCCGTAAACAGTGATGAGCTTCTCCTCTTTGGTCTCACGGTCTTTTTTTGTGTAGGTGTAACCCTTCCACTTGTCTGAATATGGACGGTTGCTATAGTCGATATTATACCCCGTGAGCGTGAGGTTAGCAAAGGTGTGCAGATATTGTTCATGTATGCGTTCGGCATCTGTCCCAAGTTCGCTTCTCCATTGGGGTGTGAGATGCTGCGGCATGACGTGCTCGATGGAAATTTTCCCCTCAGCCATCTTCTTAACGATGTCCTCATCTGCTTCCTTGCTGTCAAGGTTCTCCATGCGCTCAAACAGGAAAGCACGGTAGGATGCCGGTATCTTATAGATCTGCCTGGTCGGGAAATACTCGCTGACATACCGGTCAGTCGGGAATTCACCAGAGCCTTGTTTTCTCAAGATGATGAACTTCATGACCTCCACATAGGGAACTGCCACCTCCAAGCCACGCTTCTTATGAGTTTCATAAATACGGAGTATATCCCAGTGCAGATTAGCAAACGCCTTTGTCATGTAGTTGGCTGGCCACCCACACACGATTCGGCGAGCCCAATAGTTCTCCACGACATCAAGGACTTCGTAACGCTGCTCTTCGCTCATGCTGTTTTGGTCGGCATAATCAAAGAACGCGAGGTAGTAAGGCATGCATACAGACGAACCGATACTGGCCAACTGACGCAACTTACGGTTGAGCATCGGGCTGCTAGTCTCGCCCTTTTCTGCCATGCGGTAATATCTGGCATACTTCAGCATGTCGGCCAACAGTTCTTCACGAGGCAGACCCTTCTTTTCATCGTAAGCCTTGAAGTCGAAATACAGTTCATCAATATTGCTGATTTCCTTGTTATTCAGTGTGAGATAGTCACGAATGAACATCGTTGGCTCCCCATCAGTGGCTTGCTCTATCTTGCGCCAATAGTTATAGTAGTATTGCTCTTGCAATTCCTTGGACTGCGACATCAGCAAGTAGTTTCTTACCTTGTCGGCCTCCTCAAGGTCTTTTCCGCACGAATTTAGGCTCTCGAATATAAGTTGCGGGTTATCCTTGGAGTCAAGACAGATATCTATGATAATTAGCCGCTCAATGGCGTTCACCAGATCTTCAAACACAAGCGGATGACCTTGGCCCGTGATGAGATTGTAGAAGAACTGATAGTTGGTTGTGATGCCCGACTCCTCCCCTGGAACAAACTGGTTGGGGTCGTTGGTGAACAAAGCGTCGTATGCCTTCATGTCATCGTCTATCGGGCGAAGCTTGATTTTGCGGTCAATTTGACGATATTTAGCAATTAGATATTCGTCCTTCTTGTCTTTAAGGAACTCCATGTTCCGGCATTCCATCACCCCATTTTGTACTGCATTTATTGCAGCTAGAATCAAAATTGAGATCGTTGTAATGCGCTGTTGACCGTCTATGATTAGCAAGTCATTTTCAGTCTCGCTGGCTTTTACAGAGACGATTGTGCCGAAGAAGTGGCTGGATATATTATTGTCGTGTATCTTTTTCAGGTCAGTGAATAACCTTTGGCAGTGCTTTTTCTGCCATGCATATTTTCGTTGGTACAAAGGGATTAGGAATAATGCCTTTTTATCATCAAAGTACCTAAGTATTTCAGTCGCGTATCTCATAAACTTTGTTTGTTATTATCTCTATTCTACAACCTATTGAGCAGAATATTCAGTTGCAATAAATCAATCATTATCAACAAAAGACTCAATGCCATATTCCCATTCGCTAGGATCATCAAAGAAAGCCAACCACTTGTCCAGATTGGTCTCATCGACTTCACCGGACAGGATTTTACCGATCAACATTTTCCATGCTTCGATGTATCCATCAAGGGCACAGGATTCTCCACTGTAGCTCCAATAGTCATCAACGTATTCTGATCCGATGCCGGCTTCCTCCGCGAGATTACTAAAGTCATCCTCGTCTAATTCCTTGTCGCAGATGCCATCAAAAATATCATCGGCACCATATAACGCATTTTTCAAGAAGCCACGCACCTGGTCTCCTGTGAGATGGAGTTTTTCTGGCTCGTCTTCTTCAAAATAGTAATCTGAATCTACGATGGTCACGTGAAATGTATAATCGCCGTCCGGGAGAGCTGCAACACGAGAGCGAAGGTCTGCTACCTCATCTGCATCGTCTTCATCATGATTCTCAATCTCTTGAGCCAGCTCCTTAAGTTCATCCGGAACGGTATCACTCTCACTGAGATATACTGAAGGCCCGCCATTGTCGTCAGGCCAGCAAGCCTCTTTAGCCATCTGATAAAGCCGTGCTTCAACATCAACCTTTTTAGTCTTTAAGTTGCTGAATACAGCCGATCCATCTGATATCAGAAACAGCAATTCCTTTTGATTGAGACACAAATCTCCACCCGTCGAAAAGCCATCCCCACATGCACCACCCTCAGAGCCACTGAGGGCACACGGGAATGAAACTTCTTCGCCAATTGTATCTAACAGTGCTTTTCTTGCTAATTCGATCTTATCCATGACTCAAAATGATTGTTGACTGATATAATAAAATAACTACCCTTTAAATACCCAGTTTCATCATCAAGTCAAGGGCCGGTTGGTAGCCCCTGCGATATGATGCGGTTAACCAATAGGCTGCCATTTCCGGATCCTTAGATCTAAACAGCTGAGACCAGATGAAGCATGCGGTCTTCTCATATGCTTCGGCTGCTCCCTGGTACCACGAGAACGCTTTCTGCATGTCTTGCTCACATCCCTTGCCATAGGCTTGCATATCGCCTAGGCATTTCATTCCCATGACACTTCCGCTATGGGCTATAACCTGATATGACATTTTTGCATTTGTATCGAGGTTGACTTCCTCAAATAAATGACCCAAGAATAGTCCAATTATTTCAGATCCGAGGGCCATTGCTCTTAACTGGAACAGAGCATCCACCAGATTCTGGTCTAACTGTTTTTTACCCGTTTTGATTTCAAAAAGAATCTTTGCACTCTCTGATTCTTCTTGGCTTATTTCGGGAACAGATTGTGAAAAAGTAGATTCTAATGGTTTCTCTTCCTCAATGCGTTTGAGCATCTGTTTAAAATCAATGATAGCCTGTGGGTGCTCATAATAGATTGCCATCTGGAACCAATAGAACGCAGCTAAATACTCTTTCTTTCGATTATATACCTTTCCAAGCTCGTTCATGGCATCGGGGCATCCACCCTTTGCTGCCTGGACGCAATACTTGTACCATTCAGCGTCTTTCCCGTTAATATCTGGTATATACTCATGGGATAGTATGGCCGCCACACCCCATGCGCCTTCAGCGATACCGGCATCGGCAGCGATACGGAAGTGTTTCAGGGCTTCAGCTTCATCCTTCATCTGATACAACTGTCCTAATGTAATGCCAGCTTCAGCCAGTCCCTTCTTCTCCAACTCGTGAAACTTGGCAATAGCCTCTTGGTTATCGTCACGACTAAATAGTTCAACCGACGCGCGACCCAGTTGCCTCATCAGATCTTCTTTACTGACTGACGGCGTGCCGTCTTTGGCTTTGTTCTGTGCCGGTGCCTGTGGCTTATTCACGGTAGACTCTGGTGTTGTACCTTGGGCGCTTTCTGTGTTTTGGATAGCGTCCTGGGATCCATCTGCAGCAGACTTCTTCTTGTTTTTCAAAAAATCAAATAGTCCCATATGATTTATGCTTTAGTGATTATTACACCTTTGTCGGTCACATCTTGCGGACGCGTTGGTCGTAGAGCTCGTTAAAGAAGATGCTCTTGAACATGTTGTTGGCGCGATCCTCGGTGAGTTTGTTGTACAATTCCAACTTGGAGTTGATGAAGTTGAGAAGTTCCTCGTCGATTCTCTCCTCAAACAACTTCTTGACATCGTCACGGGCATTGTCGGTATTGAAATAACCCATGAGTTCCTCGTCGTCGATTACACGCTGACGCATTTTGTTCAGCTCGACTTTGTCATCTTCGGTCAGTTCAAGGCCGTAAGTGTCATTCAGCATCTTGATGATGTTACTCAACAAATCGAGCTCATCCTTAGGTGTAGCGCTATCCTGGCCTGCAGTCTGGCCCTTCATGGCGGCATCACGTTCGGTGAGGCTGATGTTCTGGCGCCCCATGTACTTCACCTTGTAGCTGTCAAGCATTGTCTCATCAAGCACCTGATAAGGCAAGTTGCTCTTCTTGTAGGGTAGCTTCTTGTACAAGGCCAGACAGAATGGTGCCAACTGAGCAAGGTTTTCATCCTTGAACGTGATGATCTGGCTCAGGAAATTGTACAGGTTGCTGAACCGGCGACAGCGTTTACGGAAAATCTCTTGATTCTCATCGTCAAGTATAGCGAGAGCCTGGTCACAGATCCTATCAAGAACTGCATTCACCTTCACCTTATTTGTTTTGTCGATGAAGTAATACTTGGCGAACTCATGAACGTCCTCTTTCTCGAAAACGCCAAATTGGTACAACTCGGATTGCAGCTCATACAAGGTGTTAGGATCGGTCGCGTCCTCCTCAAGCATGTAGTTACGGCCATAGTAGTCCTGGAAATCGGTTTGCACGTCCTCGGCATTGTTCACAAAGTCCAGAACCATCGTGGAGCCTTTGCCCTTCTTGGTGCGATTCAGTCGACTCAAGGTCTGCACCGTGCTGGTGTCACCGAGCTTCTTGTCCACAAACATCGTGTGCAGGTTGGGCTCATCAAATCCCGTCTGATACTTCATGGCCACAATCAGAATTCGATACTTGGGCAGTTTGAATGCCTCGGGGATTGAGATGTTTCCTTCAAGTCTATTCATTGACTTCTCGGTATACTCCTCGTTGGTGTCACCGTCCTTGACCGTACCAGAGAAGGCTACCAGTGCCTTGTAAGGCAAGTGCATCTCCTGCATGATGTCATCAAACTTACGCTTATAGCGCACTGCATGCAGGCGGCTCCTGGTCACCAGCATGGCCCGGGCCTCACCATTGATTTCCTTCTCGGTCTGGCTGACGAAGTGCTCAATCATGATACGGCTCTTACGCTCGATGGCGGCATCCTGCAGGTCCACATAGCTAGACAGCAGACGTACAGTCTTTTTCTTCTCATATTCGCTGTCGATGACCCCCTTGGCCGTCACCAGCTTGTAGTAACGCTTGAAGGTCATATAGTTCTCCAGCACATCAAGGATGAAGCCCTCGTCGATGGCCTGCTTCATGGAGTAGACGTCAAACGGTTCTTTCTCTCCGTTGATGTTTTCACAGAACAATTCTATTGTCTTGGGCTTGGGTGTCGCCGTGAACGCAAAGTAGCTGACATTCTTCTTAATGCCAGTACGGCTCATCTCCCTCTCGATGGCCTCATTGAGCAATTTTTCCTCATCGGTTTCTTTTTCCTGTTCCTGGTCGAAGGCCTCGGCTTCCTCCAGCGACATGGCTTTCCTCATCTGGCGCGCCATGCTTCCGCTCTGGCTGCTGTGTGCCTCATCGATGATGACAGCAAAGTTTCGGTCGGCATAATGCTGTACCGAATCGGAAATGCTGGGGAACTTCTGGATGTTCACGACGATGATCTTCTTTCTTGCCTCAATGGCGTTCTTCAGATCCTGGGCTGTCTTTCTGACTTTACCGTCCTCGCTGTCCATGATATACTCAACCTCACCAGGTGTGAGATCAAACTGGCGGATGTTCTTACCAATTTGGGTATTCAGCGCCAAACGGTCGGTCACAACAAATACCGTATCAAAAATCGGCTTATTGTCTGTGTAGTTCTGGAAGAGGTTGCTCAGCCTGAACGCCAGCCAGGTGATGGTGTTGCTCTTTCCCGAACCAGCCGAGTGCTCGATGAGGTACCGGTGTCCAACACCTTTCTCCTTGAGTTCAGCCAACAAACGCCAAACGACTCTGCGCTGATGGTAGCGGGGGAATATCATGGCTTGGCTCTTCTCGGTCTTGAGTGAGCCCGTTTTGGGGTCATATTTCTTCTCCTCGTTTTCCTGAACCAGGATATAGTTCTGGATCAGGTCTAACAATGAGTCTTTACGCAAGACGTCGCGCCACAGGTATTCCGTTCTGACAGTCTCTTGAGGATACTCTACGCCCTCGGGCGGTTTGTTCTCAAAGAACTTGTTGAACGGGAAGAAACGAGTCTTCTCACCAGCAAGGCGTGTCGTCATGAACACCTGCTCGGTGCCACAGGCAAAGTGCACCAGAATGCGCTTGAACTCAAGGGACTTTTCGCCTCTAGTGTCGCGGCTCTGCATATACTGCTTGATGGCATTCTCGTGGGTCTGTCCTGTGAGGGTGTTCTTCAACTCAATCGTAGCCACCGGCAGTCCGTTGACAAAGATAGCCAGGTCGATGGCAAACGCAGTATCCTTCTTGGAATACTTGAACTGCCGCATGATGGCGATACGGTTCTTGTGGTAGTTCACCTCATGTTCAGCGTTCAAGCTGCTTACCGGTTTGAAGTATACCATACGGAAATTCGCCCCAGGTGCCGACAGTCCGTTCCTGTCCTTGAGCACCTTGAGCGTTCCATACGTTGATAACTCGTGGTCCAGCCGCGAGAACAAGTTGTTCTGGGCATCGGTCTCTGTCCCCATAGCCTCAACGAGCTTGTTATACACATTGGGCTGGGTATCCTTCAAGAAGGCAATGACTTCAGACTTGATCAAGCAGAGGTCCCGGTCATATTCCGTGTTATCCACTTGATGATACTCCGTGTCACGGAGTTCCTCTCCACCAATCGTAACGATGGGTTGTGAGGTCAAGTACTCAACGATGTACTTCTCGAGATCAATTTCTTTGGGAGTTCCAGGCATAGTCGCTATATTTTATTGTTCGTTTGTAGTTTCTTCAGTTGATGTGCCCTCGGTTGCCGTTTCGTCGGCAGTTGTTTCCTCGGTCACGTCCACGGGGTCGGTCGATGGCCCCGAGGTTATCATGATAGTGGGATCGCTCTCAATGAACATAGTGCCGTCCATCTCGGCGAGCGATTTCTTTTTCTTGTTCTCCTGTGCACCGGCCTTCAGCAGGTTCCTGGCAGCAGTGATGATGCTAGGTCCACTGTCAGCTGTGGTGATTTTCAGCTTCGTGATTTTCTTGACGGTATCGTTCACGCTCGACTCGACGTCCATGAATCGCTGTCCGAAATCCTGTACACGTTCAATCACCGTGTTAGCGGCATTCATCATGGCTTGCTGGTTCTTCAGCTGGCGCACCTGGGTCCACATCATCTCCAGCACACGCAGGTTCATGTACATGGTCTGCGGGCCAAGAATCATCACACCCTGGTCATAGGCCTCTTTCCACAGGGTGTGGTCATTGAACACTGCCAGATTCAATGCGCCCTCGATGGGCACATACATGATGGCAAAGTTCAGCTTGTTGTAGCCGTCGGGGAGATACTTGGTGTACTCCTTCTTGGCCAGTCGCTTCACTTGAGCCCTGACGCTGTCGATATGAGCCTTGAGGTGTTCACTCTTCTCGGGATCGTCATCATCGGCATTCATATAGCGCTCGTAGGCTGTCAGTGACATCTTGGAGTCTACAACCACATGACGGTTGTTGGGAAAGTGCAGGATGAAGTCGGGAATCAGGCCCTTGCCGTCATCACCCTTAGCGCTCCTGCCACCCTGGTCCCTCAAGGTCTCCTGGGTATCGTATTGCTCACCCTCCCTGAGTTCCATGTCCTCGAGCAGCTGCTTGAGCTTCAACTCACCGAAGTTTCCTTGCACCTTCACCTCACCAGTCAATGCACGGGTCAGACGATCGGCAGTCTCACCGATAGCAACACTCTTCTTCATGTTGTCTTGGATGGTCTGGTCGAGTCGGTTCAGTGCTTCAGTCTGCTGTGACTTTGTCCTATCCAGAGCATCCTGCATGTCCTTGAGGCTCTTCTGCAAGGGGTCGATGATTTTAGACACTTGTTCCTTGTTCTGTACCTCCAACTCGTCCTGGCGCAGCTTGAGCACCTTCTCGGACGTGGTCTGCATCTGCTCCTTGATGAGATCGAGTTGGTTCTTCACCTGTTCCTCGTTCATCTCCTTGAGAGCGTCAATCTGTTTCTGATGGGCTTCCTTGGTCTGCTTGAGCTGCTGTTCAAACGAGGTTCTCATCGTTTCGATCTGTCGCTCATAGGTGCCCTTTATTTCGGCTATCGCTTCGGCATTGCGCTTGGTTTCACCCTGCTTGAACTCCTCGGCGACGGCCTCTTGTTTCCTCAGGTTCTTCTCAGCCTCGGCCTTGAATTCCTCCATCTGTCGGGCAAAAGTGTCTTTCAGTTCCTGTATCTGGCTCTCAAAAGTTGCCTTCTGATCGGTCATCTGCTGCTCATAGGCTGCCTTCTGGTCGTTCAGTTGTCGTTGACCACGTTCGGCCTCATGCTGCAAGGCTTGGGCGGACTCCGATTTCAGGGTTACAATCTTCTGCTCGTAGTCCTCCTTCTGAACGCCCAACTGGTTGAAATAGTTGTCGGCATTGGTCTTCTGCACATCGCGCTCCGAGGTCAGCGTCATGATCGCATTGACTTTCTCAGCTAACTCCGATTCCTTGCCGGCAATCTTGTCGCCCAAGTCCTTGATGTTGTTTTCCAGGTTGCCGATGGTCAGCACATACCCTTTCTTTCCACGGTTACCTACGAAGTAACCCACTACAGCCATTACAATGATGGCTACAATTGCGATTACGAGATACAGTTCCATATACACTATGCTTTTATTGGTGTTTGTTGATGTGTGTTTACTTATTTTTCCAGTCTCTCAAGTCAATTTTCCCGGTCACAGCTTCGCTGATGACGGTCTGTCGCAGGGCGTTCAAGTCGTCGCGCTGATTCTCCAACGACTTAATAGCGGTATCAATCTTCGATGTTTTCTCGTCAAGATAGTCGGCTATAGCCTTCTGCTCGGCGAGAGAGGGCGTAGGCACACGATGCTCTTTGATGATAGCTTGGCTGATGTTGGGCTGTCCGCCTCCAACAGACTTCGAAATCAGTATTTGTTTTGACGATTGCATCAAATAAAACACATACTTGTTATTCATTATCTCAGTAGGAGGAAGAACGCAGCATGCTTGGTTAGTAGTGGTTTCGATACTCAACAAACCTACTTTTCCAATAGTAGCTCCGTACATAGCGATTACAACACTACCAACAGGATATATCTTCAATCCCTTTTCCTGAAGAGCAAGATCTGTTACATGCTTAGATGTAGATGTAATCACTCCATCATTCAAGTCTCCAGTCTGCAGCCAATTTGTACCATTCTCAGAATAGTAACTATAATTGCTGCTATCGGGTGTTGTTCCACTGCCCATATTGGAATACAACCAGGCTAATTTTGTGCATTCCCATCCTTCTGGAATCATACCAATCCACTCGATGCCGGAGTCCTTCATTGGGGCGTCGGGGTTGAGACCCTTGGTGACTGCTTCGCTGATGACTGCCTGACGATATGCCTTCAGGTCCTCAATCTGAGTGTTGATATCGGCAACCGAAGTATCGATCTGTCCCACCTTGTAATCAAGATAGTCTGCAATCGCCTGCTGCTCGGCAAGAGTAGGATAAGGGATTCTGAAATTTGAGAAATCAAATGCAGAAATCTCCTTAAAAGTAGTTCCTGTACCATACATTTCCAATGCTTCAGTGAATACACTCAAAGCATAATAGTAGAAATTTGAGTTAGCTTTCGGTGTGGGAACAAAAGAAAGGCAACCTTGGTTCGTGCAAAGATCTTTCCTGGCGATTACCACACTACCGATTGGAGCACGCTTAGATACCACGATACTACCAGCGGGGACTATCGTGGTGGCACATGACTCATATCCCTTCTGAGAAATGAACCGCTTGCCTTCTGAGATGTAATGGTCTTTGGACTTGAAGTCGGCAGGAGTAACCCAAACGATATCGCCATCCCAAAAAGTTGTCTCACTTGAGTCAGGCGTAGCACCAGCTATAACACTAAAGACACTTTTCATCTTCAATGTTTCCCAGCCTTCGGGAATCATTCCGATCCATGCGATGCCGGAGTCCTTATATGCTTCGTATTTCTTCATTCTCAGTCAGCAAAAATAGCGTTGATATTAGACATAATTTCTTCTTGACGCGCTTTCACACGGTCTGCAATGG
>Ga0247611_10011382_pt1 | contig 10277 bp, 16 predicted proteins | sample 177DNAGHGhighgp2_FD_192422 | JGI IMG/M metagenome (GOLD analysis project Ga0247611, IMG submission 192422) | Sheep rumen microbial communities from Palmerston North, Manawatu-Wanganui, New Zealand - 1770 DNA GHGhigh gp2 | ecosystem: Host-associated > Mammals > Digestive system > Stomach > Rumen... | reverse complement strand
CTTAAAAATAACACTTACAACATTTAAAATACATGCGTAAAATACAACTAGGTATTAAGTAATAAGTAACTAGTAACAAGTAAGTATTAATTGTGTATTGTGTATAACTAGTAACAGTGTGTATGTTATGTTGTATAGTGTATAGTGTGTTATATGTAATAGTATGTTATTATTAATGGTATGAAGTGAATAGGTATAAAGAATAAAAAAAATCTGATTCTTTTTGTAATGTTTAACTAGTTATTTGTGTATTGTTTAAAGTAACGTTGTTTTTACATTGTCTCTGGTGGATTTCCTGCTTTTTGCTGGATGCTTTTTTATTCTGTATTGTGATTTTATTTTCTAGCTTTTCAATTGCTTTTACTCTGCTTTTTTGGTATTTAATATATATATTTGTACATTTACTGTTGATTTTGCACAGTAAATAATTACTATACTAGTGTAACAATATATGTTAGACGTAACGCACAGGTTCATGTATTGTTACTAGTTACAGTATAACTTGTTTATATGGTGATTGTCTGAGACGTTACACTATACGCAACAGTTACTTATAAACAATAGTGTTATAAACAAGTAAAGAAAAAATTCTGACTAGTTACAGTCTATAGTACTGTTACAAGTCAAGCTGGTATTTAATAGACTAATCAAAGGCTCGCTGGTGGTGAAAATCCACCACACAAAAACACAAAATTTTGTGGCTAGCAATTAATTTTGCTAGACTTGACTTGGTGAAAATCCAAGCACGAGAGAGAGTAAAAAAGCCACCTTTTAGAATTGTTTTTCATTTTTAAAATATGGCTTTTTTGCCAGTTTTTAACCTATATTTTTAACAACCATGAGAAAAATTACACGAAAAGCTAGTCAATGCTTAAAGAATTGACAACATTTTAACCTTTCTAATACTAGTGTTTACTTTTTGCATGGTGTTTGGTGAATGGATTTACATTGAAACCACATCGCAAGCTATAATGCAGAAGGTAAAAAACTATTAATTAGAGACGCTTGACGAGAAAGCAACACAACAAAAGAAAGATTAAATGGAATTTTAACCACTTTCTGAGTAAATGGTGGTATTTTTCAAAAGAATTGGAAATGGTATTTAGAATTGAATTGAAACATTGAAGAGTGGAAAGGTGAGAAAGTAATTGAATTATAAAAAACCAACAAAAACAAAAACAAAAAAAATCTGATTTTATAACCTATTTATTATAACCATGAGAAAAATTACTCGATTAACAGCAACCGCGTTGAAAGAACGCAAAAAAACAAAAATCTGAAACACAGAGGTGATTGTTTTAAATTGAACAGACAAACATTGAAACTACACACTTTCAAGATTGTTTTTGTACTCTAAAATGATTGGTGAATTCCAAACACGAGAAACTGGAGAGAAGATGCTTTCAATCTACGACATGAACAGACAAACAAACGCAACAAAAGAAAGATTGAACGGAATTTTAGACGTTTTTTGAATAAATGATTGAATTTACCAAAAAAACTGGAAATGGTATACACAAGACTGAACAGAGTGGACTGGTAGCAAATACTATACTAGTAGAAACTACAACATTTAGAAAAATCTGATTTTTAACTTATTACTAGTTACAAACATGAAAACAATCAAAGATTTAAAAAAGGTATGATTAGAACTAGAAAAAAAGTACAACGTTACTTTTGAAGTAAAAGAAAAACCATACCCTGAAAGCATCATACAAGGTGCTAAAATAGTAGACAGTATGTGGCTTTTTATTTATGTGAATGACTGGAAACTAACTTCTTGAAAATTGGATGCTAACTGTAAAGACGAAATTTTTGAACTACGTATTGAAGACTTAGAAAACCAAATAAAAGAAATAAAATTCTGAATAAAAACAAAAGAGGAAACAGAACTACCTTTTTAACCCTTAACCTATTACTAAGATGAAAGAATTTATAAAACAAGCATTACGAGACCGTTACGACCAATTTGTAGGAAGTGACGAAATCCTAGACGAATTTATTGATGATTTAGCAGAATTGTGTGGTGACTGCTGAATTAGGGAATGAGACACTGCACGAACTATAATTGACAACTGGTATGTAAACGGCGAAAGATGAGACTATGAGGAATATTGGAACAATTATATGAATGAGACGGAAGAATTTGACCCTGAAAACGAGGAACAATTAGAGAAAATCGAGGAACATATGGCAGAAAACGGTTATTACTACAAGAGAGACAAGCTTATACGAACAAGTATGTAAAAAAAATTTTACACCTTAACCTATTACTAAAATGAACGAACAAACAATTAAAAACTATATGCGTAACATTAAAAACGCAAAAAAAGTAAAAAAATTATTAGAAAAAAGCTGAATGCGACCTGAATTATTGAATAGTTGTAACTACATAATTGAAAACTACAAACTAGAAGATGAAGAAACATGATTATGGGAATTTTGTAATAAAAACAAAATAAACCAAACTAGTGGTTATAGTTGTGTTTTTGAACCAGTAAAAGTAACTAACTTTAGTGAACCTTATTTACAATTAGTAAAAAAACGAATAGAAAACTGAAACGCAAACGAAAGACTAACTAGTAGATGAAAATATGATTATTCAATACATATTGACTGAAAAAAATGATGGTATAGCAGAGAATATAAAGGATGCGGTAATGGTTACTATTATTTGTTACTAGACCACGAACACGCACTATTCTATGAAAAGGATTAATAAAAAATTAATAAAAATCTGAAAACATAAACAAAATAAACCTTTTAACCCTAACCTATTATAACCATGGAAAACATAAAAACCTTATGAGAATTACTACAACTAGTAGTAGAACAGGATGATGACAGATGGTACAGTTTACATGAATTTTTACTAGAAAGCACAGAAGAAGACAGGAAAAGAATTGAAGGAAAGCTAACAGAGGCCGACTGTAAACAATTCTATGAGTATATGGATGGATTTGATTTTGTAAACAAGACTGAAGTAGAAACGGCGGTATGTGAATATGTAGAACATGTGAACCAAAGACCGCTTTGTATGTGAGAAATGGGAGACTTGCGAGAAATTGCTGAAGACTATATGAATGAAAGAAATCTGGAATTTGATGAATAGAAAAAGCCGACTATTAGAGCCGACTTCCCCTAACCTATTTTGTAGTTTAACAACCATGAAAAACTACAATTTGACTTATAGTGAAAAATAATTAAAAATCAACTAATTTTATACCCTAACCGAAAAATAAAATGGAAGAAAATGGAGTAAGAGCTTTTACTCAACTAGAAATAGCTAGAAGAGAAAGAATAGACAGGAGAAACATAAAAAAGAAATCTGAATTATACATTCCTGTTTTTTTTGAAAATAGTATGGCCAGACAGCAATTCAAAGTTTGAAGACAGAAAAATCCTTATTCTGTAAGGTATATTAGAGCAAAGGATTTAGATGTTTATTTTAGAAGTATAAAAAAATCTGATGTTAAAAAGGCAACTGAGTGAAACACAGATGTATGAACTGAGAGACCATAGAGACAACACGCTAGACTTACTGGTGAAATGCTACACACCAGCACAACTTTCTTTTATGGATTGAATAGATGAAAGAACAGTTAAACATAGTGAAAAGTATTTACCAGTAAGAGTGGACAATTGACCGTCTCTTTTGAGGTATAAGGATTGAAAACAAAGGAGACCGTATAGAGTGTTGTATATTAGACTAGATGAAGTGAAGAAACTATTTAACAGAAGAACAAGAAAAACACTAGAAGTCTGATGTAACTAGTTGTATAAGTGGAGACAATTTGTCTCTTTTTTTGTTTTGTGTAAAATTTGTTTTTTATTTTCTAACTACTACTACTAAAATGAAAATAACTAACGAACTACTACTAGAACGAAAACAGCATCTAAAAAATAATATGTATGCTGAAAACACAATTCAGAACTACTATTCTGACATGAAATTATTTATGAAATTTATTTGTGTGGATGAGAAATTAGAAACAATAGGTTATACCGTACCCAGTGAAAAAATAACGCTTGGTAAAATTGAGGGATGGAAAAAAGTGTTACTGGAAACTCCAACACCACGCAATTCTATTTACTGGACAAAGAGACCTACTCTTTCACCCCAAACAATTCAATGAAAATTAAACGCAATTAAATCATTTTTAAAATTTCTGAATATTTTTTATGATGAATGAATAGATTATAGAAAAATCATTCTGAAGAAAATTAAATCTGATTACATTGAAAGCATAACGGAAACGGAGTTCCAATTATTTATGAATTTCATAGGTAGTTACGAGAAATACAGGATTAACGCATTACGTAGTCAACTCTTGATAAACATTGGTTATACATCAGGATTAAGACTAAGTGAAATGCTAGGTTTAACCGTACAACAAGTGAAAGCAGGAGAGTGTAGAATAACAGGAAAGGGAAATAAAACTAGACGAGTATTTTTTACTGATTCTAGTAACAGACTTTTAGATGAGTATTTGGAGGAAAGGGAAAAGCCAATACCACGAACATGATTAACTGAGAAAGGTTCAGATTTTGTTTTTATTTCACATAATAGTGGTTACGATTATGGACAACCAATAAAGAAAAACACTGTATGTGAAAAAGTGAAAAAATATTCTGACTGTATGGACTTGGGAAAAAGAATAACAGTACACTCATTGAGACATGGGTATGCTACAAGGCTATTAGAAAGCTGAATGAACATTAGAGAAATACAGGAGTTACTATGACATAAAGACATCCAAACCACAGAAGGTTACTGCCATATTCTGAAATCTTGATTGAAGAATAAAGTAGCTGAAATATTCCACTAGAAACAAAGTACCCAAAAATTTTACTAATACTAGTTCAGACTTGAATATTTTTTCTCTTGACTTTTCAATCTGAATTATTATACCATTAGGTAATCTAAGAGCATCTGTTCGATGGTAGGAAAAAGAACACACCCCTTTAACCATAAGGTCGTGGGTTCGAATCCCACCCCTCCCAAATTAAATAGCAATATTAAATTTGAGAATATAGTCGGCAGATGTAAAAATCTGTCGGCTTTTTCTTTACAAGCAAATAGAGAGTTAGCTGACAGAAAAAACTTAGATTACGTGGGCATAGAAAATGAAAAGGGGGAACACAGTAAGAGTGAATTTAAGTATAAGCTGTGGTTATGGTATGAGGAAAAGACAGGTTTCCTTTTATACCTCTATGCCACCTCAAACCCACCTTCAGCTTAGACTTAAGTTTGCTCTTTTTATTTAACCGATTTTTAACCCTAACCGATTTATTATGGCAAAGAAAGAATATAGAGAGATTCCAGTAGAGGAATTAACAGATGAACAACTAAGGAGATGATTCCAAAGATTAAGAGAGTTGTATAAATGAGAACAACATCATGTTCATGAAGTTAAAGTTGAGAGATGACAATTAAGAAACGAAAGGTTTACGTTACTACATGAGATTAAGGTTTTAAAGAAAGAAAATAGACTTCTCAAAGAAGAAATTGAGAAGATGAAAAGGGATGCTGTTAGAGCTGAAAAGAAAGCTGAGAAAAAAGAGAAGAAAGAAAAGAAAGAAAATGTTGTTAAGTCTGAAGTGGTAGATTTTAAAAAAAAGTTTTTTGACAGTTTGTAGTTTTATTTCTTTACTCAAAAGTAAATGCTAACACGAGAAGAAAGGCTAAATCATGCCTTAGGAAAACTAACAGATGAAGAAGCGGCAACTACTCTTACAGCAATAGTCCGCTGACTCATTGGAAGAGACCTTGTAAAAAGAGTTTCTAGTAAATCAGGAGACGCATACAAAGAAGAGCCAGTATATAACGCTGACATGATGTACATCGTTACACAAATTTTACTACGTATGAAAGGGTAATATGCATGTATTAGACGCAAACGACATCTTTGGGATGACATTCTATACAGCTGACAGAATTTTGGAAGAATGAGGTACAAATTGACCAGACGCTTTAGCCTTATACGTGAAACTAATCAAACAGACCAGAATACAACAAACTAATCAAACTAAGAGCTTGGACGTCTTTTTAGAGGAATGACTTGGACGAGGGTACAGAAGACTAAAGAAAGCTAAAGATGTTTTAAAATGATTATGACTTATGGACAGTGTAATTGCAAGAGACAAACTTGGGAAAGTCGTATGACATTACGTAAGAGTAAATTTCTTAATCGATGAACAAAAGGTTAGAACGTCAGGTATTAACTATAATCTACCCACAACGTTACCTGAAGCAGTTCTGGATGAGGTCCAGTTATGGCCAAATGCACACAAATGCTTAAATAACATAAATATAAATGCTTTAAATACACAAATAGAAAATAATTGTCTTCCAGAAAATAAATCTACTACTAGTAGTAAGAAGAAGAAACGTACAACTAACGAACATCTACTAGAATGAGAAACAAAAGAAAAGTTTGAAAAGTTTTGGAACACATACCCACACGTAACAGGTAGAAGTAGCAGGAAGGAGAGTATACCGTTATTCTTAGAACATAATCCAGATGACCTAGTAATAGGTGCATCAATACTAAAATGGGAAGTAGAAAGCTGAAAGCAACAGGATGAGTTTGTAAAAGCTAGTGAAAGATGGTTAAAGAATTTCACACCAATGACCGACAGCTATAAAAAAAGGAAGATTAAAGAAATAATGAAACGGCATATGAATACAGGATGAGACAAAAAGGCTAGGTTTGAAGAGATGCAGGAAGATTTTGAATGAGTAGATTTAAAGGCAATAGCGGCAGAAATAAGAGACGAGGAAACACAAGAACTTATAGAAAGTTTTAAAAGCTAACTGGTTTAAGCAATGGACAAAAATTTAGAGTACTGGATGGAGGTATACCCAAACTTCATGGAGTGTACCATCCAAACGTTCAACGACCAAGACAAGTCTGAGAAAAGCCAGTCAAGGAAGTTACAAATGACCATAGAAAACCTGCTGAAGTGTGTTAGGTTACAAGAGCTATTGCCATACTGAATCTACTTTAGTGTAAACACTATGGAACTATGACAGAGAGACGCAAAGAGTGTTAAAAAAATCCAGACTTGGATTTGTGACATTGATGAATGAACGAAAGAAGAGCAGCTAAAGTTGATTGAGAACGCACCATTACAACCATCTCTAGTAGCAGAAAGTGTACACGGATTCCATTTGTACTACCTAGCAGACAGAAATTTAACAGAGGAACAATACGCTAAATGAAATTACTGACTTAGAAACTACTACAACGGAGACATTAAGGTATGTAAAGACATTGCTAGAGTGTTGCGTATTCCTTGATTCTACCACATGAAGTGAGACCCTGTGTTAGTAACATACAGGTATGACTTGGGGACAGGGAAACGTTATACGATGGGACAAATGGATTTGGCGTTTCCAAACCAATCAGACTGAAAGTTAGTTATTGTAGAACAGCCAAAAAAAATAGAGAAAATTTTTGATTGTAGTGACAGTTATTGGGAGAAAGTGAATAGGCTAGACAACAGACAAATGTTGCGTGAGCTTAGTGGAACTAGATGGGTTGATTGAGAAATAATTGGCTTCAAGAGGAACTGAGATTGAACTGAACAAATAACAATCAACTGAACACCTCGTTCCTGTTGGATTGATGAATACTGAATGATTGGGAGTTATGACAATGGATGACCTAGTTACATACAGTGGCTTCAATATTACAAGAAAAGAAAATTCACAACATCCGAATGGCATGAGTTCTCAAATCGATTAAACGCCAATCATCCAGAGTTAGAAGAAAAGAAAAAGAAGTTTGATGTTAAGAGTTTAAAGAAAAAAGAAACTAGCTGAACGCAGAAAGGGTTTGTTTACCCATGAGAAGTATTTGATGACTTTGAATGCTTCATGAGTGGCGAACTAGTTACAATAGTTGCTGAGACTAACTCAGGTAAAACAACATTCGCAATGGATTTAATCAAAGAGAATGCTGACAGATGAAGAAAGGGTTTGTACATTAATTTGGAGTTTGATGTTAAGAATGTATGGAAGGACAAACGACTATGGTTTCATGGCAAGACCAAGAAGAATCTCACAGATTTAAGCCCTCTTACAGCACTAGAAAAAAAAGACATGGACGATTACATAGCGGACAAACTGAAAGACTTCGACAGCTATAGCGAACCTAACTGAATTGACCTAGAGGATTTAGAGGAGTTAATAGCAAATAAGGCAGACGAAGGGTATGAGTTGTTTGTGGTGGACACATTCTCACGCATCCACTGAAACCTAGACGCTTCTAGTGCTAGGACTAGTCAGAATAGATGTATGGAGGAACTACAAGAGTTAGTACAGAAGCTGAACGTAGCAATAGTTATGTTACACCACACCAACAGACAATGAACATTTGAGGGTAGCCAAAAGATTAAAGACCTTAGCAATGTGTTTATAACAATTCAGAAGGAAGAGAGTGAAACGTGAAGCGAATACAGGAGGTATGTATTGTCTAAGGACAAGTTCGTACACAACAAGGCTGTTGATGCTGTGTATAACATGTGAAGGTATGAAAAGTTTTATAACTAATGGAACATAGATGGAATTTAAAGTTAGTAAAGAGGCGGCGGTGCTTATTGAGAAGAATGACACTAAGCTAGGTAAACCGTTTATTGTAAAGTTCTACAAAGACTGAGTTTTTGTAGAGTCAATCCCATACGACAGTGTGGATGACATAGATTTTAACTACATAAGGCAACGACAATGAAAATCAAGTACTTAGACCAATACTGGCACTACAAACCAGAATATTGAATTGACGATTTCGTCAGAGTAAACTGTTTGGAAGACTATGACCCACGCAAGATTGTTAAAATGATGGTCAAGTTATACGCCTATTGGTGCAACGAACAGCGACCAGAATATTACAACGTGTATGATTCTGAAAATATAACTGAAGTTTTAGACCCTAACCAAATATAACCATGGACAAATTACTTAAACTCATCAATGAGTATGAGAACAGGGACTTTGTAGAAAGTCTGACTGAAGAACCAGAGGAATGATTCATTGAAGAACCACAAGTTCGGAAGGAATACAAGTGACACCTGTGGTTCAATGGTGCGAACACAGTGCAGTTTCCAGATGACATGTTCGACCATTACGCTTTGTCACTAAGCTATGGTTTCCTTAAACGAGCCATAAACGAGTGACACATTAAAGGGATTACCCTCATTGACCTAGTAGAAGAACTAGCATGTCTAAAAAATCCTATAGAGTGAATTATTCAACTTTTAAACCCTAACCAAAATAACAATGAAGACTAGTAAATTATTGCTTATTCAAGCAGCGTTAAAATGTCCTAAGAACCAAAAGAACTCTTTTGGAGGCTACAACTACAGGAGTTGTGAAGACATACTAGAGGCGGTTAAACCACTTTTATATGAGACTCAGACTACTTTAACTCTTTCAGACAACATAATAGAAGTCTGATGAAGGGTTTACGTAGAGGCTACGGCCACTCTTAGAGATGCTGAGACTGGAGATGTTATAGAACAGAACGTAGCTTATGCTAGAGAATCTGAATCTAAGAAGTGAATGGATGAGAGTCAGATTACTGGTTCTAGTTCCAGCTATGCACGTAAGTATGCCTTAAACGGATTATTCCTATTAGATGACGTGAAGGATGCTGATGCTACTAACACTCATTGAAAGGAAACGAAAGTAACAAAGAAAGCTGAACCAAAGGAAGAGAATCCAGACTGATGGTTCAAGAAAGCATGTGAGAGTAAGAAATTCATGCAGCAATGTATGGATGAAGATGACTTCATAAACAAAATCAAAGACAAATACACAGTCGATGATGTTACAGAGAAACAATTACGTGATGCATACAAGAGACAGATGTGAATCGATGACTGACAAGTCGAACTGCCTTTCAATTAATAGGAGTTTATTCTAATCCACCCTAGCAAGTGGCTAAACTGCATATATTGGATGGTTGAACACCATCAAAGAGATGCATCAAGTCTTCCGAGACTCAAAACCAGAGCTTGTTGGCAGAATAATACACTAGTAGGAAATAATTATGGTACAAAGTCCTGCAAGCTCGTTCTTTATAAACTAATGATGAATGATGAGTTTTTTGGCACTTGTATTAGGTTGCGTGTTTAGTGGTAACACATTGTTAGCATGTCCTAACCAACCACTAGACCACGACCTAGTAACAAAACCTATTATACAACATACTGGTTACGCACCAGATGATGAGAGACAAAAGATGGTTCAATATGCGTACAAATTATGATGA
>Ga0247611_10011381_pt1 | contig 10278 bp, 5 predicted proteins | sample 177DNAGHGhighgp2_FD_192422 | JGI IMG/M metagenome (GOLD analysis project Ga0247611, IMG submission 192422) | Sheep rumen microbial communities from Palmerston North, Manawatu-Wanganui, New Zealand - 1770 DNA GHGhigh gp2 | ecosystem: Host-associated > Mammals > Digestive system > Stomach > Rumen ... | reverse complement strand
CCCCCTCCCGCAACCGGCCCAAAGTGGGTGCCGCCGTCTGTTCCGCCCGCCGCGGCGGCACCACCGCTACCTTCGACCAGTTGAACAAATACTTCACCATCTCCGAAATGCCCGTGGCCAGTGGCCGCTACTGGAACATGGTGCATGGCAACACCTCCGACCAAGTGCTACAAGACACCGAGGGGCTGCAAAACATGCGCATCCTGGCCCGCAACATGGCCTTCCTCATCCGCGCCATCCGCGCCGAGCGCAGCCGCAACGGCCTCCCGACAGAGGAAGAAACCGTCTACACCAACTTCATCCGTTAACAGCCGCCGCACCGACAGCCCCGCTGCACCGTGGCCACCGAAAACAACCGCCCATGTACACCATCCACTGCCAAGCCACCACCAGCACCGTCGACAGTAACGGCCAGCTGAAACTATACTCCGCCCTCCAGATGATGCAAGACTGCTCCGAGCTATGGCTCGACAGCCAGCCACAAGTCAGAGACTTTTTCGAAAGCCAGAACATGGCACAACTGCTGGCCTCGCGCCAAGTGGAGATAGTACGCGTGCCTACTTTCAAAGAGCACCTCACCGTCACCACCTCAGTCTACGAAGTGAAGCCCATGTTTGGCTTCCGCAACACATTCATCTACGACTCCGACGGGCAACCCTGCTACCGCACCTGGAGCATGGGGGCCTTTGTCGACAAAAACACTGGCCGGCTGAAACGCGTGCCGGACAGCGTGGCCGCCTCCCTCCTGCTCGACCCCCAGCTGCCCATGGACTATAAGGACCGCCGAATCATCCTGCCGGACGTGCAGGGCGTGGGCTGCGAACCCATCCCCGTGATGCGGGCCGACATCGACTATAACCGCCATGTCAACAACGCGGTCTACATCCGTATGGCTATGGAACTGCTGCCGGAGAGCTTTGCCATTGGCGGACTGCGTGTCGAATACCGCTCTGCCGCCCACCTCGGCCACACCCTCCTCCCCATGCTCTACACACTCGACCACAGCATCATCGTTACCCTCGCCACAGCAACCGACACCTGCGCCATCATCGAGTTCATCCAAGCTTGAACCAGGCTTGGGCGGCGGTCAGAAGGTTATTTTAGGCAGGGTGTCCACAATATCAAGGGTGCGGAGACTGAGGGTGATGATACTTTGCAGCAAGTCGAGCGGATAGCGGGGATTGCCATGTTCGATGCCCCACTGGTTGGCGTCGTTGCGGATGCCGCTCTTCTTGTCCACCTTGTCGCAGTAGCGTTCCATCACCCACTCAATGGCGCTCTTGCCGTTCACCACATAGTCGTAAGCCCGCAGGGGAATATGCCGCAGGGTGATAAAGGGGTTGTACTCTATCACGCTTTTGTCTTTATCTTTGCCGCCGTTCGCACTCCGCGCAAAGCGCATCTGCTCCACGCAGTATAGCTTCTCCGGGGTGTCGTTGTCGGCAAGGCCGGGCAGCATGTTGCGCCAGTCGATGACCACCTCTTTCGATGCTGGCACCTGCTCGTAGTTCAAGTGCAGCTCGGCGAGGTCGCGACCCGTCTTGCTGAACGCCCAGAAGTCCTCGGACTTCTCCACCAGCGGCAGGCGTGGCAGCATCTTTTTGAGGTCGTTGGCAAACGTCTCGCGATACGACGGGCCGTGCAGGAATCCATACACATAGTAGAAGATATCCTCCTTGGTCACCTTGGGGCCATACTGCTCCCGCGCCCGTTTCAGGATAAAGTCCGTCACTGCATCATGCCGGATATACTTGTCTTTGCCATCATCGAACAAAGACCCCTGCGTCCCCTTCCGCTCCTCGTACCAATAGAGGGGGAAACAAATCGTATCTCCGCAAAAATGATAATCTGGCACCACATTAGTGACAGTCAAAGACATTTCCTTTGATGTACCTGAATTCGTCAAACACAATATGATATTATTGTGCCTTTCTGTCGGAAAAAACTGCCACCACTGACCAGGGCTTTCGATAACATTTCGATCATAGCACATATTCTGTTTTGTGAAAGGACGATAGACTCCACAAATAAGACTTGAAACATCCACATCTATCGGTAAATTATTATTGGCATTCCGTGTTAATGCACGAGACCAACTTATCATTGTTTCGTCTTTGGTCAGATCATCTATCTCGCCATTATGCAGTTTAATTCTCTGATGATTATATGTAGAAATCATTCGTTGTACATTTTTTAAGAGAGCTTCTCTACTATAGTTATACACCCAAGCGTCTCGGCTTGTTGCCACGCCAACAGCGTTGGTCTCAAAAAATGATTGAGCATTGGAATCATACCTTTTTGGGGGGGCAATGGAAATGTATGAAGAAAAATTGTCATTCCGGAGATTTATCCAGTCACCATGTTCATTGGGATGTAGAATGCCCATTGGTAGTGTAGCAATAGATTTTGCCTTGCGGATAATGTCGAGTTTCAGCTCTCGGGAGAGGTAGTCGCCGATATCATGGTAGTGGATAATCGCCTTCCCTTCGTGGGGCTTCTTTACCAACAATGTAATACTGACAGGCGTGCGGCTACCGCTGTCGAAGACATTGCCCGCTTCCTTGCGGCGCAGTTCTCCTTGAGTACGTGCATTGCCCCGAAGGTTGAAGACATATATCTCAGCAAACTCCTGCTCTATACTCTTGCGGAAGCCGTCGAAGGCATTGTTATCAAGCCATGCTCCATTGCTAACAAAGGCGACAATTCCTTCATCACTAAGACGGTCTGTTGAATAACGGAATGCTTTGATGTAGGAATCATAGACAGAGTTCTTTAATGTGGCTGTGCTGGCCTGCACATAAGTCTTCTCTAATCTGGCTTCAAGCAAGGGGTAGTGTTGGTTCTGAGCATTGTCGTTGGCGCTTTTTTGTCCGGCTGAGTATGGCGGGTTGCCGATGATGACGGTGATGGGGCTGTTGAGTTGGCGTTGCACACGTTTGCTGTTCTCCACAAAGGGGGTCTCCATGCCTTCCATCTCTTTTTGCTTGGGTTTGAGTCTGCTGTACATCTGCTCGCCAAGCTCGAAGGTGTCGGTGAGGCAGATGCCAGGGAAGGGGGTATAGGACTGTTGCGTTTTTTCATACCCCCCGGCTTCGCCGGACCCCTCTGAAGAGCATTCATACCCCCCCGCTTCGCGGTACCCCTCTGAAGAGGGGATGGCTGACGCGGTAGTTATCAAGTCGTGGTAGGTGTTCTCGATGTTGACGCTGGCGATGTAGTAGGCAAGCAGCACTATCTCGTTGGCGAATATCTCGTTGCGGTATTTGTACTCGAGGTTGTCGGGCTTGATGATACCGCTCTGCAACAGGCGGGTGATGAAGGTGCCTGTGCCAGTGAAGGGGTCGATGATTTTCACATCGCGGTCGTTCATGGAGCGGCCGAACTGCTCGCGCAGCACATGCTCCACGCTGTGGATGATGAAGTCCACCACCTCGACAGGGGTGTAGACAATGCCCAGCTGCTCTTTGACACGCGGGAAAGCGGTGGAGAAGAATTTGTCGTACAGCTCCACCACAATCTTCTGCTTGGACTCGGCATTGTCGATGCCCTTGGCACGGGTCCGCACGCTGTCGTAGAATTTCTCAAGGCTGCGGTGGTCTTTCTCGTCAATCTTTTCGTTCAGCACACGGACAATCTTGTTCATGGCCTTGCTGACGGGGTTGTTGTCGGCAAAGACATAATTCTCGAAGAGTGCCTCGAAGACGGGTTGGGTGATGATGTGTTGCGCCAACATCTCGATGGCAGCCGCCTCGGTGACCGAAGGGTTGATGTCCTTGTGCAAACCGCGCAGGAAGCTGTCGAAGGCTTTGCGGGCCTTCTCATCGTTGGCGACAATGCTGCTGATTTGAGCAATATGGCGTTCGGCTATCTTGGCCACGTCGGCAGCCCATTGCTCCCAATAACGTTTACTGCCCACCTTGCGCACCATGCGGGCAAAGATGACGTTCTGCAATTGCTCAAACCGCATCTCCAGCTGGGTCTGGTAACGAACCTGATCCTCCGACACCATGCCGGTTGAATCGGCGGACTCAGCAATACCACCGGAGCCAATCAGATGGCTGCCGGGACGCACCACCTGCACGGTGTTGGGTTTGCGCTTGTTCAGCTCCAGCTTGTTCACCATGGCGTTGAAGCGGTCGTCGTGGGCACGGAGGGCGCGTAGGATGTCCCACACCACAGCATAGCGTTGATTGTCGTCGAGTGCCTTTTCGGGGTCCACGTCGCTGGGCACAACGATGGGGATGATGATATAGCCATACTTTTTGCCCGGAGCGGTGCGCATAACGCGGCCCACACTCTGCACCACGTCGACCTGTGAGTTTTTGGGCGAGAGGAATATGGCAGCATCGAGCGAGGGAACATCCACTCCCTCGCTGAGGCAGCGGACATTGGAGAGGATGTGGCAGTCGGTGCCGTCGGTGGGGGTACGCTTGAGCCAGCCAATAAGGTTGTCGCGCTGTGCCGCACCCATGCTGCCGTCAACATGCCGGGCGGTGACCTGCACCAGCCCTTCGCGCTCGCTGGCGGAAAGGCTGCTGTAGTAACTGTCGGCACAGGCATTGAAGGCGGCGGTGATGGCTTTGCTCATCTTGATATTCTGGCAGAAGGCCACGGCGCGGTGCATGGGTTGTGGGTCGATTTCGCTGAGCAGCTTGTTGTCAAAGCGGCTGCGCTTGCTGAGGGCGTTGATGCAGCCGATAAGTTTGGCCATGTCGTCGGTGTCGACCTCGCGACGGGAGGCGGCATCTAAGCCAGCCAACGCAGTTTGCACCTCAGTGTTCACATCCTTCTCGTCGACATTGAGGATAAGCACCTTGTAGTCGGAAAGGAGGTTCTTCTCAACCGCATGGCTAAAGTCGAGACGGTAGAACTCCTCGCCGTACTGCTCAGCATTGTCCATGCTGCATAGGTAAGCCTCACGCTCTTGCGCTTTCTGCTTGTCGGTATCTTTATACAGGCGTGGGGTCGCGGTCATATACATGCGCTTGGAGGCATGGATGAAGTGGTTGTCGTGCACGCGCACAAAGGCACTCTCCTCCTCGTCCTTGAGGGTGACACCCGTGGTGCGGTGAGCCTCGTCGCAGATGATGAAGTCGAAATCCATGGCTTCGCCCACGGCCCGCTGTGCCGCAGCCACACGCTCGATGCTCTGATAGGTGGAGAAGACCACCAACAGGCCCTCGCGTTTGTCGTGTAGGAGGGCAAGGAACTGGTGCTTGATTTGCTCAACACTGGTGGAGGCGGGCCAGGCAAGATCGACCACAGAGGTGATGTTGGTGTCGTCGCCATTATCGCGGCTGCGGCTCACCTCGATGTCGGAGCAGACGCACATAGGCCGCAGTGGATGCAGGGCATCCATGCACCACGCCCGGAGGGTCTGCCCCATAAGGGCGATGCTGGGAACGAGGAAGAGCACCTTGCCTTTGGTCCCGACCAGCTGCTCGGCTATGCGGAGGGAGGTGAAGGTTTTGCCAGTGCCACAGGCCATGATGAGTTTGCCACGGTCGTGGTCTTTGTAATGCTTGACGGCTTCGGCGAGAGCCTCCTCCTGATGGGGTTTCAGCTCTTTGCGCTCGGTGATGGCCTTGGCACCGCTGATGCCATGGTCGAGTTCCTCCCAGTCGATGGGCATTTCGGCCAGTTCCTGAAGATGCAGGATGGCGGCGGGGATAATCTGGTTTTTGAAACTGTCGGCAGCGGTAGAGGTGAATCCCCCGTCGGTGGTGTCGATCCACAGACGCTGGGCAAAGAAGTGCTTGTTGCCCTCGCTGTCGGAGAACGCCCGCGAGGAGGTGGTGAGGAAGGTGTCTACATCGGGTTTGTCTATTTTGGCGTCGGCCAAGTAGCATTTGCACTGTATGGCCCAGTAGTTGCCTTGGGTGGTCATGGCCACAAGGTCGATGCCACTGTCGTGTTTGGATATGCTTTGACGATAGGGAAACTCTGCCCACTGCCATACCTGGCACAGCTCGTCGCTGTAGGGTGGCAGAGTTTGGAGCATGGCAATCATAAGGCGTTCGAACCGACGGCCTTTGTCGGCTTCGGAGAATGACTGGGTGCGATAGCGGTCAATGACTTGCTGAAAGTGGCTCATTGGGGCGTTGCTTTAATGTTGTGGCAGTGTCCCGAACGGCCATAATGTAGTACGTAGCGATAAGGGCATAAAAAAGAAGCGCGGGACAAAGTCGCTTGCTTATCCCGCTCCTGTAGGCCTTCGCACTGCCTTCTGACTGGAGATAAGCAATGCCAATGCCCACGCTGTTACGTATATAGACACACCCCAAAGTGGGGCTTCTAAGCCCCACAGCGTGTGCTACAATACGAACACATGGACGCATGTCATTGCCTTATCGTGCAGTCAGATTAATGAAGTTGCGAAGTTCACAAGAGCCGCAGATAAGACGTCAACTCACGTCTTTTATTATGTCCTGTCAAACCTGTTGTTTGACGGTGCAAAGGTACGACTTTTTTTTGAAATACGGATTTTCTGGATAGAAGATGGGCAGATTCTTTCAATTGGCTTTCATGTCGCGTCCTTATCAGGACACGACCCGTTGCACCAAACCGGGCCGCTTGCAACATAGAACTGCCCCACCCCTTAGATGATAGGGAGCAGGGCCGTTCGGTGTGCTCGGTATAAAGGGACGACCGCTTAGTGGCGGGCGATGTAGTCGAAGGCAGCGTCGAGCTGGGGCTTGAAGCTGCCACCGTGGTCTTTGCGGAGGACGATGAGGTCGGGCGTGTGGCCGATACCCTCGGTCACCTGTCCGCCAAGCTGTGCCTCAAATGTGGAGGTGTAGATGTAGTGGCCGTTACGGCTGGAGCCGTCGCCGAAAGGGCCGCCGTAGTTGAGATTGATGTCGGTGTAGGGCTGCAGGGGGCTGTTGGCGCCATAGGTGCGTTCGCCGATGGTGAAGACGGTGGGGAGGACGGCCTTGGCACACATGGGTTCTATCTCGCCCATGCTGATGGAGTTGATGTCGCAAAGGATTACGTAAGGGATGCCCTCGGCTGTAATGTCGCGGTGGTATGTCTTGTTGGGCTGGATATAGTACGGGGTCCATACGGAATACTCCAGTCGGCCCGGGCCTTCTTTGTAGCGGGTCCGCATCACCTCGGCAGGTTGGTTGAGGAAAGTGCCGAGGAGGTAGTCGAGGTCGTCCTGATAGCCGCCAGAGTTGCCCCGGTTGTCAAGTATGATGCCCGCCAGCTGCTCGCGGGGAGTGTCGGTGATGGCGTGGAGCCAGTGGTCGAGCAGCACGGCACCGGTGCCCGCCGAGGAGCTGTCGTTGCCAAGGCTACGGATGATTGGGGTGAAGGCGGCCATAGACTGCCAGAGGTATGGCACCAAACGACCGTCGGGAAGGCGGAAGAGGATGTAGTGGTATGTGACGTTGGAGGAGATGGCTTCTTCAAAAAAGGAGAAACGGCCTTGCTCGTGGGCCAGTACGGTGTAGCCCTGCGATTCGATGTCGCAGAGGAAGTTGTTGATATTGACTTTCTCGTCGGTGTGGGATTCGATGTAGTAGTCGCGCTGGTTCACCTCCATGCGTCCCGGACTGACGGAGAAGCGGTGATTGCTCTCGCCCGGATGGGGATGGATGTTCTGGATGACGACGGACATGTGGTGGTCGCGCATGGGGCCGAAGATGGCACGGTAGAGGGTGTCGAGCTGGTGGATACTGACTGGGTTGCCCGCAGCATATTGGCGGTCGAGTTGCTCAAAGGCGGGCAGGTGTCGGGTGTAGACGGCATCCCAGTCGACGGTGTCGACATCCCAAAAGGCATAGCCGGTGCTGATGCTCTTCCAGATGAAGGTGAACTGCTCGGCGTATGTGTTATAGGCCAGTTTGTGGCTCTCGCCGATATAGGGGATGTAGTCCGACTCTTTGCGGCAGGCGCTAAAAAGGAGCGCGGCGATGGTGACGATGATGAGGGTCTTTTTCATGGCTGTTGGGTTTGGGGGATTCTGTAGGTGACGCCAAGGGTGAGGGACGCGGTGTTGAGGTAGCGATAGTCCTGCAACTGGGGGTAGCCTTTGTGGTGGCTGACAAGGTCGTAGTAGAGGATGGCATCGAGATTGAGGTCGAACTGACCGCCGAGCGGGTAGCTGAGTGCAAGGCCGCCGAGCAGACCGGCATTGAAGCGGCGGTCCTCGGAGGTGATGGCACGCTTTTCGTCGAAGGGGTTGAAGAAGACGTCGTAGTCAGTCATGACATAGGTGGTGCCTTTGACGCGGTGGCTGAACCAGTAGCCAGCATAGCCGCCGAGGAGCAGATGACCCCGCAGACGGGTGCCGCCGAAGGAGAAGTCGGCCATGAGGGGCAGGAGGAGGTAGGTGTTGAGGTGGTCGGTATAGACGGGTGCGAGGTAGTTGAGGTGGCGCTGGAGCCGATGGTTGCGCTGCATGGCTGCAAGGTCGGCACGGACGGAGAGCCAGGGGGCGACGGCATAGCTACAGTTGACTCCGAGGTCGAATCCACAGCGGCTGGAGTAGGTCTCGTCGATGCGGCCGGCTTGCGAGCGGGTGATGGAGGTGCTGTTGACTCCGCCACGTAGACCCACAGCCCATTGGGCCATGGCGGCATACTGGAGAAGGCAAAACGAAACAAAGATAAGGGTTCTTTTCATGATGGATACGGTAAATAGTGTTTGACGAGGAGATTGGGTGGGCATTGCCGCATACTGTCGGCTTTGGCAATAGATGGGTATAAAAAAAGTGCAGCCGCACAAAGGAACGGCTGCACTTGGATTATTGCTTAGCCCTGGATGGCTTTGATGCCGGGCAGGACTTTGCCTTCGAGGTATTCGAGCATGGCTCCGCCGCCGGTGGACACATAGCTCATCTGGTCGGCGATGCCCATTTGTTTGACAGCGGCCACAGAGTCGCCACCACCCACGGCAGCGAATGCGCCCTGTTTGCAGGCTTCGGCCACATAGGAGGCGATTTCGCGGGTGCCTTTGGCAAAGGTACTGAGTTCGAAGACACCGGCAGGACCGTTCCAGAGAATGGTCTTGCTGTTCATGATTATTTGACGGATTGCTTTGCAGCTTTCGGGGCCACAGTCCATGCTTTCCCAGCCGTCGGGCACTTCGCCGGAGGGGACAATCTGGGTGTTGGCATCATTGGCAAACTTGTCGCCGACAACACTGTCGACGGGAAGGTAGTATTTGACACCTTTCTCGTCCATACGGCGCATGAGGTCGCGGGCAAGGTCGAGTTTGTCGTCTTCGCAGATGCTGTTGCCAATCTTGCCGCCAAGGGCTTTGGTGAAGGTGTAGCGCATGCCGCCGATGATGATCATGTTGTCAACCTTGTCAATCATGTTTTCAAGGATGCCGATTTTGCTGCTGACCTTGCTGCCTCCGATAATGGCTGTGAAGGGACGCGGAGGGTTGTGCATGAGTTTTTCGAGGTTGCGGACTTCGTTTTCCATAAGGAAGCCGAAGTATTTGTCGTTGGGGAAGAAGCGTGCAATGGTGGCCGTTGAGCTGTGCTCGCGGTGGGCAGCGCCGAAGGCGTCGTTGATGTAGCAGTCGCCTAATGCGGCCAACTGGCGGGCGAGGTCTTCGCCGCCCTTGGTCTCTTCAGGATAGAAACGGATGTTGTCCAGCAGCATCACTTCACCCTCCTTGAGGTCGCGGGCCATCTGTTCGGGAACGCCGGTGCCGAGAAGCTCCTGGGTGAATTTGACGGGACGGGAAATAAGTTTCTCCAAGTGTTTGGCGACAGGCTGGAGTGTGAACTCGGGCTCGAAACCGCCTTTCTTGGGGCGGCCGAAGTGCGCCATGATGATGATGGAGGCACCATCGGAGAGGAGTTTTTTGATGGTGGGCAGGGCTTCGACCATGCGGGTGTCGTCGGTGATATTTTTGTTGTCATCGGTGGGTACGTTGAAATCCACACGGAGCAGGACTTTACGCCCTTTGAAATTGACATCTTGGATTGATTTCATAAGCAATAATATTTTAGGTTAATAACTTACGGAGGGTTTAATCAGGCTTCGGCATGGTTGGGCTCGTGAACGGCCATGCCGATGTAGAGTGCGGACAGCATGGTGAAGACGAAGGCCTGGATGTAGGCAACCAGACATTCGAGCACGCTGATGAACACACTGAAGACGACGGAGATGACAGACACGCCGGCGCCGACACCCATAGAGAGGGTGTTGCTGATGATGAAGATGATGACCACGAAGCCGAGGATGACGATGTGGCCGGCAGTCATGTTGGCGAATAGACGAATCATGAGCACGATAGGTTTGGTGAAGACACCCA
>Ga0247611_10011379_pt1 | contig 10279 bp, 10 predicted proteins | sample 177DNAGHGhighgp2_FD_192422 | JGI IMG/M metagenome (GOLD analysis project Ga0247611, IMG submission 192422) | Sheep rumen microbial communities from Palmerston North, Manawatu-Wanganui, New Zealand - 1770 DNA GHGhigh gp2 | ecosystem: Host-associated > Mammals > Digestive system > Stomach > Rumen... | reverse complement strand
CGCCACAAGAAGTTAAAGAAAACATTGTAGCACAAACTGCTACAGGTAATAAAAATTTTCTAAATTTCATACTCTTTCTCCTTTATTTTTACTGTAGTTATTATAATCTTAACTAAAAAAGTAGTCAATTATGTTTACTGCTTAAACTGTTCACATTCACATAATTTTCACAAAAAAAAGACCGGATTATACCGGTCAAATAGTTTTCTATTCAGTTTCAATAATGGCATAATTACCATCATCTCTTACATATAAAACCTTAACTTTTAAAGTTACATTGTCTAAATATAAGAAGAAATTATGATCAGTTAATTCTAGTTGTTCCATAGCATCTTCATCTGATAATGGTACTAGAGTAACTTGTTTAGTTCTTACTAAATTTGCAGGTTGAACCTTTTCTGCTGGCTTTTCAAAATAACCATCAGCAAATGTTTCCTTTAATGCATCTTTGCTCTTCTTTTCTTTAACTCTTGTTTTATATTTTCTGATTTGCTTTTCTAATTTATCTAATGATAAATCAACTGCTGAATAAAGATCTTGACCTTTAGATTCAGCTCTTAGAGTAATATTCTTTGTTGGAATAGTTACTTCAACCTTTTGATATGTTGGATAAACCTTAGCAACTACACGAGCTCTTAAATCGTTTTGTTCCTTAAAATAATTTTCAACTTTTTGTAGTTTTGCAGTGACAAATTCTTTGTTCTCATCACTTGGTTGGAATCCGTTTTTTCCTACTACTTCTACCTTCATAATATCCACTCCTTTTTTAACTTCTATCCACATCTACATTATAGCATATATTTTCAATTTTTCAATGTGATTTGAAATATTTTGCAATATTTTGTCGAATATAATTAAGGCATTTCACAATAATCACAAACGATAAAAATATCATGTTCTAATAGACTAGACAATGTTTCAAATGTGTTTAATGAATAATTATTTATCTTCAAATTATTATAAATTAAAATCTCATTATCAGTTAGTTTATAAACATATTCAAATAGTTGTGAAAATTCATTTAAGAAAGGATCGTTTTTTAAATGATAATTAGCCCCAAATAATTGAAAGATTTTTAAACTATAATTATTTAAAGGTAAAACATTATAACTAATATTTATAGGATATTTTTTATAGCAAGCATCACAAACATAAAATTGTTTAGTTAAAAATAAATCTTTAATTCTCCTTTTTATAATAAATGTATGATTACAAATTGCACATTTCATGATATCACCAATAAATAAATAGTATATAAAAAAATAATTTACTCACTAAAATGGTAAATTATCTTTTAAAAATATAATTCTAATTAAATAAACGATGGCTATAAGGGATATGACCAAAATCCAAAAGACTCTAGAATAGCATAATTTATTAAATATATTTCTTTTCCTAAAAACAAAAATCAAAAACAAAAGTGGAAACAATAAAAATAATGGATGCAATTTAAATGCTTCTTCTATTTCAAAACTAAAAAATTTAATATATGACCTAGATAAGCCACATGTTGGACATGGAAAATGGAAAAATTTATAAAAAATACAAATAGATCTATCATGTAAATAAAAATGAAATACGAATAAATATGAAAAGAAAAAAATAGAACCAATAAGTAAAGTGAAAAATTCTTTTTTAATATTAGTCATAAAATCTCTCCTTTTTAATCTATTTTATCACAAAAATAAAAAATCATCTTTGAATTAACAAAGATGATTCATATATTTTATTTTAATAATGCTTTGAAGCACTCAACCTTATCTAGATGTTCCCATGGAAGATCTACATCAGTTCTACCGAAGTGACCATAAGCAGCAATTTTTGAATAACGTGGCTTTAATAAGTCAAGAGATTCAATCATACCCTTTGGAGTTAAACGGAAATTCTTCTTAATAGTTTCAGAAATTAATTCTTCAGAAACTTTAGATGTACCAAATGTATCAACAAGAATTGAAATAGGTTCAGCAACACCAATTGCATATGATAATTCAATTTGGCAACGAGAAGCAATGCCACTTGCAACAACATTCTTAGCAATGTATCTAGCCATATAAGCGGCAGATCTGTCAACCTTTGAAGGGTCCTTACCAGAGAAAGCACCACCACCGTGACAAGCACTACCACCATATGTATCAACAATAATCTTACGTCCTGTTAAACCTGAGTCACCAGCAGGACCACCAATAACAAATCTACCAGTTGGGTTGAATAAATATTTAGTATTTTCATCAACTAGATTTTGAGGAATAATCTTATCTACTACTTCTCTCTTAATATCAGCTGATAATTGTTCAAGAGTTACTTCAGGAGCATGTTGAGATGAAATTAAAACAGTATCAATTCTCTTAATTTTGTTATCATCGTCATATTCAACAGTAACTTGAGTTTTACCATCTGGACGAAGGTAAGGAAGAGTCCCGTCTTTACGTACATCAGCTAATTTCTTAGCAAGTCTATGAGCTAAAGTGATAGCCATTGGCATATAAACTTCAGTTTCATCACAAGCATAACCGAACATAATACCTTGGTCACCAGCACCTTGTTCATGGCCTTCTGATTCATCAACGCCCATAGCAATGTCTGCTGATTGAGCATCAATTGCAGTTAATACTGCAACATTGTCAGCATCAAAACCATATTTTCCACGAACATAACCGATTTCAGTTAATTTATCTCTTACAATCTTTTGAACATCAACATAATGATTAGTTGTAATTTCACCAAATACAACTACCATACCAGTTGTAGCAATTGTTTCGCATGCAACACGACCTTTAGGATCATGAGCTAAAATATCATCTAAAACAGCATCTGAAATTTGGTCACAAACCTTATCAGGATGACCTTCAGTAACTGATTCACTTGTAAAATAACGATTCATTATTCAAGTACCTCCATAATCGCTTTTGATAATTGGTCAGCACATGAAGTCTTTCTTGGACCACATGTGTTACCTTCTAAAATGGTAGCTATTTCCTTTAAATCTCTACCTTCACAAAGTTTACCTATGGCTTTCAAATTCCCAGGGCAACCGCCTTCAAATTGAAGATTATACATTTTACCATTTTCATAATTAAATGTAATCTTCTTTGAACAAGTACCACTAGTAATAAATTCTTTAGTTTCCATAACTAACCTCCGTATTCATCATACATATCCTTAAATACATTGATGAAATTCATAAATCTTTCAAATACAATATTATCAAAATATTGTTTATAATCATTTGTTAAAGCTTTGACAGTCATGTTTTGATCATAACGTCTCTTATAATCTCTAAAACTTCTTAATGAAATATAGATATCACAAATAGCCACAATCTGATCTTTAACTGGTTCTTTAACCATTTTCATAAAGTCAATATATTCAGGTGACGTACCACCTTGAACATGGACCCTAACTATATTATCAGTTTTTCTTTTTAAACTCAAGCGTCTCGCAATAACAGAACCAATTTGAGTTTCATTTCTAAGCATTTCAAATCTATCATCTTTATTAGGAATTGATTTGATTTCTTCTAAGTTAATAATATTATCTAAATAAATACGAGAATACTTCTTTATATCTTCGCATTCGTCAGGCTTTAAGCCAAGATATGAAGCCAGTTGAAAACTCATCTTTGCTAACAAATCGGCTTCAGCCTTTGTTTGATCATTAATGTACATATCGTTGAAATTGGCATTATACATATCAATAACAACACTAGTAAATTCGTCTTCAACTTCTTTTCTCTTAAGTAATTCAGTTTTTCTTTGTTCCATCAAGAATTCACTAATTGCAACATTAACATATAAAGCAATCGCAAATAAACCAAGTACAGCCGTACGCAAAACAATATCTTTAAATGCATCGCTTTGAATAATATCACTTACTGCTGTCCATGCATCCTTGTATCCATCAAGTTCAACAAATTTGTAGGTTACAGTAAAATGCAATATAGTAACTAGCAACAACAACCATTTTGACATTTCAGCTAATAGCTTCTTATCTTGATATAAAGAAACTACGACAAGAGAAACATAAAGCATTGCATAACCAACTTCAGCATACATTACAACTTCAGAATTCGAATTTAATTGACTCTTAAGCTTAATGTATACAAGTGTAGCAGATAAGAACATATAGAAACATTGGACATACATTGCAATTTGCTGCTTCAAAATATTAGTCTCATTCTGATTAATCATTTTAGTTAAGCTTCTATTTACAAAGAAAGTAACAGGTAATAATAAAGCACTTAAAACGATATTCTTAGAGTCTCCATGAGATACAATAAACAAAATGATTGTATAAAGTAAGTTTGTTACAAGAATAATATTTTTAATAACCTTATTTCTTCTAAATAAAACTTGTGTGTCATTAGAAATATCAATTCCTGATTCAAAACTGAAAAATTTCTGGAAAATATTTCCAAAAAAGGATGATATTTTCTTTTTTCTTCTATTAAGTTTTTTCAATCCTTTTTTCTCATTCTCCATAACTTAAAATCCTCGATTTGATATCTACTTAAATTATATCAAAATTTATGATTATATTAAATTATCTTTAACAAATAATTTTTGACCATTTAAAAAGTCACGAGCCATCATTTCCTTTTTACCTTCAACTTTAAGTTTTAAGATTTCGATAGCTTTGTCTTTAGTTTTAATAATTAAGTGTTTCTTAGTTTCAAGAACTGTTCCAGGAACAACATCACTATTATTTTCAACTATTTGAGCCTCATATACTTTTACACGAGTATTTGAAGTTACAAAATAAGCACCAGGTTCATGAGATAAGCCACGAATTTTGTTAAAAATATTACGAGAAGTATCATCAAAATTGAATTCTTCTTCACTTGGCAAAATATTTGGACTAACAGTGGCTTCTTCCTCGTTTTGAGGAATACCAGGATTTTTTCCATTAACAATATCTAAAATATTATCCATCAATAAATCTCGACCCATAATAGATAATTTATCAAACATTGTATCACAGTTATCAGTATCCAAAATTGGAGTCTTTGAAGTTGCAAAAACTCTACCTTGGTCCATACCTTTAACCATTTCCATAATACATACACCAGTTTCCTTATCTCCTTCAATAATTGCTCTTTGAATTGGAGCACCACCACGACGACGAGGAAGTAATGAACCATGTACGTTTAGGCAATATTTAAAATTCTTTAATACTTTAGTAGGGACAAATTGACCATAGGCTGCAGTAATTAAAACATCAGCATCACTATTCATGATAGCTTCATAATCTTCTTTTAATTTAACTGGTTGGAATACAGGAAGACCAAGTTCTATTGCTTTCTCTTTAACAGGAGAAAATTCAAGAGTTTGTTTACGACCAACCAATTTATCAGCTTGAGTAACGACTAAACTAATTTCAAATTTTTCATTTAGTGCTTCTAAGATAGGTACTGCAAATTTGGGAGTTCCCATAAATACTATTTTCATTTAATCACATCCTTCTAATGTATAATTTAATATTATTTAAAGATAAATATCTGTCTGATATTTCATTGATAAGACTTAAATCACAATTTCTATTGGCTTTCACAGTTATAACAACACGATATTTATTATTCAACTTATAAATTACATGTGCGACCGGTCCTAAGACTTTAAAATTAGGATTGATTTCTAACAATCTTTTAATTTTATAAGCTTCTTGATATAAAACTTCATGGTCACTTGATTCACACATAATCTCAATCAAATCAGCAAACGGAGGGTTCTTAGAAAGTTCTCTTGACTTAATTTCTTTTTTGTAAAAATCAAGGTAAGAATGTTTACTTGCAGCTTCAATCGCATAATTATCTGGATTATATGTTTGAATTATACAAATACCCTTTGTATCTTTACGACCAGCTCTACCTGAAACTTGTTCGATTAAATCATAAGTTTTTTCGTATGCATCATAACTAGAAATAAATAAACTTAAATCAGCATTGATTACACCAACTAATGATACAAGCGGGAAATCAAGTCCTTTAGCTACAATTTGTGTACCAAGAACAATGTCTTTTTTGTGATCATTAATTAAATCAATAAATTCACTATATTTATTCTTTTGACTTACTGTATCTTGGTCCATACGAAGAACTCTAGCTTCAGGAAAAGAATTCTTTAATTCTTCTTCAACCTTTTCTGTACCAGCACCCATTTCTCTTATCCAAGTTGAATTGCAGTTTGGACAATTAGTAGGCTTTTTAATCTGATAATTACAGTAATGACAGCGCAAAGTATTATCCGACTTATGATAAACTAATGATACATCACAATTAGGACATTTAATAACTTCACCACAGCTTCTGCACACACAACTAGTTGCGTAAGCGCGACGATTGATAAATAAAATAGATTGTTCAGATTTAGCCAAATTGTTTTTTAATTCTTGTCTTAAGACATTAGAAAATACTGTTCTATTTCCTTTTTTAATTTCGTCTCTTAAATCAACAACGATACTCTTTTCAAGAGGTCTATTATTAGCTCTTTTATAAAGATTAAGCAACTTATATTCTCCATGTAAAGCTTGATAATAAGTACTAACCTTAGGAGTTGCACTACCTAGAACAAGTGGGCAATTATAGTATTTAGCTAAATAAGAAGCCACATAGTGAGTGTCATAACAAGGAGTCGAATCTTGAATATAACTTTCTTCTTGTTCCTCGTCCATAATGATAATACCAACATTATTTAGTGGACTAAATATAGCACTTCTTACACCAAGAACAATTCTTGCTAAGCCTTTCTTAATCCTTCTATATTCATCATATTTTTCATTAGTTGAAAGACCCGAATGAATAATAGCAATTTCATCATTAAAACGATTTTTAAATCGACTAGCCATTTGTGGAGTTAATGATATTTCAGGTACTAACATAATAGCATTTTTACCACTTTTTAATACATCTTCTATCAAATTTAAATAAATCTCAGTTTTGCCACTACCACAAACACCATGAATTAAGAATTTATCAAAGGAATTTAAACTCTTTAAGATTGTATTATATACATTTTCTTGTTCAGTATTTAATACCACTTTTTCTTTTAAAATCTTACTGACCTTAATGTTTCTATAGTCTTCAATCGAATATTCTAAAACATTATTATTCTTAACTAAGTTCTTAAGCTTGATTCAGAATAGCCTAAATTTAATAAATCATCTTTAGTAACATCCTCATTAATCTCTTTTAAATAATTAATTAATTCTTTAGCTTTAGGACTAACCACATGAAGATTATTATTATATTTATAATACTTAACAAGTTTAATAGAACCCTTGTCTTTGAATATAAATTTTTCTTCTATTGCATTATCTTTAATAGCTTTAATAATATCTTCTTGATAATCTTTTAATTGCTTGGTGTAAGTTATTTCAGAATCTGTAAATATTGGTTTTAAAGAATTAGGTAGTTTATTATAATCAACTACTATTAAGTTTTTAGAAACAGCTTTTCTTAAGCCTTGAGGAATCATCAATTCTAGAGATTTACCAAATGAAGTAAAATAATGACGTGATATATTATATGCAAGGTCAATATTCATCTCATTAAGCAATGGAACATCATCAATCAAATCAATGATTTCTTTTAATTTTGACAAATCATAAGATGATTCATCTTTAATCTTAGTAACATATCCTATCTCTTGTGAACGTCCTAATGGAACAAAGACACGGCATCCAACTTCCACAAGATTATCGAGTTTAGAAGGAATAAGATAATCAAAAGTTCTATTTATTTCTTGCGCAGCACGATTAATTACAACTTCAACTATCATTCTATCCCTCCTTAACAAAATAAAAGGCCCATAAAGGACCTTTTGTTAATTGTCCATCATTCAAGCATTAGCACTTTACTTAAGCAAGTTGCTGAAGGGTCATCGAGCTTGTCTCTAGCCTTCTCTTTATGGATATGAAATTAAGCATACTTATTATATACTCATATAATATTTTTTTCAATGATTATTGACTAAATAACTCTAATAGCTTCTTTTTGAGCTAAAGAAATTAAATCAAATTCCTGTAATGGAACAATTAAAGCTTTTAATACCACAAATTGAAGGATAGACTGAGGCAATAAATAAGCCAAATTTTTAGGTAACTCTGTGAACAACAGATATGACTTGAATCCTTCAAAACTTAGATTTGTTAATAGGGCCCACCAAATAGATCCAAGAATTACATTAACAAACATATTCACAAAAAATCTTGATATTAAACATTTTGTGTAAGATACATTAGTTTTGTAAAAACAAACACCATAAATAAAGCCAGATAACATAGACGAAATAGTATATGGAAAATAAAAGCCATAAGGGCTAGGGGATATTACATATCCTAAAACATCTGAAACAAATCCAACAAATATACCAGTTAACGGACCATAAATCATCGATATTACACTAAAAATTAGATAAGTAAATCCTATACCTAAATTAGAAAAGCCACTAGGAATTTTAATTAATTTCATAGTAAGCATTAAGGAAATTAAAATACTTAATGTAGTTAAATACTTTAATTTTTTCATCCACTTAGTTTGATTTTGCCAATAAGATTTATGGAAAATTGTTCTATATAAATTTATATTATCATAATTTATTGTTTGATTAAAAAATTGAGGTTTAACAAAATATAGAATAATGAATATACTAAAACATAATATAAATGATACAAGTAAGCCAATAAAATATATTTGTATAACATCAATTTTGTCATTTTCTTTTATAACTTCTGCGTCAACATAACTTAAATTATTTTTATCGATATTACGCTCAAGCAAATTAGTCATAAACTTCTTAGCACTATTTTTATTTTTAAAACAAGCCTTAGAAACTTTGAATGTAAAATTATATTCATTAGATTCTATACTTGAATTATCAATTAATAATATAGTATCGAGTGTTGAATAATCAATTTTTTTACTACTACCTTTAGTAGCAATTTCTTCATTTCTTTCAGCAACAAAATAGTTTTTTAATGAATCAACATTTTCACTTTTAAGAATTTCATCTTTATTAAAATCGCTTGTTGAAAAACTTATACTATATGTATTGACATAAGGAGCTTTAAAGTAGCAAACGAAATAAGGAATTAATGATATAAACAAAGTAATTCCAAAGAATAAAACTATACGATTTTTAAATAATTTAATAAATTTTTTCATAAAAAAAGACCTCTTTTACAAGATCCACTGAAAAATATATATTGTGGATTGCAACACCACCGCTAGTTTCCTATTCGTCCTAAAGGTATCCATAACACTTTAAGCACTTGACGCAATGTTGCTTATCAACAATCAAAGAATAATCTTTAATATATTTTTTTTGCGGATTGTAGTATTACCGCTAGTTTCCTATTCGTCTGTAAGCTATCCTTATACTTACAGCACTTAACGCAATACTACTCTATACATCTAATTTTTGCATAAAAAATAAAAATATACAAGAGATTTCAACAATCTCTTGTATATAAAACGCTTTTCAATATAAAAATTAGTTTTTTAGCGATTGTAAAGGAGCTGGAATATAACCACCACGATTAATAAAAACATCATTAGAAGTTTGATTGATATTTAAAACTGGTGCATGACCAAGCAATCCACCAAACTCAAGTGTTTCTCCAGGATTCTTACCAATGGCAGGAATAATTCTTACGGCAGTTGTCTTTTGATTTACCATACCAATAGCAGCCTCATCAGCAATAATACCAGAAATTACCTCCGGACTAGTTTCCCCAGGAATCGCAATCATATCAAGCCCAACAGAACATACGCAAGTCATGGCTTCTAATTTTTCTAAATTTAATGTTCCCTTAGTAACAGCTCTAATCATACCTTGATCTTCTGATACTGGGATAAAGGCACCACTTAAGCCACCAACTCTATTACAAGCCATAAGGCCACCTTTTTTAACCGCGTCATTAAGCATAGCCAATGCAGCTGTTGTACCATAAGCACCACAAGATTTTAGACCAATTTCTTCTAAAATTTCAGCTACACTATCACCAACAGCTGGAGTAGGGGCTAAAGATAAATCAACAATACCAAATTCTACACCTAGCATTTCACTGGCTTTAGAACCAATAAGTTGACCCATACGTGTTATTTTAAACGCAGTTTTCTTAATAATGTCCGCAATTTCTGATACACTAGCATTTTGAGGAGCCCTTTTTATCGCAGCTCTTACAACACCAGGTCCAGAAACGCCAACATTAATTACAGTATCAGCTTCACCAATACCATGGAAAGCACCTGCCATGAATGGGTTATCATCTACTGCATTACAAA
>Ga0247611_10011377_pt1 | contig 10279 bp, 8 predicted proteins | sample 177DNAGHGhighgp2_FD_192422 | JGI IMG/M metagenome (GOLD analysis project Ga0247611, IMG submission 192422) | Sheep rumen microbial communities from Palmerston North, Manawatu-Wanganui, New Zealand - 1770 DNA GHGhigh gp2 | ecosystem: Host-associated > Mammals > Digestive system > Stomach > Rumen ... | reverse complement strand
TTTGTTCCGCTTCTTTTTGAAAATGGGAAAATGTGCATAAATGAGAAATTGATTTTTTTAACATTTTCTAAAGTATCATTAAAATCATCATCAGTTTCTATAGGGTAACCTATAATGATATCTGTTGTAATAGATATATCAGGAATTAAGCTTCTAATATAGTTTATTTTATCTATGTATTCTTCTATAGTATAATGTCTATTCATATCTTTTAATACTTTATTATTACAAGATTGAACAGGTAGATGTAGGTGATGGCACATCACTTTATTATTCTTTATTAAATCAAGTAATAAATCATCAATTTGATTGATTTCAATGCTTGAAATTCTAAGTCTTATTAATCCATCTACTTCATCTAATATTCTTTTTACAAGCTTAGAGAATGGATAATTTATATCTACTCCATATCCACCTGTATGAATACCTGATAAAACTATTTCTTTATAACCTTTTCTTACTATTTCCTTTGATTCATTTATAACATCGTCTGGATCTTTACTACGCATTCTACCTCTTGCATAAGGTATAATACAATAGCTACAGAAATTATTACAGCCATCTTGAATTTTTAAGAAAGCTCTTGTATGTTCAAATTCAGTTGCTTGCATCTTTTCAAATTCTTTTATTTCTTTTGATGGAGTAATTAATGTTGCTTGTTTTTTATTCTTTAAGAATTCAAATACTAAGCTAGGCAATTTATTTCTATTAGATGTACCTAAAATAATATCACAACCTATTTCTTTGCATTTATCGCTATTAAGTTGTGAAAAGCATCCCATTACAGCAACACAAGCATCTTTATTTTTCCTTTTACAAGTTCTAATTACTTTTCTACTTTTAACATCACTTTGGTTTGTAACACTACAAGTATTTATAACATATACATCAGCAAATTCATTAAAATCAACTACATCAAAGTTCTCTTGCTTAAAGATAAATTCAATTGCCATTAACTCATAACTATTAACCTTACAGCCTAAATTATAAAAAGCTACTTTCATTCTTTTATCGCTCCAATAGCTGATAGACAGTATAGTCCAGCAGTTTCAGTTCTAAGTATTCTTTTACCTAATGAAACAGGAATAAATCCCTTTTCTATGAGATAATTTGCTTCTTCATCTGAGAAGCCTCCTTCAGGTCCAATAGCTATTATGACATTATCATTTTCTTTAATACTATTAATTATTTCTAAGAACTTTTTATCATTACTTTTTGCTTCTTTTTCATATGCAAATATTAATACATTGTATTTTGAAAAATCAACATCTTTTAATCTTTTTATATCTAAAATTTTAGGTATGTAGTTTCTTCTTGATTGCTTTGCTGCTTCTTTTGCTATTAAATTTAATCTATTTATTTTAGCTTCTTTTTTTGATTCATCGATTTTAACAATTGTTCTTTCTGTTATAACAGGAAGTATTTCATATACCCCTAGTTCTGTTGAATGTTTAATTATTTCTTCTAATTTATCGCCTTTAGGGTATGATTGCATAAGTGTTATATGGAAACTAAATTCTGTATCATAATAAAATTGATCAATTATTTTAAATTCAATTGTATCTTTATTTATTTTAGTTATTTCACAACTATATGTAACATCATTATTAAATAATTCGATAACCTCACCAATCTTACACCTATTTACTACTTTAAGATGATGATAATTATCTTTATCTATTATTAAGTTTTCAATATTATAATCATCTACAAAGTATCTTGGCATAAAACTTCCTCTATCATTTTAATTTCTTTTTTTATTTCTTCTTTTTTATCATTATTTGTAATTCCATCTACTATATTTTTTAAAGTAGATAAATCTTTATTTAACTTATCAATAAATTCTTTTGTTCTTTTCTTAAGTAAAATAGGTCCAAAATATAATTCTTTATCTGTATAATTATAGTTTCCTTCTTCTAATACTATTACTTCATAATAATGATTTCTATCAATAATAACTTCTTCATCAACAATATTAAATTTATTATTTAAATATTGCCTTAAAATATAATAATCATTATTTGGAGAAAGTATAAGCCTTTTTAGGTTTTTGGCGTTATTAAGCGTTTTTTCTAATATTTGGATTATCAGTTCAGCGCCCATTCCACATATTGTAATTACATCGGAATTAGTTTCTGGTATACCATCAAAACAAAGAGTTTCTATCTCTAAATTATATTTTTTAAAATTCTCTTTTGCCTTAATAAGAGGTTTATAGTTTATATCTGATGCGATAGCATCTTTAACATAATCATTATTAATTGCATAAATAGGAAGTAACCCATGGTCACTTCCTACATCAAGTAATAAATTATATCCTTTTGTATATTTTGCGATTTCTTTTAATCTTTTAGAAATCATTGTTTATTAATAAATCCTTCTAATTTTTTCCTCTTATTAGATAATTTATATAAAGCTTTCTTTTCTATTTGTCTTACACGCTCTCTAGTTACTTGGAATCTATCTCCAACTTCTTCTAGAGTATATTGTTTACCATCATCTAGACCAAAACGTAATCTTAAGACCATTTCTTCTCTTGGACTAAGTGTATGAAGTAAAGCATCAATTTCTTTCTTTAACATTTCATTAGCAGTATATTCATATGGACTAATACCATTTGGATCTGATACGAAATCAGCTAGTGATGAATCATCTTCTTCACCTACTGGTTTTTCTAGAGAAATGGGTTCTTGAGCGATTTTTTGAATCATTTGAATCTTTTCAGGACTCATCTTCATTCTTTCAGCTAATTCTTCTACATTAGGTTCTCTAGATAATTCTTGAACTAATTTTCTTTGTTCTCTAAGAAGCTTATTAATTGTTTCAACCATATGTACTGGAATTCTTATTGTTCTTGCTTGATCAGCTACTGCTCTTGTGATTGCTTGTCTTACCCACCATGTAGCATATGTTGAGAATTTATAACCCTTATCTGGTTCAAATTTATCTACTGCTTTCATTAATCCCATATTTCCTTCTTGAATTAAATCTAAGAAAGGTAAGTTTCTACCTGTATATCTTTTAGCAATAGATACAACAAGTCTTAGGTTAGAATCAACTAATTTATTTTTAGCAAAATAAGCATCTTCAGCAAGCTTTCTGTATTTTGCTTCTTCTGCATCTGTTAGATCAATTAATCCATTATCAAAATCATTAATCTTTTCAATAGCTTCTCTACCCTTAACAACAGTATTAGCTAATTCAGTTTCTGTCTCTAAGTCAAGTAGAGGAATATTTCCAATATCCTTTAAATACATTCTTACAGGATCATCAGTTCTAACACTATTAACGATTGAATCTAAGTTAATTAATTGAACTTCTTCAATTTCAATATTCCCCGGAAATTCTTCTTCCTCTTCTTCTTGCTCATCTTCAAGTTCATCAGATAAAGAAATTTCTTCTAGTTCATCGTCAGAATAAATAGTGACATTTGCATCATCAAAAAATTCTTTTACATCACTAAAATCATCTGGATTATCAAGAAGTTTTAATACTTCACTTTCTGATGTAAATCCTTTTTCTTTTGAATCTTCTAAAAGTTTTGTTAGAGCATCATTTAATTTTTCCATAAAAGCCTCCCATTTTTTATGAATTTTTTATATTGTTTTTTTCTCTTGTTAATTGAATTACTTGGTCATAATAATGATTTTGATCATTTGGATTATCATTAATCATTTCTTTATATTTTTTAATTCCAAATTCAATTATAAAGCATGTTAAAGTTTTATAACAATCATTTATTTCTTTTTGCTTTTTCTTCTCATCAGTAACAACAATATTTTTTAACCTATCATTATAGAATTCTTTTAGATTCGCAGTAAGTGGATCTAAAAATTTTTCTATAATCATCTTTTCATTACTTTTAAAATAAACATGTATCTTACTAATGAAATCCAAATAATAGCCAAAATATTTATCATTCGAATTTAAATCATAAAATTGATATATCAATGTGATTAATTGTGTTGGTGTATGATTTGGAATATATTTACTTTGAGTTGAAGATATTTGATCTATTTTGTTAGATATTCTAACAGAATCATTATGGCTAAACATCATATATCTGATCAAAATCTCATATGCTTTTAAAACACCATTAGAAACAGTATAATTAGTCTTCTTCTTAGTATCTATACTATTATTGTCATTTAGTTTTTTACCATTTAAATAATTTTGATAGTCACTATTAATAGTTTTTTTATCTACATTTAAATCTAGGGATAATTTATCTATAAATTTTTCTGTGATTAATTGATTTTTAGCTTTAAAAATCATATCAAATACATTTATTTCAAATGATTCTTGAGCTAAGAAGTTTTCTCTATCAGCTATTAAATTATCTTTAAAGTATTCATACATAAATGAATAAGAATCAACTAATTCTTTTTCAAATATATCTTTAAATTGTTCACTACCATAAGTTTTAATATATTCATCTGGGTCTAAATTATCTTTAAGTAAAACAGCATAAGCGTTTATACCATTTTTTTGAAGAAGATTAAGAGCTTTAATGGTAGCCATTTTACCAGCATTATCACCATCAAGGCACATAATAATATCTGCATTATATTTCTTTAATTTAGCGATATGTTCATTTGTGATTGCTGTACCCATTAAGCAAACACATTCTTTTAATCCTGCCCTATAAGCTGCAATAACATCCATGAATCCTTCCATGATTATTATTCTTTTATTTTTCCTAATAGAATCTAAGGCATTAAATAAGTTATAAATAACTTCACCTTTTTTAAATAAATCATTTTCAAATGAGTTAAAATATTTACTATCATTTGATTCATAATATATTCTTCCACTAAATCCAATGACATTATTTTCTTCATCAGTTATAGGAAACATTATTCTATTTATGAAAGTATCATGTACATAATCTCCACCTATAGCCATACCAGATTTAAAAATATCTACATCGCTATAGCCTTGATCATGTAATGTGTTATATAATAAATCTTTACCACTAGGAGCAAGACCTATTTTAAATTCTTTTATGATATCTAAGTTTATATCTCTTTTAGCTAAATAATCCATTGCGGCTTTTCCTGGAAGAGAGTTAGTTAAATAATAGCTATAAAAACCTTGGGCATAATTAGTTATTTGATATAAATTCTTTTTATTTGCTTGTTTTTTATCAACTAGATAATCATATCTAATTTGATATCTTTCAGCTAAACGTCTTATAGCCTCTTTTGTGGATATTTTAGCTAACTTTTCTAAAATGGTAATTGCATTACCACCTGTACCACAAACCATACATTTAGCTACTTTTTTACTAGGGGATACGAAAAATGATGGATTGGAGTCGTTATGGAAAGGGCATAGTCCTTTATAACTTGAGCCAGCTTTTTCAAGTTTAATATATTCACTAACAATACTAACAATGTCAGCTTTTTCTAATATTTCATCAACTATGTTATTAGAATTCATATTAAACCCCCTTTACTTATCTTAGAAAGATAATTTATCTCTAAAATATTCTACTAAGTCGCTTATTTTTACACTTTCTTGAGCCATTGTATCTCTGTTTCTAACAGTTACAACATCTTCATTTAAAGTATTTTCATCAATAGTTACACAATAAGGAGTTCCAATTGCATCCATTCTTCTATAACGTTTACCGATATTTGCGGCATCATCATAGATTGTCATATATTCCTTGCTTAACAATTTATAAACTTCCATTGCTTTATCACTATGGAATTTCTTCATTAATGGGAATACAGCAATTTTATATGGAGCTAAGAATGGCTTTAAATGTAATACTTCACGTTCTTCTCCATTTTCTAATGTTTCCTTATCGTAGCTTGAGAATAATACAGTTAAGAATAATCTTTCTACACCTACAGATGGTTCTACAACATATGGAATATATCTTGAATTATCATCTGGATCAACATAATCTAACTTTTCACCTGAATGGTTTTGATGTTGAGTTAAATCGTAGTTTGTACGGCTAGCGATACCCCATAATTCACCGAATCCCCAAGGGAATCTATATTCAATATCTGTTGTTCCATTAGAGTAGAATGCTAATTCTTCTTTAGCATGATCTCTAAGTTGTAAATCATTTTCGTTAATTCCTAAGTCCTTTAAGAACTCTAGGCAATAGCTTCTCCAGTAATTGAACCAATCAAGTTCAGTTCCTGGCTTACAGAAGAATTCAAGTTCCATTTGTTCAAATTCTCTTACTCTAAAAATGAAGTTACCTGGTGTAATTTCATTTCTAAATGATTTACCAACTTGGCAAATACCAAATGGTATTTTTCTTCTACTTGTTCTTTGTACATTCTTAAATTGTACGAAGATACCTTGTGCTGTTTCTGGTCTTAAATATACAGTATTCTTTTCAGCGTTTGCTGGATCATCAATAACACCTTGTGTTGTTTTAAACATTAGGTTAAACTTTCTAATTTCTGTATAATTTAATTTTCCACAGTTAGGACAAACGATATTGTTATCATAGATGAACTTTACTAATTTTTCATTAGGCCAGTTATCTCCTGTTTCTTTTCCGTGTGTGAAATCTTCAATTAATTTATCAGCTCTATATCTAGTATTGCAGCTCTTGCAGTCAATTAAAGGATCACTAAATCCTCCAACGTGTCCTGATGCAACCCATACTTCTTTGTTCATAAGAATAGCTGAATCTAAGCCAACATTATAAGGATTTTCTTGAACGAATCTCTTCCACCAAGCCTTCTTAATGTTATTTTTTAATTCAACTCCAAGTGGACCAAAATCCCATGCATTAGCAAGTCCACCATAGATTTCGCTTCCTTGATAAACAAAGCCTTGTTGCTTACAATAAGCTACTAATTGTTCCATATTAATCTTCATCGTTAAAACCTCCATAAGTTTATTTATATCTTAAAAAAGATTTAAATAAAGCATAACACTATTATTATAACACAATAATTATATTATTGAGTAGACTTTTTTTACATTTTTTAAAATAAAATAAAAAATGTCCAATTTTACTTGGACATTTTCATTATTTTTTTTAATTAGTTAAAGCGATATACATCGATTGTAACTGTCTTATCTTCATCAGCAGTGAATGTGTGGTTAGTAAGTTCAGTTCCTTCAACAGTCTTTTCAACTGTATTCCAATCTTGAGCCTTACAAATCTTGAATTCTACTACTGTTCCCTTTTCAAATTTAATACCAGTTGAAGCATAGATACCAGCCTTATTTTTCTTTAAAGCTTTTGCTTTTGTTACATCCCAGCTACCAATTTCTTTAGTATTACCTACTAAGTAGATAGCTTCATCAGCGATTGCTCCTTCTAGATTAATTTCAAATTTTACAGTTACTTTATTGTCAGCCTTAACAGCAGTTGTTGTCTTTTTAGCAGTTGCCATGATTAATCATCTCCTTCAAGTATAATATATTATATTATTGATATTTTTTCAATAAAATCGACAATGAAAACTTTTTCATAAAGTTATGAAAACTTTTTCATTTTATATTTTCTCAAGGATTACGCCATTTTTGTAATCTAAGACTACTTTATCATTAGGCTTAATTTCTTCTTTGATGATTGCTTTTGCAACAACTGTTTCAATATTCTTTTGAATAAATCTTTTAATTGGTCTTGCACCAAATTCAAAGCTATAAGACTCTTTACAAATATACTTCTTTAGATCATCAGTAAATTCGATGTGTATCTTATTTTCCATTAATCTCTTTTCAAGTTCGTTAAGTAATTTAGTAACAATCTTAACCGCAACTTCTTCGCTTAATGGGTTAAACATTACAATTTCATCAATACGGTTTAAGAATTCAGGTTTAAATGTCTTATGAAGTAATTGTGTTACATAATCTTTATTTCCGTTAAGTAATTCTTCACTACCTAAGTTAGATGTCATAATGATTATTGTATTTTTAAAGTCTACTGTTCTACCTTGAGAGTCAGTGATTCTACCATCATCAAGAATTTGTAGTAATAGATTGAATACTTCACTGTCTGCTTTTTCAATTTCATCAAATAAGACAATTGAATATGGATTACGTCTAACAGCCTCAGTTAATTGACCACCCTCATCATATCCAACATATCCTGGAGGTGCACCTATTAATCTAGATGAGCTAAATTTTTCCATATATTCAGACATATCAATTCTTACCATATGTGTTTCACTATCAAATAAGGCTTCAGCTAAACTACGTGCTACTTCTGTCTTACCTACACCAGTAGGTCCTAAGAATAGGAATGAACCAATTGGTCTATTTTGATCTTTGATACCAGCACGTTGACGAATGATACAATCACTTACTAAGTTGATTGCTTCGTCTTGGCCTATAACTCTATGTCTTAAAGTATCAGCTAAAGTTAATAGTTTTTCCCTATCACCTTTTAGAAGTTTAGCAACTGGTATTCTTGTCCATTTAGAAATGACTTGACATACCATTTCTTCAGTAACTTCCTCTTTAAGCATATCATTATCACTGTTTTCATTTAACTTCTTTTCAAGATTAGGAATTATAGAATATTGGATCTCACCTACTCTATTGTAATTTCCACTAGCTAAGGCATTATCAAGCTCATTTTTATACTTTTCGATTTCAAGTTTTGCTTGCTTTTTAGCTTCTATTGATGCCTTCTCTTTATTCCATTTTTCCCTTAAATCTTTTTCTTCAGCTTTGTATTTTTCAAGGTCATTACAAATAGTATTTAAACGTTCTTTTGATAGTTCATCAGTTTCTTTTTTAAGAACTGATTTTTCAATTTCTAGTTGTGTAATCTTACGTTCTAGTTCATCTATTTCTGTTGGAACAGAGTCTAGTTGAATACGTATTGATGCACATGCTTCATCAATTAAATCAATTGCTTTATCAGGTAAGAATCTATCTGTAATATATCTATTAGAAAGAGTTGCAGCAGCAACAATAGCATTATCAGTGATTTTAACACCATGATAACTTTCAAATCTTTCTTTTAAACCACGTAGAATACTAATAGTATCTTCTACTGTTGGTTCACTAACAAAAACCTTTTGAAAACGTCTTTCTAGAGCCATATCTGTCTCTATATATTTACGATATTCTTTAAGTGTTGTAGCACCAATACAATGTAATTCACCACGTGCTAGCATTGGTTTTAGCATATTAGATGCATCAAGTGCACCGTCACTTCTACCTGCACCTACAATTAAGTGAATTTCATCAATAAACATGATGATTTCACCTTCAGATTCCTTAACCTTGTTAAGTACTGCTTTTAGACGTTCCTCAAATTCACCACGGTATTTAGCACCAGCAACTAAGGCACCCATATCTAGTTCATAAATCTTTTTTCCTTTTAGTCCTAGTGGTACATCGTTTTTAATAATACGACGTGCTAATCCCTCAATAATTGCTGTTTTACCAACACCTGGTTCACCAATTAAAACTGGGTTGTTTTTAGTTTTACGTGAAAGAATCTTAATGATATTACGGATTTCTTCATCACGTCCAATTACAGGGTCGATTTTACCCTTTTCTACTTCCTCATTTATGATTCGTCCAAACTTTTTTAAAACATCTGGATCGTTGTTATAATTCATTTCTGGTTGCATAATTTCACCCCTTTTAGCAGTCTATTCTATCTACTGCCAATTATATTATAACACTATTTTTAGCACTGTCAATAGTTGAGTGCTAATTTTTTTCAAAAAAAATAAAACAGCCCAAATGGACTGTCTTAAATTTGAATTATTCAGCTTCTTTTTCTTCAGCCTTAGTATCTTCTTCAGCTTCTTCTTTAGCTTCTTCTTTAACTTCTTCTTTAGCTTCTTCTTTAGCTTCTACTTCTTTTTTACAATCACATTTACCATCGCATGTATCAGATAAACAAGTTACAATGTTAATTAATAAGAATACAATAATAGTAACATTTTTTCCAATGTTAAATAATCCAGTGATGTATGTGTTTGCTTTAAGAGCTCCACTATTGTTGATGCTAAATGTTTGAAGGAAATATCCATAGCATTGAATAAGTAGAGAAACACAAATTAAAATTATCATTACTAATAAAGATAATTTAACAGCTTTCTTTAATCCACAATCATTGAAATATACAAATGCTAGATAAAGTGCTCCAACATAAAGTACTAAAGTACCAATTAAACCAGCTCCTCCATTGTTAAGAGTTCCAGTTAAATTTACAACAGTAAAAGTTAATAGCCAAATAAGAATTACTAAAACGAATCTTAAAGGCGCATTTAATTCAATTTTTTTCATTTTAAATATCCTCCTTAAACACTTATATTATATATCATTAACT
>Ga0247611_10011376_pt1 | contig 10281 bp, 12 predicted proteins | sample 177DNAGHGhighgp2_FD_192422 | JGI IMG/M metagenome (GOLD analysis project Ga0247611, IMG submission 192422) | Sheep rumen microbial communities from Palmerston North, Manawatu-Wanganui, New Zealand - 1770 DNA GHGhigh gp2 | ecosystem: Host-associated > Mammals > Digestive system > Stomach > Rumen... | reverse complement strand
TAGTTCTAGAGCTAAGGAATCATCCTCATCTGTATAAAGGGCAACCTCTTCAAGAAGTTCGGATTGGTTTTGATCAATAAGTTCTTTGATACGGTAATCAATCTCAAAGAGATGTTCACCTTTTAGTTCATGGTTTTGCTGCACCACTTTTCTAGAAAGGGAGACAATTCCAGGATAAATTTCTTTTCCAAGAAGATTTTTGTTCTTTTCTAAAATTGCTTGAGCACTTTCGTTAAATGGATTGAGTCGATAGGTTTGGTTCATCGGCATCGCGAGGAAATGAATAATGCGATAAGTCTTTGATAAACCAATTTCTTTAGCCCAAATTTTTAATAGCCACTTTGGTAAATTGAAACGAATTGAGACGTAGTCAAAACTCTTTTTATCGATATTAACATACTCATACAGAGATAGTTCTGGATTTAATAAAGATTCGATTTGGTCGAACTTTTCATGAAAAATATCTCTCAAGCGTTCGTTCACTTCTTTAACATTTAAAGCCTTCAAAAAATGGTTATTAGCTAAAGCAAGATAAAGATAAGTTCTTTCGTCCAACGTGAATTCCATGTGGAGTTTATCAAGAACTTTCTTTAATAAGAAATGATGTCGCAGTTCACAGCCAACTAAACCAGAAACTGGCTTACGAATTTCTTTATATTCTTTTTTTGAAAAACACTGGTCACTTAGAGCGCGTTTAAAAGTTTTGTTCTCATAGAGAATATCACTCAAAACGTTCTTGGAGACCAGTAGTTCAACCATTAATGTTTATGTCCGCAATCACAGTGATCGTCGTCACAGTGATGATGTGCTTCATCGTATTTTTCTTCAAATCCTTCGAACATGTTACCGTCGTAGATTTCTTCACCTTCCTGGTATTCTTCGTCCTCGACGTTTACAACATTCTCTTCAGAAATGAATCTTGGATATTCCTTGTTCACAAATTCATAACGATGATGTTTGTGATAATAAGAGAATTCTACAACTAAATGAATACTAAACTCTTTAAGAGTTTTTATAATATAATTAGCTACTTTGTCTTCTAACTTTTCACATTGTTCTGGAGCGTTAACTTTCACAATTGTGTTCCAGCTTGTTTGTTCGACTCCGCTATGGAAAACATAAGCGTTTGGAGAATAGAACACAACATCAGCTTCATCAACTTCTAGTAAACTAGCAATGTTTGCAGTGTGTTCTTTTGAATAATGACCAACAACGTATTGGTCTAAACCATAGATTGAAATTGTAACCATATTATTCTCCTTTCATAGCTTTTAGAATAATCTGACGAACATCGTCGACAGCTTTATCTAATTTGTCATTAATGACAATGAACTTGTATTGGTTTTTAAAACCCAACTCTTGACTCGCTTTTGCTACACGAGATTTAATCACTTCTTCGCTTTCAGTTCCTCTTCCACGAAGTCTATTTTCAAGTTCTTCTATAGAAGGAGGAGCGATAAAGATTGATATAACTCCATCATCTTGAACCTTGTTTAACACTTGGGCCGTTCCGTTAACTTCAATTTCAAGCATAACGTTTTTGCCTTCGTTACGCATCTGTTCAACTTTATCTCTTGGAGTTCCGTAACGATTGCCAACAAACTCTGCCCATTCAAGGAGGTTGTCTTTGGCAATGTTCTTATCAAATTCTTCACGACTTACAAAGTAATATTCTCTTCCATTCACTTCGCCAGGACGCATCCCACGAGTCGTCATTGAAACAGAATAATGAAGATTTAAGTCGTCATTCTTCATCAATTCCTCACGAATTGTACCTTTGCCGACACCACTTGGGCCGGACATAATTATTAACAAACCACGTTTTTTCATGTGTTTAATTATATTAAAATGAGCATTACATTTCAATATATCTTCCTTTATAATAAGAAAGATATGCGATTATCTCATGCTTCTATCGAAAAATATTTAAAAGAAAATGAACACTTATTCTTAGGAAAAGCGTTCTTTTCTCCGGTTGTTTTAAGCAAGGATACATTGCTCTTTTTTAGTACCGAGAAAAATCGATCATTTATCTCGTTTGATTTATCAACTAAGAATCCATGTTTCTATGTTGGCAACACCGAGAAATTCTTTGAATCATTAAATTCTGTTTTTGCATCTCAATTAAAGGCAATTTCTAACGAATTTATGATCGTGTTTTATGAGTTTAAAAAGGATGATTTCATTCTAAAACTACATTTGGCAATCTCAAATAATTCGGATGAGGATTTGTACTTCTATTTTGAGATTTTTCCGAACCATCCGAACCTCATTGTGACTGATATTCACAACAAAATTATTGCCTCTTTCTATCACAGAAAAAACGGAGAACCAGAAAATGGTTCAAAATACGTTTATCCAAATGTCGAAAAACTGCATGATGGAGATGTTGATTTTAGCCAAGATTTAGCAGATGAATTCTTCGATGAATCTATTAAAAAAAGACGCCTTGATAAATACCAAGATTTTATCTCAAATTTGCAAGGAAAGATTAAGAAATGCCGAACAAAAATTCGTAACATTCAACAAGATAAAATTAATGCGGAATTGCAACAAAATTACCAGCAAATTGCGGATAACTTGCTTGTTTCAGGGATTAACTTAAAGCAGAGATTATGGTCAATAAATGTTGATGGAAAAGAAGTTGAATTAGATGGTTCAAAAACAGTTAGTGAAAACATACAAATTTTCTATAAAAAAGTTAAGAAATCAAAAGAGACAATTCGCCTTGTTGAAACTAACCTTGAACGAGCTAAAAATGAGATTGAATTATATGAGTCAATTTTGAAGCAACTTTATGATGCTCCAAACGAAAAAGAAGCTGATAAAGTTGTCGCCTCATATTCCTTTAATAAGAAAAGAGAGGTTGCCGTCACCGAATTCAATAAACCATGGAAAATTAACTACCAAGGAGTTTACTTCTATTTCGGCAAAAACTCTTCTCAAAACGATTATCTAAGTTTTGTCATGAAACAAGACCGTCAATTTACCTGGGTTCACGTAAAAGATCACTCTGGTTCGCACGTTGTTATCGCATCAGTTAAACCAACAGATGATCAACTTCTATTCGCGTGTGAACTTGCTTTATATCAATCCAAGATGAAAACAGGTGAAGTTCAATATACAAGAAAGAAAAACATTCGCCGAGGTCATTCCCTAGGTGAAGCTATTGTTAAGAACTATAGTTCAATTAGGATTAATAACATCCGCGAACGTTCATTAGAAGTATTCGAAACAGCAAAGCGCTGTGATTAAATACGATATTTATGAATCATATCAAAGCTGGCTAAGCCAGGAAATTTTTGTTGTTTCAGAATTTCATAAACAACAATCGCCACCGCATTTGACAAGTTGAGACTTCGAGCAGTAGATAACATCGGAATGCGCAATGTGTCTTGCTTGTGCTCGCTTAGAATAGCTTTATCAATACCAGTTGATTCTCGACCAAACATAACATAGACATCTTCACTCGGGTCTGTGAATTGTTCCTCTGAGTAAAGATGTGTTCCATATTTTGTCACATAATAAATCTTTTGCATTTTGAATTTCTCATTAAATTCTTCATAAGAAGAATAGTAATCATATTTAGCATCTTTTAAATAATCCATTCCAGCACGTTTAAGCGATTTATCAGATAGTTCAAAAGGAAGTGGTCCAATAATATGAACCATTGAATTTGTCGCCATTGCGGTTCTTAGAATATTGCCAGTATTTTGTGGAATTTCTGGATGATAAAGAATGATATGAACCATGTTAAATATGTTAATATATTAAGGATTAAAAATGAAGAAACGTTCGTTGATTACTTTATTAATTCCTCTATGTGCTCTTTCTGGCTGTTCTTATAGAGGTGAGGCTAAACCATTACGTGATGGTAATCTTTTGCTAAGTGAAAGTTCCACACCTCGTGAGGATACTTTTGAAGTTGTTGATCAGCACATTAAAGCAAAGGATACTTTTTGTATTTATTTCTCATTAGAAGGATGTTCCGCATGTGAAAGATTCACGGAAGGCTTTAAAGAAGTTGTTCAAGAAAACAAAATCTTAACTTTCCATCTTGAAGCGCCAAATAAAGCCGATGATATGTTAAAGCTTTACGAAGCATATCCAGATTTCAAAACATCATATAGCCCTTCATTCTTCCTTGTTAATGAGCAAAAGATTGAAGAAATCCCATATGAACAAATCAATTCAGAAAGTAGATTACGAAATACTTTAAAACGTAAGGTTTCTCTCATAGATCGATACTATTTTGAAGGTGAAAATATTGACTTCACAACCGCCTTAAACAAAGCAGGTTTAAGTGAGGTAACACTGATTGAATTAGACTTTGCTGTGGCCAACCAAGTCGATATATATTACGCTTATCGGCTTGAATATGACGAACCAATGTTTATTCACCAAAAGACAGGTTTAGAACAAATTCAAATATCCAAAATTTTCAAATAAAAAGACCGTCAATTCTTCACTAATTAACCAAGAATTGCTGGTCTTTTTTAAATTTTAGAACTTTTTAGTTTCGATTCGAGATAGAGCTCGATACAAGGCTAATTGAGCGCGTTTGATATCGATTCCGTCAGCATTAGATTTGAGACGTTCTTCCGCTCTTTCTTTAGCTCGTTTAGCACGCTCTAAATCAATTTCATCTGCTCTTTCAATGGCGTTCACCATTAAGGTCACTTGTTCGTTAGTAACATTAATCGCACCACCATGAAGAGCATAGTAAATCGTTTTGCCGTTTTTAACGATATGCATTGGAGCATAACTAATGGCACCAACTAAAGGGGTATGTTTTGCAAGAATCGTTCGATAACCACTACTTAATTTGATGGTCAAAGATTCGACTTCTTCGTTGAAGTAACAACCTCTAGGTGAAACGATTACTAATTTAAACGTCATTATTTATTTCCTTTTAGCTTTCGCTTCGACATCTTTAATTGTGCCCACATAGAGGAAGGCACTTTCTGGATAATCATCGTACTTGCCATCTAGGATGGCTCTGAAGGAGGCAACGGTGTCTTTGACAGGAACATAGATTCCTTTAAATCCACTGAATCCTTCAGCAACGTGGAATGGTTGAGATAAGAAGTTACGAATACGTCGAGCACGATTAACGACTCGTTTATCTTCGTCACTAAGTTCATCAATACCTAAAATGGCAATGATATCTTGGAGTTCTTTATAACGCTGTAAAATCTTTTGGACTTCACGTGCAACATTATAATGTTCCTCTCCAACGATATTTGGATCAAGGATGTTTGATGTGGAATCAAGTGGGTCCACCGCTGGATAAATGCCTAACGCCGCTGTGTTACGATCCAAAACAGTCTTCGCATCAAGATGGGAGAATGTTGTTGCTGGAGCTGGGTCAGTTAAGTCATCGGCTGGAACGTAGATTGCTTGAACAGATGTAATTGAACCATCTTTGGTTGAAGTAATACGTTCTTGGAGTTGACCCATTTCTGTCGCGAGTGTTGGTTGATAGCCAACAGCACTTGGTGTTCTGCCTAACAAGGCAGAGACCTCACTACCAGCTTGAGTGAAACGGAAAATATTATCAATGAAGAGAAGGACGTTTTGGTGTTCGACATCACGGAAATATTCCGCCATAGTTAAACCAGTTAACCCAACTCTCATACGAGCTCCTGGTGGTTCATTCATTTGTCCAAAGACAAGTGCTGTTTTATTTAGAACTCCTGAGGCACTCATTTCGTGATATAGGTCATTACCTTCACGGCTACGTTCACCAACACCAGCGAAAATAGAAATACCTTTTTGTTCAGTGGCAATGTTGTTGATTAATTCTTGAATTAAAACTGTTTTACCAACACCGGCACCGCCGAATAAACCAACCTTACCACCTTTTAGATAAGGGCAAAGGAGGTCAATAACTTTAATACCGGTTTCTAACATTTCAGTAGAAACGTCTTGGTCTTTAAAAGCTGGTGCCTTTCTATGGATTGGCATTCTTTGTTTAGTTTTGATTGGTCCTTTTTCATCAATTGGTTCACCTAGAATGTTAAACATACGTCCTAGTGTTTCTGGACCAACAGGAACTGTAATTGGAGCGTTTGTATCAATAACATCAAGTCCACGAGTAATCCCTTCTGTTGGACCCATTGCGATACAACGAACAATATCATCACCAATGTGTTGAGACACTTCTAAAGTTAATTCTTTACCATTAGGTAAAGCAACTTTTAAAGCAGTAAGCAGTTCTGGTAGATGTTCATCTTTAAAACGGACATCAATGACTGGTCCGACAGCTTGGACAACAATACCTTTGTTTTCGTTCATAAGTTTTTACCTCCTTAGAGTTGGCCCGAAACAATTTCCGTGATTTCTTGTGTAATCGCAGCTTGTCGGGCTTTGTTATATACAAGTGTAAGTTGATCAATTAATTCATCAGCGTTATCCGAGGCGTTTTCCATTGCGGTTCGTCTAGCGGTTTGCTCTGAAACGATTGATTCAACGACTTTCTGGAATAAGACCGCATTGAGATATAGAGGAACGAGTTCTTCGATTAAGGTCTTAATATCGGTATCAAAGATAGGCGGATATCGATAATCTTCGCTACGTTTCTCATTTACTAATGGGAATAATTCAAGGTCGCTTGGAACAAATTTAAGTGAGTTCACATAGTGCGTGTAGATGAGATGAACTGAACGGTATTTACCTTCTACGAATAATGAGTTCAAGACACGTCCAAGTTTCATAACATCCGCAACACTAATTTGGTCAGCTGAGTGAAGGAATTCTTCATTTGTTTCATAACCTTCTTCTTTGTAAATGTTTAGTCCTTTTGTTCCAACTAGGTAGAGCACAGATGATTCCTTTTTAACGTTCTCTTTAACAAAGTTAAAAAGATTATTATTATAACCAGCACATAATCCAAAATTGGAATGGAGAACAACATACAAGTCTTTCTCAGCTTTTGGTTTCTTTAAATAGACAATCTCTTCATCGATTTGGTGTGCGAAAAGCATCTGAATGAGATCAGCAACTTCTTTGCTGAACGCTTCATTATTTTCCATTAATCGACGAAACTTTTTTAGTTTCACCGTGGAAACAAGTTCCATGGCTTTAGTAATCTTCTTTGTCGAGTTAATGGAAGCGATTCGACGTTTTGTTTTATGAAGAGATTGCGCCATTATTTATGAGCCTCAAAGAATTTGTCGCAAACATCTTTTAAAGCTTTTTCGTTTGCTTCATTTAACACCTTTTCCTTGCAGATTTCATCAATGATTTTGTGATGAGAAGAGGAAATGTGTTCATATAATTTTGCAAGCAATTCATGGATATTTTGAATTTCAACGTTTTCAAGATATTCGTGTTTTGCAGCGAAAAATTCAATAATTTGACGGTCAACTGGATAGGTGTCATATTGCTTTTGCTTAAGCACCTCCATGAGGACACGTCCATGGTTCAAGATGCGTTTTGTATCCGCGTCAAGATCCGAGCCAAACTGGGAGAAAGCTTGCAGTTCACGGTAGTTAGCTAACTCAATTTTGAGTGAAGAAGCAACTTGCTTCATGGCTTTAATTTGGGCTGCACTACCAACACGGGAAACAGACAAACCAGAATCAATAGCTGGTCTTTGACCAGCGTTAAACAAATCGGTCATTAAGAAGATCTGACCATCAGTAATCGAAATGACGTTTGTTGGAATGTAAGCGGAGATATCACCTGATTGAGTTTCGATGATTGGTAAAGCAGTGATAGAACCACCACCATGTTTATCATCTAACTTACACGCACGTTCAAGCAAACGAGAGTGAAGATAGAAAACATCTCCTGGATAAGCTTCACGTCCTGATGGGCGTTTTAATAGAAGCGATAAAGTACGGTAAGCAACAGCGTGTTTAGAAAGGTCATCAAGAACGATCAAAGTGTCTTTTCCTTGGTCTAACCATTCTTCCGCCATCGCCATGCCAGAATATGGAGCTAAGTATTGAAGTGGAGCAAGTTCGCTTGCCGTGGATGAAACAACAACGGTATATTTCATTGCGCCAGCTTTTTTGAGCTTATCGACAATGGAAGCAACAGTTGAGTTCTTTTGGCCAATCGCGACGTAAACACAGTTTACGTTTTGATCCTTCTGATTGATGATTGTGTCAATGGCAATTGCTGTTTTACCTGTCTGACGATCGCCAATGATGAGTTCACGTTGACCACGTCCAATTGGAATCATCGCATCGATAGCTTTAATACCAGTTTGAAGTGGAGTATCAACGCTTTTACGATACATAACACCTGGAGCAATACGTTCAACTTCACGTGTTTTCTTTGTCGCGATTTCGCCTAGTCCATCAATCGGTTGACCTAGTGCGTTAACAACACGACCAAGAAGCTCATCACCAACTGGAACTTTCACAACTTCTTTTGTTCGTTTAACCAGATCGCCTTCTTTGATCTCGGAGTCATTTCCAAGTAAAACACAGCCAACATGTTCTTCTTCAAGATTCATGACCATGCCATAGATGTGATTTGGAAATTCAACGAGTTCGCCAAGCATTGCTTTATCAAGACCATAAACCAAAGCAACACCATCACCAACGGTGATAACTGTACCGACGTCATCAGATTCAACTTTTGACGAGAAGTCTTCAATCTGTTTTTTAATTAAGGCGCTGATTTCAGAGGTTTTAATTTTCATCATGCTCTCCTTTCTTTTAAGTTTTGTTTCATGGAATCAAGTTTATAGAGGATCGAACCATCAAAGACATGGTCATGCACCACTACTTTAATTCCACCGATTAATCTTTCATCAATGAGGTTTTTGAGCTCGACTTCCACACCCATTCTCCTAGAAATAGCTTTTGTAACTTGTTCAAGTTGCTTTGCACTAAGCTCGGTTGTGGAATAAACAAATCCATCTGCAATATGGAGTTCGTCATTTAGACCTAGAACAATTTCTTTTGCGATATCATGGAAGTGAAAAATGAGATGTTTTTTAGCGAGTAATTTAATGAAGTTTTTGAAATTTTCACCAGCAAATCCTTCACAAACTTCGTCAATAACACGATATTTTTCTTCGTTAGAAACAAAATACGAACAAAGAACTTTTTTTAGTTCAGGATTCACTTTTAAAGTCTCATCAAAAGCTCTGGTCGCTTTCTTATAATCCAAAAGACGACCTTCATCTCGAGCGATGGAGACTAATGCGTTAGCGTATTTTGTATTTGCGGATTCCATAATTATTCTTTATGCTCTAAATCATCAATAAACTCATTAATGAGTTTTTCATTATCCTTTTGATTAACTTCCCTGGATAAGACTTTCTTTGATGCGTCAAAGGCGACATCAACGATTTGGGAATGAATTTCATCCTTACTCTTTTCAATTTCTTGTTCGATTTCTTGTTTGGCACGAGCGACTTCTTGATCAGCTTGTTCCTTGGCTAACTGTTGGATTCTCTGTCTTTCTTTGTCGGCATCAAGCTTTGCTTGCTCAACAATAGCTAAAGCTTCTTGATGGCTCTTTTTCAGCTCAAGATGAGCTTCTTCGACTTTTTCAGATGCTTCTTTTTCGCTCTTTTCAGCGTTGCGAAGCTTTCCATCCACGTAGTCAGCGCGTTTTTGAATCAGTTTTTTCACTGGTTTATAGGCAAAGTAGAAAACAATGATTAGTAAAACGATAAATGCTAGAAAAACGGCTAAAGCATCCCAAGGATTTGGGAAGAGTTTTTCTAAGAAACCGTCTTTTGTAATCACGTCATCAAATATGACAAGTAGTTTCATAAGTGCCTCCTTTCAATCAAACAAGAAATTAGAATACGAAGAGTAATAGAATTGAAATCAATAGTGAGTAAATACCACAGGTTTCAACAAGGGCGCAGCCAATAATCATTGAAGAACGTAGTTTTCCATACATTTCTGGATTACGTGACATTCCTTCGATTGCTTTACCACAGAGGTAACCTTCACCAATTGATGAAGCACCGGCACTTAGAATAGCAATACCAGCGGCAATGGCAATTAATGGATCTTTCATACTTTCATCTCCTTTCTAGTAGCTAAAGCTACTTCTGTATCAATATCCTCTGGACGTTCTTGAGCAATAAATAACATCGTGAGGAAGACAAAGACCATCGTCTGGATAAATCCAGAGAAGAGGTCAAAGTAAGCGTGGAAAACAGGTGTGACAATCGGTGTAACAAAGACCGAGTTTAGACCAGCTGGAGCGAATGAGAAAATCGCCACCGAAATATTTCCAAGCAAACTATTCAGTAAAGAAATTAGTACCCAACCAACAATCGCATTACCAAACATACGAAGAGTC
>Ga0247611_10011373_pt1 | contig 10281 bp, 5 predicted proteins | sample 177DNAGHGhighgp2_FD_192422 | JGI IMG/M metagenome (GOLD analysis project Ga0247611, IMG submission 192422) | Sheep rumen microbial communities from Palmerston North, Manawatu-Wanganui, New Zealand - 1770 DNA GHGhigh gp2 | ecosystem: Host-associated > Mammals > Digestive system > Stomach > Rumen ... | reverse complement strand
CGGTTTTGAGGGTGTTGTCGGTAGCTGTAAACTTCTTGTAGATATGTGGAGTCAAACTACCCTCGTTGCCGGAAGACATGACGGGAATAGTCGTCTTGACTACTTCGCCCAGCATCTCGGGTATGGTGCCGCTGCCGTTGTGCGGTCCCTCATGGCTTCCGATACTCATATTGATAACGAGGTCTATTTTCTTCTGCTTGGCATAGTTGACAGCAAACATCAGCGCCTTCTCCAAACTGCCTTGATAGGTTTCATAGCGCAGGGCGTCGTATACTGAATTGATGGGAATCATCATGATGTCGGCTTCGGGAGCCATACCGGTGAATCCCAGGGCACTCTTCGTCCCTACGGCGATACCTGCAGTATGGGTTCCATGGGTATCAAGGAGTCCGTCATCCTCGCCAAGCGCCTGAATGCCCTCGGGGGTGTCGTAGTAGTAGCCGGGAGCGGTCACCTCACCCGCCTTGGGGTCGGTGTACGTCAGCTGTTTATGTCCTGCTTTGCCAATATTATCTTCCATCATGTAGACGCACTTGATGCGGCTGTTCCCGTTGGCATCGGTAAAGGCGGCATGCGTGAAATTAAAGCCACCGTCGATGATACACACCATCACCCCCTTGCCGGTGAGCGACGTGGCGGCTCCTGCCGGTTTGTTGAGGATATCACTGACCTTGGTTGCCTTCACCGAGACGTCGGTCAGCGGCTTTCCCGTGTGGGTGACGTCGATGCGCTCGATGCCCTTCAGGGTGGCGATACGCTGAATACTCGATACAGGGATGTTGATGACGGCCTGTTGTCCCAGCACACCCTCTATCCGACCTCCTGCGTCGCGAATGGCATTGTAGGTCTCCACAGCAACTTCATCAGCGACTTTGACCACCAAGGTGAGGCGGTTCTCGTCGGCATTGGCGCTACGGCGCCCTTGTCCTTCTAACGCCTGCTGCTGATTAGTCAACAGCTGTGCGTCCAGTGTCATTTTGTCTTGTGCTGCAACCGTCATGCTGACAGCCAACAGCACCAATAGGTAGAATTTTCTCATTGTATTTCGTTTTGTTTTTATGAATGAAATCTCGTAGCGAACGATGTTGCAAAAATACACATTTTTTTTAGATATGCAAGCCAAATCACGATTTTTTTTGCAAAAAAAGACAGAGAACAAATAAATAATGTAAGTCAAGGCTTTTCCCAAAAAACTTACCACTTCTATGACGACAAGAATGCCAAGATGGCCAACGACCGCCAGAAGGAGCTGACACATGGCACGCACGAGATCCTGGCAGGCATCGAGTACGGCATCGACTACAAGTTCTGACATCACTGCAAAAAAGAAAACAGAAATTGCACTACTCATCCTACTCGACTTTCTATCTTAATGTAACACAAAACCTTACTGGTAGTGCCGTCCGTATGGATGGCACTACTGTTATACTACTGAGACACTACTATTATACTACTAAGACATTACTATTATACTACTAAGACATTACTATTATACTACTGAGACATTACTGACAAGCCTACTCCTTGCGCTTCAGATAGTAGCCCTGCACGCCATTGCAGGCACCTTGGGGCCAGCGCAGTTTCTTGAGGATGACGGCAAGGGCCTTGAGGTTGGGGATGTCGCTGCTTCGCAAGTGCTGCGCCAGTACCTGCTGCACATCCTTCACCTGCCAGAGGTTGGCACGTTTGCGCTCGGTGGAGGGCTCCAACAGGGTGGGCAGCAACGACTCGACAGGCTGCACCTCCTGATACTGCTGGTTGTGCTGTTGAATCAGCTGCTCGTCGTCGCTGGTGAACCAGTAGAGGCAACCCGGCGTATTCAGTTCAGCCACCGCCTGGGCAAACATCTGCTTATAGGGTATGCGTCCGCTCATGTCCACCTGTCCCGTCACCTCGACGCAGAGGTAGCGGCGCGAGCCGTCGCCCGAGGGCAGGGGCGTCAGGTCGTTGGTGGTGGCGATGAACGAACAGAGGCGCGGCGTCATGGTGTACTGGTCGCTGCGCATGCGGCGTATCTGCACGTCCTTCTCGGTCAGCAGGCGTTTGATCTTGGCCTGTTCACGCTCTGTCTTGGCATTGTACTCGTCGATGCATACCAGCCACATACGTCCCAGCACGCGCTCCACCTGTTCGGCATTGTCCATCTTGATGTCGTCCATGTAGTATTCGCGCATCGAGGGCGGCAGGATGTTTTTACAGAAGTTCGACTTCTTGATGCCCTGTCCGCCGATGAGCATGGGCACCATCGAGTTGCCGTAGTCGCGGCTGACGTTCATGGCCTGTGCCACCATCGCCAGGAACCAGCGGTGGAAGTACTTCGGCCACTGCTCGAAGCTGGTGGGCAGCCGGCGGGCGAAGTCCTCGATATAGTCCTTCTTGCCGTCCCACTCGCCGCAGCCGGCCAGGAACTCATGCACGGGGTTGTAGTCCTTGACGTGTGCCGACTCCAGGTAGATGCGGATGTCGTTCATCCAGCTCTCGCCGCCCTCCTTCATCTGTTCCACGACGATGCTTTTCATCTGGCGGTCCGTCAATGGCTCCCAGGGTTTGAAGGCAAGGTCGTTAGGACGGAATTCCGTCACCTGCTTCACCACATTGTAGCGCAGCTGGTAGCGGCGGCCGAAGAAGTCCTCGATGAAGCGGATGATGCGCTCCTTCTCGTTCATCTGCGACAGTGTGCGGCCGTAGTACGGCTTCTTGTAGTTGTCGCGGAACACCTTTCGGATGACGTCCAGGCCAAGCTGACGGAAGCGCATGTCCCAATGGGTGCGCATGACGCAGGCCTCTTCCTCGAGGTGTGCCTTCTGACAGTAGCCCGCCAGCAGCACGAGACATTGTTCGTCGCATTCCGGCTGGTCGTCGAGGGCCTTCGACAGGCAGGTGTAATACTCCAACTGTATGCGCTCGCGCTCGTCGGAGTCGGGATACCAGATGACCTGTCCGCCGTCGTCGGTCTCCGTACCCTCGTAGGACTTCAGCACGCTGCCCTCGTCGTGGATGACGGGCAGGGGCATCGCCTGCGGGTTGTAATACAACTGCGGGTCGTGACTCATGCGACAACCACGTGTCAGGGTCTGCTCGCCCACCGTCATGTTGCACATCGCCAGGTTCATATAGAGGCGCGACGCCGTGTCGTGGGCTTCCTTCAGGAACAGCAGATACCTATCGACATCCAATGTCTTGTCCTTACCGCTTGGTTCCCAGGGCTTTGCGTCATCCTTATACTGACAGCGCACCACTACCTTCAGCGTCACCCCGCTCACGCCGGCAAAGGCCAGCAGCGTGAAAGGCAGCTGTGCCACGCGGGCCTTCATCTCTGTCACCTGGCGCATGCCGTCAGGACAGGGGATGTTGAGCAACAAGAGCTGTGAGAAGCTGATGGGCTGGTCAAAACCGCTTTTGCCGAATGTCGCCGAAAACACCAGGTACGGCAGGTCGTCGGCATCCTTGATATAGTAGCGCGGCATACCCTCGTTCTCTGCCAGACGGTAATGCAGCACCACCGATGCCACGCGCTTGGCAGCATCGCTGGTAGCGTCCGAGCGCATGCGCTCCACTATCGTTTCGAACTCTGTTGTGACGGGAGTTCCCAGTTCCCCAATCTTTGTCTTGACTTTCGTTATCTTCGTCATGCCTGTCAGTATTTAAACGGTTCGCGATATTCATCGCAAAGGTACGCAATAAAGTTGGAATATGCAAGGAAATCGTCAGGATAGTACCTCCTCGCCCTGCTAAAGGGGTTCTTGCAGGGTTTCGACAGGTAGCAGACAAGTTTCGAGGTACGTCCGGACAAGGTTCGAGGTGCGTTTGCGGAGGGTCTGAGGACGGTCCTGGCAACCGTTTGCGTACGCCCAAACAACCGTTTACGTACGCTCAAACGACCGTTTGCGTACGCCCGAATGCTGGGACAATGTTTTTCCATGGCAGTCTTAGTAGTGTGACAATAGTATGACGGTAGTACCAAAATTGGCTTTGATACTACCCATATATACTTATTGTTCAGATGGTTAACGAATAGAGTAGCACGAGTAGTACGATAATTCGTTTTATTCAAAGGACAATATTCTGAGGATATCAGAAATGTCCGTCTTCGGAAGGTACAAAAAAAAGGGAATCTTCCGTTGAGAAGACTCCCTTTTTCGTAGCGGGAGGGGGACCCGAACCCTCGACCTCCGGATTATGAATCCGACGCTCTAACCAGCTGAGCTACCCCGCCATCGCGATTTGCGGGTGCAAAGGTACAACAAAGAAATGAAAAACAACAAATGAGAAACGGAAAATCTTTATTGTTTAGCGTTTTTTAACAACTACGTTAATGTCCGTTATTCATACTTGATTCTCGTACTTTTTACGTATCTTTGCGCTGTCTAATAGCATTAACAACTGAATGGACTACTATGCAGAAACTTACGATTGAATACCCACTGAACACCCACTCGCCGAAAATAGTCTGGGATCTCATCAGCAATGCCCATGGACTGGAAAAGTGGCTGGCCGACAAGGTGATAGAAGAGAATGACACAATGACGTTTACCTGGGGACAGCCTTGGACGGAGCGCGACACGAAAACGTCGCGCATCATCGATGTCGAGAAGTTTGCACATATCCGAATGTTGTGGGACTACCACGAGGACACGCCCGAGGCCATCTGGGAGATGAGCATCGAGACCAGCGACCTGACGGGCGAGTTGAGCCTGTGCATTACCGACTATGCGGCCGATGACGAGGAGGAGGCCGACCTGCGAGGCATCTGGGACGACAACCTGGAGCGTCTGCACCGCGTCAGCGGACTGTGAGAGACATTTAAAATAAAGATGAAAGACTAAATATTAAATTTTAGGAAAAGCGAAGCCAAAACGTGTTAATAAATGTGGAGGCAACCAAAATGTTTCATGTTTAATGTTTAATCTTTCATTTTTCTTTGTACCTTTGCACCCCGAATGACGTTCCGAGTCAAGAAATTGGACATTTTCATCGCCAAGCAGTTCGGACTACTGTTCTTTGCGACCTTCTTCATCTGCCAGTTTGTGCTGATGATGCAATTCCTGTGGCGTTACGTTGACGAGCTGATAGGCAAGGGACTGTCGCTGGAGATCATGGCGCAGTTCTTCTGGTACATGGGACTGATGCTGATGCCGCAGGCATTCCCACTGGCCATCCTACTGTCGTCACTCATCGCCTTCGGAAATTTGGGTGAGAGCTCGGAGCTGACGGCCATCAAGTCGGCAGGCATCTCGCTGATGCAGGCATTCCGCTCGCTCATCGTCATCTCGATAGCTATCGCCTGCATCTCATTCTACTTCCAAGAGGTGGTGGGCCCGAAGGCTTTCGTGTCGTTCCGCCAGCTGCTCATCTCGATGAAGCAGAAGAACCCCGAGGTGGAGATTCCCGAGGGCATCTTCTACGACGGCATACCAGGCTCGAACCTCTACGTGCAGAAGAAGAACCTGGACACGGGTACACTGTACGGTATCATGATATACCGCATGAACGGCAGCTACGACGACGCTGCCATCATCCTAGCCGACTCAGGGCACATCCAGGCAACTGCCGAGAAGAAGCACCTGCTGCTGACACTGTATAGCGGCGAGTGGTTCGAGAATATGCAGCAGTCGGGCATCAATGTCAATGCCAACGTGCCCTACCGCCGCGAGACATTCTCGACCAAGCGTATCCTGCTCGACTTCGACGGCGACTTCAACATGGTGGAGATGGGCGGCATCTCGACAGACGCACGCGCCAAGGGTATGGGCAAGATACTGCACGACCTGGATAGCATACGCGAGTTCAACGACTCGGTGGGCCACCGTTTCTACGACGAGGCGCGCTTCGGGTCGCTGCGACGTCCCATGCTGGAGAAGAAAGACTCGGCGAAAGCCGTCAAGGAAGGCAAGAGCGACAAGCTGGACATCGACTCCGTCTACCTGAAACTGAGCGGCGAACAGAAGCAGCAGGTGGTGCGTGTGGCGTCAAACGACGCCCAGTCGGCCATGACCGAGATGGAATACAAGGTGGATTACTCGAAGGCGCTGAACCGCGAGGAGCGCGCACACCAGATGGAGGCCATCAACAAGGTGACGCTGTCACTGTCGTGTCTCATCTTCTTCTTCATCGGTGCTCCGCTGGGAGCTATCATCCGCAAGGGCGGACTGGGCATACCGGTCATCATATCGGTACTGGTGTTCATCATCTTCTACATCCTGGATAATACAGGCATGAAGATGGCACGCGATGACAACTGGACAGTGTGGTTCGGCAAACTGCTGGCCACGGCCGTGCTGACGCCCATCGCCGTCTTCTTCACCTACAAGGCCAACAATGACTCGGTGGTGTTCAACATCGACCTGTACAAGCAGATACTGAGCCGCATGCTGGGCCTGCGCTCGAAGCGCAACATCGCCCGCAAGGAGGTCATCATCAACGAGCCGAAGTACCTGACCGACGCCGAGATGCTGAAGAATGTCGGTCTGGAGGTAGCGATGTACACAGAGGTACACAAGTTGCTGCGCTGGCCGAACCCCATCAAGGTGTTCTTCCGTCCAGGCGACGACCACGACATCGAGCATCTGAACAACGTGCTGGAGGTAGCCATCGAAGACTTGTCGTACACGAGGGACAGATACGTGCTGATGAAGCTCAACCAGTATCCTATCATTGCCACGCATGCACATACACGCCCATTCCAGCGCAAGTGGCTGAACATCATTACGGGACTGTTCCTGCCCACGGGACTCTTCTTCTACTTCCGCATGATACGCTTCCGCATACGTCTCTACCGCGACCTGCAGCACATTCTGCGCATCAACGCGAAGCTCATACCTCGCGTCATCGAACTTGGCGACGTGCAGGCTGAAGGAGAGGTGATGATCGTAGAAGATTAAAGATTAAAAATATAATAATAAATATTAAGACAAGATATCAAATCGTATAAGATGGATGAACTGAAACTGAACACGATTGATGAGGCACTGATGGACTTCCAGGAAGGAAAGTTCGTCATTGTTGTCGACGACGAAGACCGCGAGAACGAGGGCGACCTGATATGCGCCGCCGAGAAGATTACACCCGAGATGGTCAACTTCATGCTGAAGAATGCGCGCGGCGTGCTCTGCGCACCCGTCACCATCAGCCGGGCAGCAGAACTGGACCTGCAGCACCAGGTACAGGACAACACGTCGCTGTTGGGAACACCGTTCACCGTCACCGTCGACAAGATAGAAGGTTGCTCGACGGGCGTCAGCGCCCACGACCGCGCTGCCACCATCCGGGCACTCGCCGACCCTGCATCGACGGCGAAGACATTCGGGAGACCGGGACACGTCAGTCCGCTCTACGCCCAGGACAACGGCGTGCTGCGCCGCTCAGGACATACAGAGGCGGCCATTGACCTCTGCAAACTCAGCGGACTCTATCCTGCCGGAGCCCTCATCGAAATCATGAACGATGACGGCACCATGGCACGCATGCCTCAGTTGGTGGCATTTGCCAAGAAGCACAACTTGAAGATTATCACCATCAAGGACCTCATATCCTACCGCCTGAAGAAGGAGAGCATCGTCGAGAAAGGCGAGGAGGTGGACATGCCTACGGAATGGGGCCACTTCAGGCTCATCCCATTCCGCCAGAAGAGCAACGGAATGGAGCACATGGCACTCATCAAGGGCAGCTGGCGCGAGGACGAGCCAGTACTGGTGCGCGTACACTCCAGCTGTATGACAGGCGACATCCTGGGCTCGAAGCGCTGCGACTGCGGCGAACAGCTGCACAAAGCCATGAAAATGATAGAACAGGAGGGCAAGGGCGTCATCGTATACATGCAGCAGGAAGGCCGCGGCATAGGACTCATGAACAAGATTGCCGCCTACAAACTGCAGGAGGAAGGACTGGACACCGTCGATGCCAACGTGCATCTGGGTTTCAAGCCCGACGAGCGCGACTATGGTTGCGGGGCGCAGATTCTACGACTGCTGGGCGTACAAAAGATGCGCCTAATGACGAACAACCCCGTCAAGCGCGTTGGTCTGGAGGGCTACGGCCTGGAGATTGTCGAGAATGTCGCCATCGAGATCACGCCCAACGAGTATAACCGCCGCTACCTGCAGACCAAGAAGGAGCGCATGGGACACACCCTCCACCTGCACCTCTAATAAAATTGTATTCCTAATCTTAATATATAAATAGGTTTGCATGCGCGCATGATGCAAAGAGAATAATAAAAAAAATGTCGTTTTTTTGCAGAAAAAGAAAATAAATGATTACCTTTGCACGTTGGAAACATAACAATATGTAGCATTATGGCACAATTATCTGACCGTTTGCAACGCCTGGCGCCCTCTGCGACGCTGGCCATGTCACAAAAGAGTTCTGAAATGAAAGCACAGGGCATCGACGTCATCAACATGAGCGTCGGCGAGCCCGATTTCAACACACCCGACCATATCAAGCAGGCTGCCAAGCTGGCCATCGACGAGAACTATTCGCGTTACTCGCCCGTTCCCGGATACCCAGACCTGCGTCAGGCCATCGCCCGCAAACTGGAGCGCGAAAACCAGCTGCACTACTCACCGGCGGAAATCCTGGTGTCGAACGGTGCCAAGCAGAGCGTCTGCAACACCGTCATGGCACTCATCAACCCCGGCGACGAGGTCATTATCCCCGCACCCTACTGGGTGAGCTACCCGCAGATGGTATTGCTGGCCGGAGGCAACCCCGTCATCGTAGAAGCCGGATTCGACCAGAACTTCAAGATGACGCCCGAGCAGTTGGAGGCTGCCATCACACCGAAGACACGCCTGCTCATCCTCTGCTCGCCCAGCAACCCCACGGGAAGCGTCTACAACAAGGCAGAGCTGGAGGCACTGGCCAAGGTCATCCTCAGCCATGACGACCTCTTCGTGCTGGCTGACGAGATATACGAACACATCAACTACGTGGGCAAGCACGAGTCGATAGCCCAGTTCCCGGGCATGAAGGAGCGCTCCATCATTGTCAATGGCGTCAGCAAGGCCTACGCCATGACGGGCTGGCGCATCGGGTACATCGCAGCACCGGAGTGGATTGTCAAGGGCTGCAACAAGCTGCAGGGACAGTACACCAGCGGGCCGTGCTCAGTCAGCCAGAAGGCAGCGGAGTTTGCCTACATCAGCAGCCAGGAGTGTGTTGAGGAGATGCGCAAGGCCTTTGAGCGCCGCCGCGACCTCATCGTCAAGTTGGCCAAGGAAATCCCTGGTCTGGAGGTCAACGTGCCTGAGGGAGCCTTCTACCTGTTCCCCAAGTGCAGCAGCTTCTTCGGCAAGAAGTCGGCAATGGACGGGTTCACTGTCAACAACTCGACCGATTTTGCCATGTATCTGCTGGAGAAAGCACACGTGGCAAGTGTCGGCGGCGATGCCTTCGGAGACCCTGAATGTTTCCGCATGAGCTATGCCACAAGTGATGAAAATATTGTGGAAGCAATGCGTCGTATCAAGGACGCATTGGCCGTTTTACAATAAAAATTGAGAAATATCAAGTTAAAAACTCTTAATTTGGCAAGAAGAACGACTTAATTTGTTATCTTTGCCGAACCTACAACTGAAACGAATAATACAAACCAAATTCATTTAATAACTAAAAAATTAAAAAAAAACATTATGGCAACAACAACAAAGGCTGCAGCCCCAGCCAAAAAGTCGGGCTTTCAGGGTGTAAAAGCTGCATGGATTATCCTCGTAATTTGTGCTATCGCTGGTTACAGTGTTTGGTATTTCGTAATGGGTAACCCCGATAACTTCATCGGTGGCGACCGCACCGGACACCCCGCAAACCTGCTGGGTACTGTGTATAAGGGAGGTTTCGTGGTCGGTCTGATCCTCACCCTGCTGTTCACCGTTATCTGCCTTGGATTCGAGCGTTTCTTCGCTATCCGCACCGCTTCTGGTAAGATGAACCTCGCTAAGTTCACCGCTGACGTGAAGGCCGCTATCAAGGCTCAGGACTTCTCAAAGGCTAAGGACCTCTGCAACAAGATGCAGGGTTCAGTAGGCAACGTCGTGATGGCTTCTATCAACATGTATCAGGCCGTTGAGACTGACGAACACCTGAAGAAGGCTGCTAAGATCGCTAAGATTCAGCAGGCTCACGAGGAAGCTACCCAGCTGGAGATGCCTACCCTTCAGATGAACATGCCTATGGTTGCTACCATCGTATCTCTGGGTACCCTGACCGCTCTGTTCGGTACTGTGCTCGGTATGATCGGTTCGTTCCAGGCTCTGTCTGCTGGTGGTGGTGCTGACTCTATGG
>Ga0247611_10011372_pt1 | contig 10282 bp, 9 predicted proteins | sample 177DNAGHGhighgp2_FD_192422 | JGI IMG/M metagenome (GOLD analysis project Ga0247611, IMG submission 192422) | Sheep rumen microbial communities from Palmerston North, Manawatu-Wanganui, New Zealand - 1770 DNA GHGhigh gp2 | ecosystem: Host-associated > Mammals > Digestive system > Stomach > Rumen ... | reverse complement strand
CAACAAATTTTTTTCAAAAATTGACAAAAAAATAAGAGGAATTATATACGTAGTATATAAAATCCTCTAAAAGTGCTGTTTTATTAGTTTACAAGTGTCGAAAACCCGTTTCTCTTTAGGTGTTATCTTACTTAATAGACTAGTAAAAGAGATTACCCCAATATTAAAGGATTCATATGATATTGAAGTAATTGAAGCACATCATAATAAGAAAAAAGACGCTCCATCTGGTACTGCAAAGATGTTTGTTAAATCAATTGTTGATGCAACAGGATATAGTGTTAATGAAGGAAGAAGTGGCATTTGTCCAAGAGATAAAAAAGAAGTTGGTGTATCAGCAATTAGAGGCGGCACAATTGTAGGTGAGCATGAAGTAATGTATTGTGGTGAAGATGAAGTTATCACACTTAAGCATTCAGCATCATCTAAAAAGATTTTTGCAAACGGTGCAATTAAGGCTGCTAAATGGTTAATTGGTAAGCCAAATGGCATGTATGATATGGAAGATGTATTATTCAATTAATACTTTAAAGTATTATATTTAATAATAAAAAATGACTTGTTCGCAGTAAAAAAACAAATGTTCGCGAAAATTGTATTTTTTTCTTGAATTATTAATAATAAAGTAATATAATAAGACTAGTTTATTTTTAAATAGACTAGTTTTTTTATGAATCGAGGTTTTGTGATTATGAAAACATATAATGTAGGTATTTTAGGAGCAACTGGAGCAGTTGGTAGAGAGATGTTAAAAATCTTAGAAGAAAGAAATTTCCCAGTTAACGAATTACGTTTACTTGCTAGTAAAAATAGTGTTGGAAAAACTATTAAATTTAATGGCAAGGATATTAAAGTAGTTGAAGCTAAGATTGGCGCATTTACAGGTCTTGATATAGTACTTGGTGCTGCATCTAATCCAGTAGCTATTGAATTTAAAGATGATATAGTAAAATCAGGTGCATTGTTTATTGATAACTCAAGTGCATTTAGAATGGATGAAGATGTACCACTTGTAGTACCTGAAATTAATAAAGAAGATATATTTAAGCATAAAGGTGTAATTTCTAACCCTAACTGTTCAACTATTATTACATTAATGGCAGTTAAAGGTATTAATAAATTATCAAAAATTACTGCAATGAATGCTGCAACATATCAAGCAACATCAGGTGCTGGTATTAACGGCCCAATTGAATTATTTGAACAAATGGGTACTTTATATAATGAATATAAAGAAACAGGTATTATCCCTAATAAGGGTAAAAACATTGAATCTAAAGTATTTCAACATCAAATTGCAGGAAATGTTATTCCACACATTTCTTCAGCATTAGATAATGGTTATACAAAAGAAGAAATGAAGATGCAAAATGAAGGTAGAAAGATCTTGCATCTACCTGATTTAAAGGTTACTTGTACTTGTGTTAGAGTACCAGTTGTAAGAAGCCACTCTATAGCAGTTACTGTATATACTGAAAAGCCTTTAACTGTTGATGCTGTTAAAGCACAAATTGCAAAAGAACAAGGCTGCAAATTATATGATGATTTAGCTAATAATATTTATCCTATGCCAATTGTAACATCTGATCAAGATATTACTTATGTAGGAAGAATTAGAAAAGATTTAATCTCAGATAACGGTATTACACTTTGGTGCTGTGGAGACCAAGTAAGAAAAGGTGCAGCAACTAATGCTGTTCAAATAGCTCTAGCATACGCTGGATTAGAATTTTAGGAGGATTTATGCTAGTTGTAACAAAATTTGGTGGTAGCTCACTATCTTGTGCTACACAATTTGCGAAAGTAAAAAATATAATTGAATCAGATCCTAAAAGAAAAATCGTTGTATGTAGTGCTTTAGGTAAAAGAGATAAAAATGATACAAAGATAACTGATTTACTTTATATCTTACATGCTCATTTAAAATATTCAGTTCCATATGAAGATATTTGGATGATGCTATATAACAGATTTGTTGGTGTTGAAAAGGAATTAGGAATTGATGCTAACATATCAAAAGAATTAGATAAATTATGTGCTGAATTAAATAAAAACATCAGCCAAGATTATTTAGTAAGTAGAGGAGAATACCTAACTACTAAATTAATGTCAAAATATCTAGGATATGAATTTGTAGATGCTAAAGACTTACTTAAATTTAATTATGATGGTAAGCTAGATGAAGAAACTACAGAAAAGAATGTTAAATTAGCATTTTCAAAATATAATCAAATTGTAGTTCCAGGATTCTATGGTTCTTATCCTAATGGTTCAATTAAATTATTATCTAGAGGTGGTTCAGATGTAACTGGATCAATTCTAGCTAAATGCTTAAATGTATCATTATATGAAAACTGGACAGACGTATCAGGTATTTTATCTGCTGACCCTAGAATTGTTGATAAGCCAAAGGCTATTAAAGAAATCACTTATTCAGAATTAAGAGAATTATCATACATGGGTGCTTCAGTATTACATGAAGAGACAGTATTCCCTGTTCAACAATTAAATATTCCAATTAATTTAAAGAATACTAATGACCCATCTAATCCAGGAACAATCATTCAAAATGAATGTACTGATACATCAAATATTGTAACAGGTATTGCAGGTAAGAAGGATTTCTTATCATTCAATATTCAAAAGGATCATATGTCAAATGAAGTAGGCTTCTTAAGAAAAGCATTATCTATATTTGAAAAATATGATGTATCAATTGAACATGTTCCATCAGGAATTGATTCATTCAGTGTTGTTGTAAACCAATCATCAGTTGAAAAATGTCAATTTGAATTAGTAACTGAATTAAAACAAGCACTTAATGCTAACGTATCATTAGAATCAGAAATTGCTTTAGTTGCTGTAGTTGGTAGAAATATGGCAAAAAGAAGTGGTGTATGTGCTAAGATATTCGAAACATTAGGTCAACATAAAATCAATGTTAAATTACTTGCACAAGGTCCATCTGAATTAAACATCATAATAGGTGTTGCAAGTAAGGATTATGAAGAAACTGTTAAATCACTATATAGTGCTTTAGTAATGTAATTTAAGGAGGAATAAAAAATGAAGTGTGTTAATTGTTCTAAACAAACATTTATTGAATTACCTACAGAATTAAAAGACATTAATATGAAGGTATGTACAAACTGTGGTGCTGTAGTTTATTTCTATAGAAAAGATAAATTAGATATTGAAGTAGAAATCAAATCATTATCTACTCAAATTGAAGCACTTGAGATTATCGCAGCAAATGATAATCAAACAGTTAAAAACCAAAAAGAAGCTGAAAAGAAGATAGAAACTTTAGAAGCTAAAATTGAAGCATTAAAGGCTGAATTAAAAGAATTAGATAAATAATACTTATAGACTGCAAAAACCAAAATAAAGGAAAGTTTTGCAGTCTTTTTTATGATTTATTATTTGTTAAAAATATAATTAAGTTATTATTGTTAAAAAAGTATAAAAAATATAAATAAAAGTATAATTATATTAACACGGAAATTTCCGACTCGGAAAAAACCGAGTTAAATATTGACTAATAAATTTTCAAGGAATATAATAAAATAAAGTGGGTGATACAATGTTTTATGGAAGAAGTGAAGAATTAAAGATCCTTAATGATGCTTATACTAATGATTCATTTGAAAGTATTGCTATTTATGGTAGACGTAGGATTGGAAAAAGTGAATTAATTAAAGAATCATTTAAAAAAATAGAGTGTAAAAAGATTTATTATGAATGCAAAAAAGCATCAGAAGAATTTAATATGAAAGCTTTATCAGATAAATTAGCTGATGTGTTTAATATTCCAAAGCCTGATTTTGTATCATTAGATAAGACATTAAGATTTATTTTTGAAAAATCAATAAATGAAAAGATAATATTAGTAATCGATGAATATCCATATTTAAGAGGTAATAATGATTTTTTAGATAGTATAATTCAAGGTGTAATTAATGATTATAAAGGGAAATCTAAATTAAAATTTATTTTATGTGGTTCTTATATTGACGTTATGGAACAAATCTTAAGTAATAAAAGCCCATTATATGGAAGATTCACCTATAAATTAAACATCAAACAAATGAATTATTTAGAATCATCTATGTTTTATAATAATGCAAGTAATGAAGATAAGGTAAAATATTATTCTGTATTTGGTGGTGTACCATATTATAATCAATTTATAGATGATAGATTAACTGTAAAAGAAAATATAATAAATTTATTGATTGGAAGTAAAGCAAGATTATTACCAGAAGCTGAAGGCTTTTTAAATGAAGAAATGTCAAAATTGGTTAATGCGAATGAATGCTTTAGCGCAATTTCAAGTGGATATACAAAGTTTAATGAAATATTACAAAAATCTAATATATCTTCAAGTCCTACATTAAATGATGTTTTAAAAAAACTTATTAATATGGATGTTATAGAAAAAACATATCCAATTAATGACGAAAATGAAAAGAAATCATTTTATAATATTATTGAGAGATTATCTTTATTTTATTATAGATATATATTTAAAAGAGGATCATATTTCAACATTATGTCACCTGAAGATTTTTATGATGAATTTATATCAGAAGATTTTGAAAAATATTATGTTCCTAAAGAATTTGAAAATATAGCTAAACAATATTTGATAATTCAAAATAAAAATAAAAAAATAAATCCTATATTATATAAAGTCGGTAAATACTATTATGATTTACCTAAAGAAAAGAAAAATGGTGAATTTGATGTCGTCACATTAAGTAAAAATGGTTATGATTTTTACGAAGTAAAATTCAAAAGTAAACCAATAGACGATAAAGTAGTAAATGAAGAAATATATCAATTAGAAAAAGCAAATATAAAATATAATAAGCTTGGTTTTATATCAAAAAGTGGTTTTAATATTACTAATTCAAATAACTACATTTTAATAACATTAGATGATATGTATAAACATTTTTAAACAAGATGATATTGCTGTATTTAGTATTTTAAGTTCATTAACAAAATTTTACTATAATGGAGAAAATAGTTTCATACTAATTTAATAATATTTTAGGTAGGAGTATAAAAATATGAATAATCCATTTGAACTTACATTTATTTTAAAGCCAAGTAATTATATTTCAAGATTAAAACAATCAAAAGAAATTATTTCAAATTTCAAATCTAGTACAGGTATTAAATCTTTTTTTATAACTGGTGTTAGAGGAACTGGAAAAACAGTTATGCTTTCTCATATTTCTAAACAATTCGAAAATGAAAAGAATTGGATAGTAATTGAATTAATTCCAAGTTGTGATATGTTAGAGCAATTTGCATCATCACTATATGATTCAAGCATAGTGAATAAAATATTTAATAATAAAACATTTGGTTTTTCTTTTAATGGTATTTCATTTTCTATTAGTGGAGAAAAGCCTATTACAAATGTCATATCACTAATCGAATTATTACTAGATAGAATAAAGAAAAATGGAAAAAATGTTTTAATTTCAGTTGATGAAGTATCCAACAATGATTATGTAAAAACATTTACTCAAGCCTTTCAACTTTTAATTAGAAAAGAGTATCCTATTCATTTGTTAATGACAGGATTGTATCAAAATATTTATGAATTACAGAATGATAAAGATTTAACTTTTTTATATAGAGCTCCCAAAATCAGTCTTGAGCCACTTAATTTAGCAGCAATCACTAATTCATATCAGGAATTATTAAATATTACTAAAGAAGAAGCGCTATTGTTAGCAAAAGAAACAAAAGGATATGCATATGCATATCAAGTATTAGGATATTTAGTTTATGAAAGACAAAATCCTAAAATTGATGATGGATTATTATCTAAATATGATCAATACTTAGAAGAATATGTTTATGAAAAAATGTATAGTGAACTAAGTTCTAATGATAAAAAAATATTAAAAGGATTTATAAGTGATGATATTAATAGCGTTGAAGATTTATTGTTAAAATCTAAAATGAAGAAAAATGTATTTTCAGTGTATAGAGATAGATTAATAAAAAGAGGAATTATTGAATCACCTGAATATGGTAAATTATCATTAAAACTTCCTAGATTTTATGAATTCTTGCAAAGACAATTATAAATTATGGTAGAAGTGATTAATTTCATTTCTACCTTTTTTCATAGTATTGTTTTTTTAAAAAAAATAACATATAATTAGAATAACAAAATGGTATCTAAAATATAATAATTACCTTGCCTCTCTCGTTTTTGCGGAGGGGGTAATATTTATTTATTATATCCTTAGGGATCTAGGTAATAGATCCATTTTTATTGAAAGAGGGGATATAGTGAAAAAAGCAATAAGGTTTATTTCAACAAGTATTTTGTGTTTTGTTTTATTATTTGTTATTGTATCATGCGCTGGTACGGGCACTACAGATACAAATACTAATAATATAGATAATCCAACAACAAATATAACTGGAAATGTTGACGAATCTACAAATACTATAGATACATCAAATCCAGTCGAAGATGAATATTTTACTATCACATTTAAAGACTATGATGGTAGTATACTTCAAACTTCTAGTGTGAAAAAAGGTGAAATGCCTGAATATGAAAAAGAAGAACCAGTAAGGGAAGAAGATGATGATTACTCTTACAAATTTAATGGATGGAATCCTACAATTTCATTAGTTGATGGTGAAGCAACATATACTGCTACCTATTTAGAAAAAGAATTAGATATAGATGTGAAGCGTTATAAAAAAATGTTAAAAGCTAATGAAACAATTGATAATTTAAAAGGTAAGAGTTTCACTGCAAAGATTGGTGAAGATACATATTTGGTTAATAATAATTTTTTACAAAAGAATGATACAATATATGAGCCAAGTGCCAATGGATATTACGTTTATACTCCAGAGGATATTTTGGAAAAAACTTACATAAAAATAGAAACAAAAGACAAATCGTTTGCTAATATTTCAGTGGGTCGCTGGAATAACATTTTCTCAATTGCTGATGAAATTAGGTTAAGTAGAGTGACTACAGAATCTGCTTATGTTACTAAAAGTGGATTTTCAGTTCCTGAATATGAAATGTCTTACACAAAAAATGGCTTTGTTTTTGCAAATGAAGAAAATTCTATTGAGTTTTTTGATATTGGAAATACAGAAGTGAATATTCCTACAAAAATAATTAATGAAGACCAATATGTTATAAAGAACGAAAAAATTGATTTGATTAGTATTAAAACAATTTTTGATATTTGGTTTAATAATACGTCCATTATTTATGAGAAAAATGGAACATATGTTGAAAATGTTGTTTCAATAGATATAACTGATAGTGGAATTGTCCTTTATGTTGTAGCAAATGAATTAAATAATTCAAGTCCAATTCTATGCTCTATTACATTTAATGATTCAAAATTAAATAACATATTTATAAACAAATCAGAAACAAAATATGTTGATTTAGAAAATAAGTTATCAAAAATAACTGGAAGTCAAATTATAATACAAGATATTATGACTATAGATAAGAATTCTTCTAAAAATGATATGAATATACGAGCAAAATACGTATTAGAGAATGATGGCAAAGATTCTAATGTAATTTGGGCATTTGAAAATTTTGGTAAAAATGTATCAAATGGAAGTGGATATACATATAAAATGATATGTTTTACAACAGAAGGTATTTGTTACGAATATGATGTTGAATGCAAAGGAAAAGATTCTAAACAAGAAGAATTTATTGGAACTAAGAAAAAACAATATAACATTTTAATAGAAAATTGTAACTTATATGATGAAAATGATTTAATTTCTGAAATTATATTAAATGAAAATGCATCGATTGGTGGTTCAGTCATTGGAGCAGGAACTTATAAGTATGGTGATCAAGTTACAATCAGTGTTTCTAATATAAGGGATGGTTTTAAATTTGCTGGATGGTATAAAAATAATAGATTATATTCAGAGTATGAATCATTTGACTTTATTGTTGGATTAAGTTCAACTATATTTGAGGCGAGATATGATATAGATCAAATTTCTCCTCCAAAGTTTACTATTACTATAGATAATAAAACAAAAGATGTAACAATATTAGGTGTTACAAGTGGCGAAGAATATGAGTATGACAGTCTTATGAATTTAACAGCAAGTCATGAAGAGGGTATTAAAGTTACTTGGGAATTTAATAATGAATCTTTGATTACAGGTGATACGTATTCTTTTAAGGTGCCTTTGAAAAATGTTGTTATCACTATAACTTCAAAACAAATATATAAAAAAACAAATTCAAGAATTGAGTTTGGAAGATATCCTCAGAATCAACTTATGTATGAGACATCAACACTTGAAAAACTTAATAATTCTTATCCGTTTAATCTGGAAACATGGACAGATTGTCAATATTATATATCTAATTCTGTATCTTCCTATATGTATTACATAGATGTTGATATGGATTTAGATGGTGAAAATGATTATAGAGGTGTATACTTTACTAAGTATAGACCATCATCTACTTCAGATACTAGTTCATCAGCTAATTCATACCAAGATAATAATGGTTATAAAACTAATCAAGTTTATTGGTTTGAATATAATAAAATATATTGGAATATTTTTGATGATTCAGATGGCAAATACTTAATTATGACATCATATATTATTGATTCGCAGGATTATTATTCAAATACACAAAATTCAACTTTCAGTCATAATGGTGGTACTGGATATTCAAGTAATTATGCCTTATCAAACATAAGAAAATGGTTAAATGATAATTTTTATAATACTGCTTTTAATGAATATCAAAAAGAATTAATACAAATAACTAATGTTGATAATAGTTTAACATCAGAAGATTTAAAAAAATTTGCGTGTAATAATACAAACGATAAAATGTTTATATTTTCTTCAAATGATGCTAAACAATATTATAATAAATCTAATATAGCATTTGTAGCCGAAACAACACAATATGCTCGATCACAAGGAGCGTATATGGCACCGGTTAGTACTTCATATTATAGAAATGGACATTGGTGGTTGCGTACACCAAAAAATGCTAATGAAGTTGGTGTAATTATGGGTGAAACTAATTATCAATACACTGCAGGATATACTGATTATATGTATACTAAGTATACTAATAGTACGTATATTGGTGTACGTCCAGCTTGTTGGATTAATAAAATGTAAATAATTATGGTAGAATTGATTAATTTCATTTCTACCTTTTTTATTATTTAATATTATATTTTTAAAATAAATGTTAGATTATGCTAACTTTATTATTGACAAATATTTATTCCTCTATTATAATACTTAATGTTAGTTAATGCTAACTAACTAAGGAGTGTGAAATATGCCAATTATATTAGCACCATTAAATGTTGAATTAACTATAGTTAAAATAATAGTTGATGATAAAACAAAAAGACATTTAGAGAGTTTGGGTTTAACAATTAATAGTAAGATTACTTTACTATCTAGAGGTAATGGAAGTACTATTATTGAGGTTAAAAGTGGTAGACTCGCACTTGATAGTGAAATATCAAGACATATTTTAGTAGCATAAAGGGGGGATTGTTCAAATGACTATTTTACTTTGTGATTTTAAAGTAGGATATAAGGGTGTTATTAAAAATGTTAATGGAGAAGGAAGAGTTAGAAGAAGGTTATTCGATATGGGTGTAACTAACGGAGCTGAAGTTGTGATGGTAAAAAAAGCTCCACTTGGTGATCCAATTGAAGTAACTATTAGAGGCTATGAATTAACATTAAGAAAAGATGAAGCAAAATTGATTGAGATGGAATTGGAGGAAGAAAAATAATGTTGAAGTTTGCATTAGCAGGAAATCCCAATTCAGGTAAAACAACCTTATTTAACACATTAACTGGTTCTACAGCTCATGTAGGTAACTGGCCTGGTGTTACAGTGGATAAAAAAGAAGGTACATATAAGAAATTAGATGAAGAAATAAATATCATAGACTTACCTGGTATTTATTCACTTTCACCTTATACACCTGAAGAAGTAATTTCAAGAAATTTCATTCTAGATGAAAATCCAGATTGTATCATAAACATTGTAGATGCAACAAACCTAGAAAGAAATTTATATTTAACTACACAACTACTTGAAATAAATGTTCCAGTAGTAATAGCTCTAAATATGATTGATGTAATCGAAAAAAATGGTGAATCAATTGATATTAAAAAGCTAGAAGATAAGCTAGGTGTACCAGTAGTAGCTATATCAGCACTTAAAGATAATAATATTCATGAA
>Ga0247611_10011371_pt1 | contig 10282 bp, 8 predicted proteins | sample 177DNAGHGhighgp2_FD_192422 | JGI IMG/M metagenome (GOLD analysis project Ga0247611, IMG submission 192422) | Sheep rumen microbial communities from Palmerston North, Manawatu-Wanganui, New Zealand - 1770 DNA GHGhigh gp2 | ecosystem: Host-associated > Mammals > Digestive system > Stomach > Rumen ... | reverse complement strand
CAGGTCTTTACGCCCTCGTCATAGCTATTCTGCTTATATTCGTAGCGCCGCAGAGATTCGTTGATATTTTAGTCAATACTATCGGAGGCTGACGGTAAATGCAGTCACAGGATATCATTAACGTCAATATATGGCTGATACTGATCTCTCTGTGCAACCTTGTGATACTCTTCTTTATCCTGAAGAAGTTCCTCTTCAAGCCCGTCAAGAAGGTCCTCTCGGATCGTCAAGCGGAATATGACGCGAAGTTTGCCGAAGCGGAAGACAAGCTTGCCGAGGCAAATGAAGTCAAAGAACAGCTTGAGCAGAAATATGCTTTGGCGGACGATGAAGTTGACAGGATCATAAAGGAAGCGAAAGATAACGCGCAAAGGCGCGGAGATTCCATCGTTTCCGAAGCTAAAGACAAAGCCGGTATCATCGTGCGCAACGCTGAAGCGGAAGCTGACCTCAGAAAACGCAAAGCCGCCGAATCTATCAAGGACGAGATTGCAGACGTATCTGTTGAGATCGCCGAAAAGATCATAGGCAGGGAAGTTTCCGAGGAAGATCACAGAAGGTTGATGAGCGATTTCATTGATAAGATAGGTGAAGACGATGGCGCAGATCAGTAAAGAATACGCCGTATCTCTGTTTTCTCTTGCCGTTGAGAATTCGTCCGAAGAGAAATATCTTGATGAGTTGAAGCTTATAGCAGGCGTATTCGAAGAGGACGCTGATTATTATGAGCTGCTTGCCTCTCCGTCTCTGACTCGTGAAGAACGTACTTCCGTCATAGATGAAGCCTTCGGCCCTTATCTTTCGGAATACGTACTGTCGTTCTTGAAGATCTTGTGCACGTCGGGTCACATCAGGTGTTTTCCCGACTGTGTCGAAGAGTATTCAAAGATGTACAGGGAGTCAAAACGCACCGCCGACGTCAAGGTGACGTCTGCCGTCGAGCTCACGGACGATGAAAAGGAGCGCATTGTCGCCAAAGTCAGGAAGCTTGTCGGCGGCGATTGCGAGATCAGGTATTCGGTCGATCCGTCGCTTATCGGAGGAGCTGTGATCGAGACTGAAAACGCCGTTATCGACGGCAGTCTCAGAAAGAGTCTTCAAGAAATGAAGGAAGTGATCAAAAAATGAGAGGCGCACCAGACGAAATCAGCAGTATCATAAAAGAACAAATAAGAAACTACAGATCCCGTATCGAAATGACGGAAACGGGAAAGGTCATTTCAACGGGTGACAATATCGCGGGTGTTTACGGTCTTCGGAACTGTATGGCCGGAGAACTTCTTGAATTTGAAGGCGGTTCTTTCGGACTTGCGCAGAATCTCGAGGAAGAGACCGTTTCCGTCGCTATCCTTTCGGACAATAACGATATAAGCGAAGGCACGCTCGTTCGCCGCACCGGCAGAGTTTTGTCAGTACCGGCAGGCGAGGAGTTCCTCGGCAGAGTCGTCGACGCTCTCGGAAGACCTATTGACGGAGGCGGCGAGATCAAGGAATCAAAGATGATGCCTATCGAAGCCGAGGCTCCCGGCATCATAGAGAGAAAGAGCGTAAGCGTTCCGATGCACACGGGCATCAAAGCTATTGACTCCATGATCCCGATAGGGCGCGGACAGCGCGAGCTGATCATCGGCGACCGTCAGACGGGTAAATCCGAGATCGTTCTCGATACGATCATAAATCAGAAGGATTCCGGAGTTATATGTATTTACGTGGCTATCGGACAGAAGGCAGTAACTGCCGTTCAGCTCGCCGAAGAGCTTAAAAAGTGCGGAGCGATGGATCACACTATCATCGTCTGCGCGTCCGCTTCCGATACCGCGCCGCTTCAGTATATCGCGCCTTATTCGGGGTGCGCTATGGCTGAGTATTTCAGAGAACAGGGCAAAGACGTGCTTATCATTTACGACGACCTGAGCAAGCACGCAGTCGCTTACCGCGCTATTTCTCTGCTCATCCGCCGTCCCCCGGGACGTGAAGCGTATCCCGGCGACGTATTCTATCTCCATTCGAGACTTCTCGAGAGAGCCGCGTGCGTCGATCCGAAATACGGCGGCGGTTCAATCACCGCACTTCCTGTTATCGAAACTCAGGCGGGAGACGTTTCCGCATATATTCCGACTAACGTTATTTCCATAACGGACGGGCAGATATTCCTTGAAACTGAATTGTTCCACTCGGGAGTTATGCCTGCTATCAACCCCGGAATCTCTGTATCGAGAGTCGGCGGCGCAGCTCAGCTCAAGGCGATGAAAAAGGTCTCCGGACCTCTTAAACTGCTTTACTCTCAGTACCGCGAACTTAAAAGCTTCGCTCAGTTCGGTAGCGATCTCGACGCCGATACGAAGGCGAGACTTGCTCTCGGTGAGAGGATCGTCGAGGTGCTCAAGCAGAACAGAAACGCTCCGATAAGACCCGGTTGCCAGGTTGCGATCATATACGCCGTAACCAACGGTCATCTCGACGACGTAGAGGTATCCGCGGTCAAGGAATGGGAACACGAGTTTTATATCCTGCTCGAGGACAAATACGAAGACCTGCTCGTAAGATTCGAATCCGGATATTATGAGGATTCAGACGTTGAACGCCTCAATGCCGCGATAGCGGAGATGAAGAGGTAACGATGGCTTACGATATCAAAATTCTGAAAACGAGGATCAAAAGCGTTGATTCCACGTTTCATCTGACGAAGGCAATGGGTCTTGTCGCTTCTTCAAAAGTCAGACGGGCGACTGAATCAATGCTGAATGCGAGATCGTTTTCAAAGTCGCTGGAAGACTGTATGAAGGAACTTTCCTCATGCCGCAGCTGTATGAATTCGCCTTATATGAGAAACGGCGGAGACAGAACGAGGCTGATCGTTGTCGCGGGAGACCGCGGGCTTGCAGGCGGATATAACAACAATATTTTCCGCATGGCAAGAGAATTCCCTGACGTTGAGTTTATTCCCATCGGTAAACGCGCCTGCGACAAGTACGGCGACGGATTCGTATCATGCGAAAAATTCTCGTCCGCTGACGCGGACAGTCTCGCTGATAAACTTCTTGCCGATTTTTCTGAGGAAAAGTACGACAGGCTCGGCATCATCTCAACGCATTATATTTCCATGATGAAGCAGGATCCCGTCGTTAAGTGGGTGCTTCCCATAGTTCCGTCTGATTCTTCGTCGTCCGGAACGGTGTTTGAGCCAACTGAGGAAGAAGTGTTCCCGACCGCTGTAAAACTGTACGTTGCAGGTATCATTATGGCCTCTGTCAGGGAGAGCTTTGCATCAGAGGTTGCGGCTCGACGCGTCGCGATGGACTCCGCCGGAAAGAACGCAAAGAAGATGATCGACGATCTAACAATCAGTTACAACCGCGCAAGACAAGGCGCGATAACTCAGGAGATCACGGAGATCGTTGCCGGAGCCGGCAGATGATCCCTTAAAGGAGTGATTGAATTGGATAATAAAAATACCGGAAAAGTTGTTCAGGTCATGGGCCCTGTCGTAGACGTCAGATTTGACGCTTCAAGTCTGCCGCACATCTACAACGCTCTGACTATTCCCGTAGGGGACAGAACGCTGACCGTTGAAGTCGCTCAGCACATCGGCGACAACACTGCAAGATGTATTGCCATGGCGTCGACCGACGGACTCAGCAGAGGTACTGTCGCTACAGACACGGGCGCGCCTATCAGCGTTCCCGTCGGGCGTGACACGCTCGGAAGGATATTCAACGTACTCGGCGATACCGTTGACGGAGGAGAGCCGTTGGGAGATGTACCGAGAAAGAGCATCCACCGCCCTGCGCCCTCATTTGAAGAGCTTTCTACTTCTACTGAGATATTCGAAACCGGAATCAAAGTTATTGACCTTATCTGCCCGTACTCAAAGGGCGGTAAGATCGGTCTGTTCGGCGGCGCCGGCGTCGGTAAGACTGTCATTATTATGGAGCTTATCCACAATATCGCAAAAGAGCACGGCGGTCTTTCGGTCTTTACCGGAGTAGGCGAGCGTACCCGCGAGGGCAACGACCTTTACTATGAAATGAAAGAATCGGGAGTTCTTTCAAAGACCTCCTTGATCTACGGTCAGATGAACGAGCCTCCGGGAGCGAGAATGAGAGTCGCTCTCTCCGGCCTTACAGTAGCTGAGAATTTCAGAGATGAAGAGGGGCAGGACGTTCTTCTGTACATCGATAACATTTTCAGATTTACCCAGGCGGGAAGTGAAGTTTCCGCGCTCCTCGGAAGAATGCCCTCCGCTGTCGGATATCAGCCGACTCTTGCGAACGAAATGGGTACCCTTCAGGAAAGGATCACCTCAACTAAGCGCGGCTCGATAACTTCCGTCCAGGCAGTATACGTGCCTGCCGACGACCTGACTGACCCCGCTCCCGCTACGACTTTCGCGCACCTCGACGCTACGACGGTTCTGTCAAGAAGTATTGCGTCACAGGGTATTTATCCCGCCGTCGACCCTCTTGAATCAACAAGCCGAATCCTCTCTCCCGATATTATCGGCGAAGAGCATTACACGGTCGCAAAAGAAGTTCAGAGGATCCTGCAGAGATACGCAGAGCTCATGGACATTATCGCGATCATGGGTATGGACGAATTGTCCGAAGACGACAAGATGCTCGTTCAGAGAGCGAGAAAGATTCAAAGATTCCTTTCTCAGCCTTTCTACGTATCGGAGAAGTTCACGGGATATCCCGGCGTATATGTACCGATATCTGAAACGATAAGAGGATTCAGAGAGATCATAGAAGGAAAACATGACGACATTCCCGAGTCCTGCTTCCTGTTTGCGGGGACTATCGACGACGCTGTCGCCCGCGCAAAGGAGATGAAATGAACACTTTTAAATTGACCGTTTCTACTCCTGACGGGAACAGATACAGCGGCGACGCGGCGGCATTGTTCGTCAGAGGAAGCGAGGGCGACCTTGCAGTACTTGCAAATCACGCGCCTCTCGTCACTCCTGTAAAAGCGTGCGAATGCAGGATTGTGACTGACGACGGGGAAGAGTTGAAAGCTGATATTTTCGGCGGACTGCTCAGCGTTGCAGACGGCGGCGATACCATATTGCTGACAACTTCATTCAATATAACCGAATAATACAAAAAGAGCATCCTATTTGGATGCTCTTTTTGTGGTGCGAGAAACGGGACTTGGTCTGCGGCAAGGGGTCCTCAAAAATCATTTGATTTTTGGGGTTCACGGGGACAGACCTTTCCGCGGCTCTTGACTCTCCCCCGGAGAGTCAATTCACTCCCGCTCCCCTTCAAGTCCCGTAAAAGGCAAAATCAGACACCCTGACGGGTGCCTGATTTTGTGGTGCGAGAAACGGGACTTGAACCCGTACGGTGTGAACCACACGCCCCTCAAACGTGCGCGTCTGCCAGTTCCGCCACTCTCGCATTGCGAAAAATAGTATACAATATAATTATATTTTTGTCAATAGAATTTTCTTAAAAATAAACATTTCTATTGATTTGTTCTAAAGAATATGTTATATTTAAAAATGAATCAGTCTATGATAACGGCGGAGGTACTATGAAAAAAATAATATCTTTGGTGTTGTGTTTGTCAATGATCTTTATTGCTTCTCCGGTAGTTCATTCAACGATTTTCATTCTCGGTGACGCAAACAGAGACGGAAGTATCAACGCAAGGGACGTTTTACTTCTAAGAAGAGTTATTGCCGGGGATATAAACCATATTTCCAAAGAAGCTGATGTTGACCGCGACGGCGATTACGATATGCATGACTTGCTTCTGCTCAAGCTGCATATAGTCGGTAACAGTATTATTGAACAACCCGAGCCTTATATCGACAAAATCTACATTTCCGGTGTCAGCATTGACGATTATGTGATTGTGATTCCGGCAGATGCAGACTTATTTACCGTTTATGCCTCAGAGCTTCTGAACGACTATATTGAAGATAAGACCAACAGGTCGATAGAGATCGTTAGCGACGATGCTTCCGAGACTGATTATGAGTTTTTGATCGGCAGTACTAACAGGCAGGAAAGTGTCGACGCTTTGAACAGCGTGACTCTTGCCGACAATGAGTATCTTTTGAAGCAGGACGGCTCTAAGATAGTAATGCTCGGTAACTCTTACATGATCGGCGCAGGCGTCGGCAAGTTCACTTACGACTATATCACGTATGACAGCGATCTGACTCTTCAGACTTGCAATATTACCGACCTTCCGACATCAAATACTGCCGCGGAGTACACTCCCAAACCTGCTAAAAACGCGATACTGATGATCGGCGACGGCATGGGACCTCTTCATCCACAGTATACGCTTGAATACAACAGAGTTAAGAACCTTGAGCCGGATTATACGGAGTTTTATGCTGAAAGACTTCCTAATATATGCTCCTGCACAACTTATTCACTTACAACTCTTACATCAACGAATTCACAGCCTACCGACAGCGCGGCCGCAGGAACGGCGCTTTCAAGCGGATATAAGACCTTCAACCATTATCTCGGGATGAACGGAGGACAGATCTCCAAACAGAATATTCGCGAACTTGCAGTCTCTCTCGGAAAGAGAAACGCCGTGATTACTACGGAACGCAAGGAAGGGGCGACTCCTTCGGCGTTCACAGTACATCATAATGAACGGACGGAGTATGATGCTATTGCTGCTCTGCAGGACAGTATTACGGACTGTGATTATCTGAAAGGCGATATCCTTGACGGTCTTCTCGTTGAAACAAAGTATACTCTCGATCTTCTGTCTACTAATAACGACGAAGGCTTCTTCACAATGATCGAGGAGGCGCATATAGATAAGTGCGGTCACAACAAGGACAGAATGGGTCTCATACACGTAATGGCGAGACTAAATTCAGCAGTTCAGTACGCTATGGTATTTGCTGTTGCTCATCCGGATACTCTTTTAATACTCACCGCGGATCACGAATGCGGCGGTCTGAAAAAAGGAGTTGTTTTCGGAAGCGACGATCATACGGGAGTCGACGTGAACGTTTATTCTATCGGAAGCGGCTCCGAGAATTTCACCGGTACCGTTGACAACACCGATATTCCAAAGGTGATAGCCTCACAGTGGGGCGTTAATAATTTCGGTAATTAAAATAATGTCATAAAAACCGGCGGCCTAGGCCGCCGGTTTTAATTTGTAAATATGTTGTCGTGTATTTGCGGCCGGTTTTTTGACAGTTAAAACTGATCTATATTTACTGCAGATATGGCGACGGAAACGCATTATATTGTATTTAATTGCTCTTTTGAAAGTCTATTTTGCACAAAAATTGCATTTGAAATATATGCATAAAGTATATTTTTGCAAATATGCAACAAATGTACAAATCAAGCTGTTGACTTTATATTTGTGTGCGAGTATAATAATTATGATATTATTTTATAATAGGAGTATTAGGAATCAATGAAAAAAACACTATCTATCATCGTGATGCTTGCAATGCTTCTGTCAGCGTTCACCTTTATAGGCGGCGTGACACCGGCAGCAGCAGCGACGACACTTGGTGACGTTAACGGTGACGGCGTTATCAACGCAAAGGACTCGCTTATTCTTAAGAAGTATGTCGCGTCGGTCAACGTTACTATCGTTACTGCTGCCGCAGACGTTAACGGCGACGGCGCGATCAATGCAAAAGACTGCACTCTGCTCAAGCAGTATCTTGCAGGCGCGATCGATTCGTTCAACGGCACGTCAACATCAGATCCGGCGATCAAGAAACTGACGATCGCAGGAAATGATATCAGTACATACGATATCGTATCCATGACGCCGGCAGAAGGTTACCGTGCTAAAGACTGTTATGCATACGGTGTTCGTCAGTTCAAGAATATTGTAAGCTGGGCTACAGGCTACACCCTCAATATTACGGGTAATTCGAGCCAGCTCTCTTCCAACGGAAGATTCAACGGCATGGACGGATACAACGGTGAGCATCTTTCTTCCACACAGCCTCACCACATCTATTTCATTTGGGAAGACGGTCCTCTCGGCGACCAAGGTTATTCCTGGCATATAGATGAAAACGGTGACTTCTACGTTCGCGGCGGATACAGAACCGGTATTATGAATGCAGCATATGACATGCTCGATTATATCGGCTTCAGATGCTATCAGCTCGATAACGATATCACCGATACGATCATACCTTCCCAACTCGTTGATTTTCCCGCAGGACTTGATAAGACTTATATTCCTCCGTTCAGCTACAGAGATATAGCGACTACCGCTTGGAACTCCGGCGACGGAAACCCCGATTCTGACGAGGCATATCTCTGCGCAGCTAACCATATCAATGCAACTGAAGACAAAGCTTTTGCTTCAAACGCTAAATACGGTTTCGGTATAGGTAACTGCTGGATCCATGCTCACAGCTTCGGATACATTTTCGACAGTATAGGCCACAATTCACAGCCTTGTCTCTCCGATTGGAACAACAGAGTACACGCTTCCGCATGGTGGAAAGGTGTTCTTAACGAGAGATCCGGTGAATGGCATCAGACCTTAGGCTATGACCTTAAGGACAGAGTTTCTATATCCTGGAACGATAACACGAACTTCTGTACTTGCTCCAACTGCATGGCTACATATCGTAACGAGCAGTCTCTCGCAGGTACGATCGTACCGTTCGTTAACTGGGTAATCAACGATATCCGCAATTCCTATAACGTACGCGCTTACTACATTGCTTACGGTCCCGCACGTATACCTCCGAGGTACGCTCGACCGAACGAGTATTGCGATATCTCCTACTGCTGGAACGGCTGTAATAACCACCTCTACAACTCAAACGAGTGCAGTGATCTCGGTAACACGAAGGGTTGGACGAACTGGAAGGAAAGATATTACTTCGAGTTCTGGACGCAGATCTGCGATCACCTCGAAGGTTGGTACTATTCCACAACGTACAGCTGGAATATCGGACCTTGCCCGAACATTCTGAATCTCAGAGAAGACTTCAGATACTGGGCGGAACACGGTGTAAAAATGCTTTATGCAGAAGCTGAAGGCGACGCTACGATGTCCTTCGAGCCTCTGAGAAACAACCTTATGGCTCGCCTCGCGTGGGATCCTTATATGAGTGAAGCTGAATTCCAGCAGAGAATTGATGAATTCCTCGAATTCTACTACGGCAACGGCTGGAGATATATCAAACAGTATCTCATCATGCAGGACGAAGGCGGCAACAGAGCAGGCTGCTTCACGAACAACTACGACTGGCCAGGCGATATGTACAATATCACGTGGATGTATCAGAATTATGATACGATGTGCAATCTCTTTGATCAGGCTAAAGCTCTTGCAACGTACGGTCAGAGACAGGCAATCGAAAAGCTCAGCATCCACATGCACTTCTTAGCACTCTGCGGAGCATGCTTCGTTGAAGGAAACGGCGTCATCGCTTCCAACTCCACGCTTTCTGCAAGATACGACGAGATGTGGAGCTACATCGACAGCTACAACTTTATAGCATCTATCTACGGCAATCCCGAAAGAAACGATAACGGAGTTCCGGATGTTCATAATGCAGCTTACAACAAGAGCACGTCCCCGTTCACTTCGTTCTTCGATTTCTATGACGAAGACGGTGACGGCAGAGTGTCCGGCAGCTGGGCAGAATACTACGCTCCCAGCACAGGCAGGATCGTTCCTCGTGAATTTAAGTGGGATCCGGATGTTGCTTACTACTATCTGAGCTCTCCGGCTACGAAGACCAACAACCCGCTCGCAACCTGGGTACCGTGATTTTAAGCAATTGTTATAACTTTTTTAAGAACCGGCGGCATTTTGCCGCCGGTTCTTTTTGCTTTTTGTAAGCTTGCACAATTTATATACACGTATTATAAAAAAACTTATTGACAATGAAGAATTCTTATAGTATAATTGTCATGATAACTTTATAATAGGAGAAAAGCGAAATCAATGAAAAGAACACTATCTATCATCGTGATGCTTGCAATGCTTCTGTCAGCGTTTACTTTCCTCGGTTCACTGACACCCGTTGCAGCAGCGACGACACTTGGTGACGTGAACGGTGACGGCGTTATCAATGCGAAAGACTCTCTTACCCTCAAGAAGTTTATCGCATCTCTTAACGTTACTATCGTTGCTGCCGCCTCAGACCTCAACGGTGACGGCGCGATCAACGCAAAAGACTGCAATCTGCTCAAGCAATATCTCGCAGGCGCGATCGATTCGTTCGGCGGCACAGCTTCCGGCACTCCCGTTAAGAAGATCACCATCGCGGGCAACGACATCAGCACCTACGACATCATTT
>Ga0247611_10011370_pt1 | contig 10282 bp, 25 predicted proteins | sample 177DNAGHGhighgp2_FD_192422 | JGI IMG/M metagenome (GOLD analysis project Ga0247611, IMG submission 192422) | Sheep rumen microbial communities from Palmerston North, Manawatu-Wanganui, New Zealand - 1770 DNA GHGhigh gp2 | ecosystem: Host-associated > Mammals > Digestive system > Stomach > Rumen... | reverse complement strand
AAAGAAGTGCTTATAGAAAAGTATAATGAATTTCAACAATTATGTGAAGGTATGGTTTATCCAGATGAAGCGGAGATGGTAGCTATTGAAAAATTAAAGGTGCAACCGCAAGACAATATTTTTGATTATTATAAGGAGAATGAAAATGAGAAGAAGAGTTAGAATGCCAAAAAGTTTATTACCTAAACCTAAAAAAATAATTAAAAGAGGAATTTATGAAATGATAAGTATAGCAACTGGCGGAAAAACAAAACCAAGAGATTATGGAAAAAGGATAGAAAAATGCAAATATTAATCATGATTAGAAATGTAAAAAATATTTGGAGAGAGAAGTACGGGTAATAATATGATTTTGGAATATTTAAAAGAATAAAAATAGAAATCCGCTTTCAAAAGAGGATGCAATTAAAATCTGTGATTACTATTGTGAGTATGTCAAGAGAATCAAAGATGAGCGAGGACTCCGCATACTTTAAAAGGTTCAATATGAGATATTGAAACAAAAATTAAAGGAGGAATTAGAAAATGAGTGATAAACTAACAAGAGTGTTAATGGTCACCGCATGCCTAAGTCTTTATTTATTAGGTTTGTTTGTGATATGGATAGCCAATTATGGTTTATTTATACAGAATTTATTTTTGTTAATATTCATCATTCCAGGATGGACAATAGTATGTTTACTGATATATGAGGCGGTGGTGTCGCTTTATGATTATTTAGACGAGGATGAGGAGGAATAAAATGATAGAGATATTTTATGATATATTAAACTGACTTAAGTTTTAGTGAGATGAGATGATATTAAAAAGGCAAAGGTTACATCTTGGTGGTAATTATTAAATTGCTGTTGAGGTTTTGAAAGTAAATCGTCTTTTGAAATCTAAAAAATATTTGGAGAGTGTGATGTCGTGATAATGTGTCAACGCTCCCTGGCGTTTCATTTTTTCCCAAATGGTACGCCCCGTAGCGTTGCCCAAATGGAACACGTGGGTGCGTTGTGTAGCGACCCATTTTTTAAAATTTTTGCTTCTTGTCGATAGGTAGCAAAATTTTTTATTCTAATTTTACACTTTACACTTAAAAAAATTTTTTAAATAAATTTTTTATTTTTTATTGACTTTATCTCTAAATGTGATATAATAGTATTATGAAAGAGGTGATAATAATGAAAAAAATAATGTTAGTGATAATTAGTCTAATTGCTATAATAAGTTTATTAAACTTAGTAGAAAAAATTGAATACAATAATGCAATTAAAAGATGTGGAAATGAAAAAAACATTATAACTAAATACACTCAACAAGGGGACAAGTATTATTCTTGTAAAGTAGAAAGATAATTTCTACTTTACAAAAAGAGTGTAAAGTAAAAAAATATTTTCAAAAAGTATAGACAAATTTTTAATTTAATGATATAATAAAGATGTAATAAAGAAAGAGAGGAAATGATAAAATGAAAGATTTAGTAAGATTAATTGAATTATTAATGATTAATGAAAAAGAATTGAAAGAGAGTTTTGAAAAGAAAGATAATAATTTTGATTTTAATGATTTGTTAATAATAAGAGATTATTATTATGAATTACAAAAAGAAAAAAGTGATTATTTTAAAGATTATTGTTATTATGATAATTTAATAAATGAATTACAATAAACAATAAATAAAAATATTTGAAAGAGTTTTAAAACTCTTTCAAATATAAAAATAAAATAAATAATAAAATGAGAGAGAGGAATTGATAAAATGAAAAAATTAGATTATGTAAAAGAATTAAAAAATTATAAGAAAGAATTAGAAGATTATTTAAACTTCATAGAATTAAACTTAAATATATTCGATAAAGATGTTAAACAAGAAAAAAATAGAGTTAAGAAAGAATTAAGTTATATAAAAAGATTAATTAAATCAAAAATAATAGAAGAGGTGTTTTAAAATGTTAATAAGTAAATATTTAGTATTAATAAATAGTAAAGAATATCAAATCTTTACAAGTTATATGAAAGCATATGAATGTAGAGAAATTTTAGAAAGAAAGTTTCCAAATGCAATTATAGAAATTGAACCTTACTATGATTAGTAAGGTTCAATATAAAAATAAATATGTAATAAAGAAAGAGATTTAAAGAATATGAAAAGAAATATAATTAAAATAAAAAAATTAAATATAAATAATAGATTAAGTATAAGTAAAATAATAAGTAATGAATTAAAAGATAATATAATTGATATAATAGGAAATAATATAGATATTATGGAAATAACAATAAATAATATATATGATAAAATAAGTAAAGAAATTAAAAAATCAAATAGAAAAGAATTTAATATGTTATATAATTACTTGATAAAGTTTTAATATTTTATTAAGTAATTACTTTGTAAACTTATAGTAAGTTAACATAATTACTGTAAACTTATATAGTTTTATTATGTCAAATTACTGTAAAGCAATAAGGATTTTTATATAGAATTAAAACGTCAAATTATGTTAATTGACATTTTTTAACATGTAAATTTATATGTCAAGTGTAAAGTCTCGGCGCGTGTGCGGCAGTGGCAGCGCCGCATTTGACATGTAAATTTACATGTAAAGTTTTTGTAAAGCAAGTGTAGACTTGACATATAAATTTACATATCATAAAAGTGTCAATTGACATTGGCTTGACACTGATTTTTACATGTAAAAAATGTAAAGTGGGCTTAATGACATACCAGGCAGAGTTGTTTAAAATAAAAGAAAAAAGAAACACTAGGTAGAGTTGTATAAAAAGTAGTAAAAATGACACGCTAGGTTACGTTGCCTAGAAGAGTTGCTCTTTTGATACACCAGGAAGAGTTGCAAAAGAAAAAAATTTTTTTAATAAATTTTATTTTTTTTATTGACAATAAAATAGTATAGGTGTATAATGTATATAGAGTTAAGGAAAAGGAGTGATTATTATGTTTATTATAAAATATTCAAAAAAGGGGTCAAATGAAATTTTAGTAGAACAAATTATTGCTACTAAAGAAAGCACTGCAAAAAAATGGGCAAAGCAATTTTGCCTACATCATAAAGAATATTCAATTTTAGCAATTTATCCTTGCTAAAATTGAAAAAGTGTTTGATAATATAATTATTTAATAGTATAATTAATATATAAGATAAAGAAAAGGAAGTGTTTTAAATGTTAGTAATAAATAGACAAGAGTTATTAAAAAAGTTAAATAATTTAGAAAACAATAGAATAAAAAATATTGTTAATATTATAAGAAGAACTAATCAAGGGTATCTAATAGAATATAAAGATTTGTTAGAAAATACAAATGATATTCAATTTATAATTGATATTGAAGAATTAAAAAATGAAATTGAATATTTAATCAAATTTAATGAGTGGTTTGAAATAACAAATATTTTCAAGATAGAGTTTTAACTCTATCTTGAATAATCTAAAAATAGGAGTTGATATTATGAGAATTAATTATAAACATGAAAAAAGAAAATATGAAACAAATGTTGTTTATCAAATTACAATGGGTATGTTTGATTATATAGGCCAAACAAGTAGACCTCTTGAAATGAGAATTAAAGAACATTTATATAATAAAAATAGTGAAGTAAGACAATTTATAGACACTAATGACCTAGAGGAAATTAAAGTTAAAATATTATACCATCTACCTAGTAATAAAAGATTATATAATATGGAGACAAAAACAATGGCACAATATATTGTATATAACTCTAAAAAATAGCATATAAAACTTTAATCAATAGAGATTTTAAAGGGTTAGATAATATGTCTATACAAGAGTTAAAACAAATCATATCTAAATAGCGGGAACCCTTGTTTAGCACCTGATGGTATCAAGCTTCTGTCTATATAAGGTGTAAATTTACATTTTTTTAAAGTGTCAAGTACTGTATAAATTGGCACCTTTTTGACGTGTCAATTGACATGTAAATTGTCAAGCGGCCCGCTTTCAATACTTCTGCGGCCGAGAAGTGTCAAATTTTGTCAATTTACACTTTTTTACACTCAAAAATGGTTTAAAAAGTGTAAAGTTGACATCCTAAAAGGGTAAGCAGTCCAGTTAAGAAACGCCAGGGTGCGTTGCAATAAATATTTCATTTGACAACTTGACACTATGTAAAAATTATTTTTATCAAAACTATTGACAATTAATTATTATGGGTGTATAATAAGTATGTAAGATGAAAGAGAAAAGAGGTAAAAATTATGTATGATTATTTAATAGGTTTAGATTTTATTGGAGCAGTTAAAGAATTAAAAAGTCGTGGAGTTAAATTTGATTTTGGACAATCTTCTTATGAAGAAATAGTTGAATTAATGCAACAATGTCAAAGTGATGATGAATTATCTTTTGAAGAAATTTACATTTACATTGGTGGTTATTGGAACGATGAACATCTTGAAGTTTTATTTGATGATGATTGCAAAGTTGTAAAAATATTCGATTTTGAGGGTTGGGATTAATTTAAAATCTCAATCTTCAAATAAAAGAAAAATAAATTAAAAAAACTATTGACAATTAAATAGCTAAATGATATAATAATAATGTAAGGAGATGGTATAATATGTTAAACCAAAAAGATTTAGAAATACTAATAGATATACTTAATGACTATGAATTTAAGGAACAGGGTTTTACTGAAGAAGAATTTGAAGTTTATAAAAAAATAAAAAAACTATTGACAAACAATTAATAGTATGAGATAATTAAAATGTAAGAGAAAGAGGTGTTAAACTATGGAAGAAATTATTGAAATGATACTTGAAATTATGGAAAATGGTAAATTAAAAAAATAAGAAAGTGAGTTGATATTATGCCAATAAAATTTAAAATACAATATTTAAATATTTTACAAAATGTAAAAAACAATGTTTATGAAAATGATAAACAAGCATTAAAACAAGATTTAATGACTTTAAGAAATATGTTAATAGTTTATAAAGATAATGAAAATATGAAAAAACTTGAAAAAAATATGACTAAAGTGTTAATAAAAAAGTAATATAAGTGTAATGAAAGGAGAGGGTAAAATGAAAATTGGAAATGATTACACTACATTAGAAAATAAATTTGAGGGGTTTGATAAAGAATATCAATTATATATGTTAGATATTTTATTAGATTATATGATTGCTTATGGAAAAAACTCAATTGATAGAATTGATGTTTATGAAGCTATAAGAAATTTACTTGTAGAAGAAAAACAAGAGTTAGTTACAAAAACAAATAATAAAACTCTAGTTAAAAGAATTGCTTGCTAGCAATTCTTTATTTTTTTTATACTACTTTACATGTAAATTGACATGTCAAGCGGCGCGCTTTCAATACTTCTGCGCCGAGAATGTCAAATAAATGTCAATTTACATTTTTTTACATTGAATTTTTGTTCTATTGACATTATTACTTTTTCCTAAAATTTTTTTAAAAAACTATTGACTTATTTTTACTACTATGCTATAATTATAATGTAAGGAGATGATAGAAATGGAAATTTATAATGAGAGTTTATTTGCTGAATATTTAAAAGATTTGTTTAATAAAATGGGAATTGACGCACAGGTTGAAATTATTGAGAGTGAAAAATTTTGTGATGATATTTTAATCACATACAATAACATTAAACTTATCTTAAATGATTATAATGATATTAAAAAAATTGAAAAAACTATTGACAAATAATTGCTACTATGCTATAATTATAATGTAAGAAAGGAAAGGTAATAAAATGAAAGAAAAATTAAAATTATTAAATTTAGCAAATGAATTTATAATAATAATAAATGAAGAAAATGGACATTATAATATTTATGATAGAGAAAGTAATTTTTATGCAATTACTGATGGAGAGTATTTTGTTGAATATTACATTGGAAATTCTAGTGATGATGATGTTTATTTACCTCTTGAAAGACTGGAAAAATTAAAAAATTTTGTAAATTTTTTAACAAGTAATTAAAAAACTATTGACAAGTAATTTCAAATATGCTATAATAAATATGTAATAAAGAAAAGGAGTTGATTAATATGGCTAAAAGAAAAAATACTAAAGTTGCAAAGGTGGTAGTTGATAAAAACGCAAAACAATTTGAAAGAACTGCTATGAACCTATTCAAGAAAGGTAAAACTAATAAAAAATTAAATGGTCGTAATGCTAACTTAAAAGCAAAAAAATATAATATTGCAACTGTCTAAAAGTTGCTACTCCTCTCAAGATTTTAAAAATTTTTAAAGTTTTGAGAGGGGTACACTAGTGTAGGTTCGACTCCTACCCAAAAGAATATTATAAGGTGTAAAATTATAATATTATTGGTGGCTATTGGCAGACCAGACCCGTGGCTTAGTTAGGTGGTTAAAGCTAAGCAAACAAAAGACTATTTACACTAGTCTTTTTTAATTGCGGCAACTTAACCTGGCGTTTCGTGCGCGGCTCCCACGAAACGTTTTTACTATGAAATGTAAACTTTACACTTTTTTACACTCGATTTCCACCTCTCTGCATTTGCTTTACATTCCCAAAAGTGTCAAATAAAAAAATGAAAAAATTTTAAAAAAGTATTGACTTATTATCTATAATTTGATATACTTATAATGTAAGGAGTTGAGAGTTGATAATTATGGAAAAAGTAGAATTTAATTTTCAATGTGATTTAAATTTATTTTTAGCAAAAAATAAAAATATTGAAATCATAAAAATAAAATATGATTATAGAACAAATAGAAAAAATAAATTTATTACATTATTTTATAAAAAAAGTATTGACAAATAAAACTTAATTTGGTATAATTATAATGTTAATCAATAAGGAAAGGGAATGATTTAAAAATGATTAAAAAAATTGATATTAAAAAACAAAAATATTTGCTATTCGTAGATACTGAAACAATAGGTAGTCTATATGTAGCGGAAAGTATATTACCATTTGAAATTGGTATAAAGGTCTTTGACTTAGAAAATATGAAAGTTGTTAAAGAAAAAAGTTATTTAATTAGAAAATTCTTTAATAATAAGTACATAATGTTATCAACATTTAGTGCTACTAAATACCCAAGCTATTTTGAAAAATTAGAAAATGATAAAAGATATAAATTAGTAAGTACTAATGATATGGCACAAGATTTAGAAAAAATAATTAATAGATACAATATTAAAATAATGGTGGCTCACAATGGAAAGTTCGACCAAAACGCAATTCCAAGATTATGTGAAGAGTTTAGAGTTGATAACCCAATTAAAAAAATTAATTTACTTGATACTATGGAAATAAGTAAAGTAATTACTTTCTCAAAAGAATATAGTGAGTTTTGCTTAACTAATCAAGATAGATTAAATAGTATGAACGAAAGTGCTTTTATTACTAATAGTGGAAGAGTAAGAACTACTGCACAAGCAATTTATTCATTCATTACTCAAGACCCTACATTTGAAGAGGCACACACTGGACTTGAAGATATCGACATTGAGATTGAAATATTCAAAGAAAGTTTAAAAAGATTAGGAAATACAATAGTAAATCTTAATACTAGTCCTAAGTGGTCTGATTATTCAATAGTTAAAGAAGATTAATTTCTTCTTGACTATTGAAAATTAAAATGATATAATAATTATAGAAAGTGAGTGATTAAATATGAAAGAATTTATTTTTGGAAAAAATTATAATAATCAATTAATTATTAAATTAAAAAATGGAAAAGAAATTAATTTAATACTATCAAAAAATGAAACTGAAAAAGTTAAAAATGATTTAATGCAAATATTAATCGAATTAAATTTAACTGAATACTTATTAAAAAATATTGAAGAAGACTAAAAATCTTCTTTTTTTGTAAAAAAGTATTGACTTATTTTTAATAATTTGATATAATAATAATGTAATAAAGAAAGGGAGTGTTAAAAATGGACATTGAAGAATTAATAAAAATTTTCAATTATTTACAAAACAAATATCCTAATGAAAGTTTGTATTTAACTTGTAGAGATGGCTTTGATTGGTTTATTGGTAGCAATACAAGTTATGATGTGCGTTTTAGTTGGGATAGAGATTATATCAAAACTTTTAATGACTTTATAAAAAATATTAAAGACATTAATCTTAATGAAGAAGATTAGCGGAAAGGCGGTTTATCCGTCTTTTATTGCACTCAAAAATCTTTAATTGACCATTTCCGCTTATTTTACAATTTTAAAAAATTTTGATATAATAAATATGTAAAAAATAAGAGAGAAAGGAAACTTAAAACAATGAAAATTTATGTTTTAATCACTAGTGATAAAACAATAAATGGTATTTATTCATCTCAAGAAAAACTACTAGCCGATTTAACATCTACTTTTGCAAATGTTACTATTGACAAAGTAGAAATTTGAGATGTTGAAGGTTTTGTTGATTATTTAAAATTGACAAAACAAACTACTATTACTATTGAAAACTAGTGAGACACTAAAAAGCACTAGTCGTAAGACAATGTGCAGGTGTCGTTTCCATACAACCTCGACCTCCTATCTGAAATCTCAAACTAAAAAGGCATTTCCGCCTTTTCTTTTTTTATCCCGAAATAGTGTCAATTGATGGCCGCCGCATTGTAAACTTTACACTTTTTTATTCGGCGGCTCGCGCGCAGTCGATGCGAGCCGATTTTTATATTATACCACACCTTTAGTACTTTTGTCAAGCATTTTTGATAAAATTTTTTTAAAAAATTTTTCACAAAACCCTTGCATTATTTTCTAGTTATGGTATAATTATAATGTAAGGAGATGAGAAAATGAAAAAATGTATTGTATTTTATGCAGATAGAATTTACACAAAAATAGAAAAAATTGAATGGGTAGAAAAAGCAAAATGTTATAAGGTATTTTTCCCTTATAAGAAAACTGCATTAATTCATAAAAAAAATATTATATTTTTATAAAAACTATTGACAAAAAATAAATAAAATAGTATAATAATAATGTAAGAAAGTTAAGAAAAACATAAATAGGAAGTGGTACCACCTAAAAATGTATTATGTTGAAATTTTAAATTTTAACCTCTAATAAATAATAAAACAATTCTTAACTTTTTTACAAAAAATTAAAAAAAGTATTGACAATTAAATAAATAATTGTTATAATATAAATATAATAAGTCAAAGAAAGGGAGAGTGATAAAATGACTGATACAAAAAAAGTAACTAAAAGAGAGGTAATCAATGAATTACTAAAAGAAAGCTTAATCCAAGAAACACCAATGTATAAAAACTACCTAGAACATGAATTAGAATTACTTAATAGAAAAAATGCTAATTCAAAAACTAGCAACAGCAAAGAAAATCAAGAAATTGCAAATATGCTATTAGAAGAAATGGCAAAATTTGAAAACACTGGAAAAATGCAATATACTATTACTGAATTAATGAAATCTAGCAAAGCTATTCAAGACTATGTTTGCGAAAGTGGAAAATCTCTATCTAATTCTAAAATAACTTCTATTTTTAGTAAAATGTTAGAAAGTAGCAATTCTCCAATAGTAAATATCAAAGATAAGAAAAACTCTTATTACTCACTTGCAAGATAGAATAAGGTAAGGTCAAACCTTACCAAGAGTAAACAATTCCTCTTTCTTGCTTACTCTTGGTAGGGCTTGGAAAAACCTACAAAGTTTTTACTACTTAACTTAAAGAAAGTAGGGTAGTACCTTTGTAAACCAAAGTGTAAAGGCGTCTATCGTTTTCTACGACAAGGAAAAGAGTGTACACAAAAAATAGAAAGTACTTGACATTCCAAGTGTAAAGTACTTTTTATTTTACCAAAAATGATACACCAGGTTGAGTTGGCGGGCCGTGCGCAAGCGCCACGGCACGATTTTAGGATTATACCATACTTTTGAGGTTTTGTCAAGTAAAAAATGAAAAAAATATTTTTAAAAAATTTTCATAAAACTATTGACTTATTTTCTAGATATGGTATAATTATAATGTAAGGAGATGATAGAAATGAGAAATGAAGAAAAATTTTGGGAAGAATTATGGAAAATTCTATTAGAAATAGAAGATAATATCTATTGGTCATCAAATTTTCATTTAACTGAAAAAGATTTTATAGAAATTAAAAAAAGATTAATAAAAGTTATTGACAATAAATAAAAAATATGATACAATATAATTGTATCGAGAGTGTCTCTTTGGAGCCTCTCTTGGCAAGTTGGATGCGTCTAACTTGCTTTTATTTTACTTGACACTTTACATGTAAATTGACAGCGGCCCGCGTTGAACCGCTTCCTGCCG
>Ga0247611_10011369_pt1 | contig 10282 bp, 8 predicted proteins | sample 177DNAGHGhighgp2_FD_192422 | JGI IMG/M metagenome (GOLD analysis project Ga0247611, IMG submission 192422) | Sheep rumen microbial communities from Palmerston North, Manawatu-Wanganui, New Zealand - 1770 DNA GHGhigh gp2 | ecosystem: Host-associated > Mammals > Digestive system > Stomach > Rumen ... | reverse complement strand
TGACTTGAAAGTCATCTCCATCTTGTTCCCCGCGATAATAATGTTTGGCATAGTGGTCGCCGACCACGATAGTGTCGGCCTGCAGATGAATGTCATACCAGCCTTCGGTAAGATTATCCCAAAAAGTAACCGGATCCTGGAAATCATAGAGCAGAAATTCCTCACCCGAAAGTATTTCATCATACCCTTTTGTCGCGTAATAACCGAGCCGGGCATCATCATAATACATGCCATCGGGCACGATGCCATACACCATCTTGTCTTCCTCGCGCAGGTAAACGGGAACGACATCCAGTGGCTCGCTGTACTGATCATCAACGCACATGTGCATGGCCTTATAGGTCTTGCCGTTGATGACGGTGTCTCCCCTGAGCTCCAGCGTGCGGTAAACCTTATTGTCTCCACGTGCAGGATTGGTCTCGTAATCCTTCTCATAGTGATAATCCTGGATGCTGTAAGTCCACTTGACGCCCTCGCGCACCAGGGGAACGTACTCATACTCTTGTGCCGCCGCCTGGCCGATGGCCAGCAGAGCAAATGCTGATAGTAATATTACATTTTTCATAGTGTAGAATGATTTATTGGATGAATATCTTTTTAGTTCCGACGATGTAGATGCCACGTTGTGTAATCGCGTCCAGGCGGTGTCCCTGCAGGTCGTAGATGACGCGAGGCCCATTGTCGGGAAACGCTTCATCGACAGAGTCATATCCCTGGACCACATAGACGAGGTTGCCGTCTTTCCAGCACTTGAGCAGATAGGAGAAGGTATCTTCCTTATTGATAAAGCGGTGTGCCAGAAATTGGTCCTTGCTGGCGCCGATGCCCTCGATCAGGTGGTAGCACCATGGCGTGGGGTCAAGTGAGAAGTAAGGCCAGCAATCAATTCCCGTGTCGATGGTGATGGTGCGGTAGTGGCAACCCTGGTTTTCCTGGTTCCACACCGTGACGGTTGACACCTCGTCGGGACGGTCACCCTCCTGCAGGTTATAGTCGAGCACAACCTCGGGATTGCCGTCAGCATTGACGATATACAGCTTGCGACCCTCTTCAAACAGGGTCCTGTGGATATCATACTCTGGGGAATAGACCTGCTTGCAGCACCGATTGCCGATGATCGTGTCTCCCATGACCTGAATGGTGTAGTTCTTGGAATCAGGTTGTCCATGCGAGAGAGCCAGGCATTCCCATTTGGTGCCGTCGGTGAGCATCTCATCGTAGGGGATGATGATGTCATCATCATCATTTTCTTCGCTATTAAAGAGCAGCTTCTTGTGCCCGCCCTTGGTGGAGAAGATGACGTGACTGATGTTGGTGGGCTTGGGCTTGGGTTCTTTGGTCTTTCCGGGAGTGGCCTGCAGCAGGAACAGGTCCATAGGCCCCTCGATGTAGCCATACTGGTAGATGATGCCTTCCCATGCCGGCAGGCAATGCGTGTCGCCGTTGTTCATCATGTAGTAATCCAGGGTGTCCTGTTGCCAATCAATAAACAATTCTCGGACCTCGCCACCCGTTACTCCATATCTCACGGTCCTGCCATACTCAAATGGCTCCCTGAAGTCGTAGAGCAGGCATTCATCGCCGAATCCCTCGCCGTCCAGAGCAGGCCGCACATAGATCAGACTGTCGCCGTCGTTGCGGATGAGACCCTGAATCTTGATGAAGTCTATCTCGCCTTTAAAGGAGGCCGTCTTTTCAAGTGCCATGTAGCCATCATCGGCAGGCAACAGGCGATAGGTTACCGTAGCGGTATCATTGCCTTCCTCCATACCAGTGGGAGAATAGATGTAGTAAACGTCCCATTGCGAGCCTTCTTCCCAGATGCTGCCTGCATGTGACAACAATGCAGTTAGACAAAGGAGAGTGAACAGTGGTAGTATTTGTCTCATTTTATATATTGATTTAAGTAGTTTTCTATCGTTTGATTCTCGATATCGCTATCCAGCTTCTTCTTCATGCGTTGTTTCCTGACAGCTACCGACGACGGAGCGATGCCGTACACGTCGGCCATGACGGCATTGGGCACGCGCATCATCAGCAGGCAGCAGAAGCGCACATCCTCGGTCGTGAGGGTGGGGTGCTGCCGGCGCAACCGGGTGGTGAAGCCCGGCAGCACCATGTCGGTGTTTTTCTCAATGAGCTCCCAGGATGACTCCTCCAGGTTGATGTGCCCGCTCTTGCCACGGTGGGCATTGAGGATGGGCAGGATGATGGCATACAGGTGCTCGTAGTACAGGCGTTGCAACTTGATGTTCTCCTCGCGCACCAGGGTCTCACTGGCTTGGGCCGCTTCAGACAGGCGCATGGCCTCCAACTCCCGCTCGTGCGCTATCCTTGCCTTGCGGCGATAGAACAGACTGGCTATGGCAGCTGCCAGCAACAGCAGCAACACCACGACGATGACTCCAAACAGCCGTGCTTGCTCGGCCTCGCGTTCGGCACGTTGATGCTCCATCTGCCGCTCGTGCTGGAGGGCGTGGATTCGTGCCAAGTTCTCCGAGGTCTCAGTCCTTGCGATGCTGTCGGTGATGTCCATCAGGTTGATGGCGTCGTCATAGGCCGCCTGCCATCGGTTTGCCTCCTGGTGACGATACATCAGCAGGCGGGTCAATTCGGCTTGCCCATGAATCCCGCTTTGGGATATATAGGATGGCAGCACCGCCATCAGTTCCTCATGCCTGCCCTGCAAGTCGAGCCCATAGGCATGCGTGATGCGGTACAGGTCGGTGTGGACGACCTGAGGATAGAAGTCCTTAGCCTCCCCGGTGTAAAGCTCTACACTGTCGCCATTCTCGGCCATGAGGTGGATCTGGGCCAGCAGCAGGAGCGTCTGGGCGCGGAAGTCCATAGTGTCCTTGGGAGCCAACCGATAAGCCTGATGGGCCTCAATCAAGGCGCTGTCAAGATTCCCTTCCACCATGTGGGCCATGGCCAGTTGCTGTAGCGCTTCGGCCATAAGTTTGTGACCATATATCTTATTATTGCTGCTGATCGCTTCAGCTTCACTCAGCATCTTCTGCTGATATTGTTTCTGCAACTCGGTTAAGTTCTTCTTCTCATATTCAGCGGCAATCTGTGAATACAGTTTGAAGCACTGCTCATGATCCCCGCTCTCCTGGCACTGGTCCAACTGGTTGAGCAGCGCGACCAGGGCGGCATCCTCCTGGGCTACGGGGGCATCGTTTACCTTGACACAACCGGCCAGCAATGCAACGAGCAAGATGTAAAGCAACTTTTTCATGTCTTATAGTTTTTGGCAAAATTAACCATAAAACAGTAAATGAAAAAGTGCTATTTCCCAAATGTATATGCGCGTTTATCACAAACGAAAATCTATCTTGCTGAAACATAGCAATATAACAAAATCCACGATGTATATTGGATCCGCTGTGTCCACTACCTCAACAAGTATGGCCAATCAGCCAGACTCAATCAAGGCCAGTGCCCAGAAATGGGAATAGACCCAAAAAATACGACAAGATTGCGTTGCACCATGGGGATGCAACACAATCTTGTGTGGTAAGTCGCGTATCGAAGCGTGTGGTTACTTCTCCTCTTGCTGGTCGTCCATCAGGCCGGCGCGGTAGCCGCCCGCCTGTGCCACGGCCACGCCATACTGGTAGCCCAGCTGGTAGGCCTGCTGCACGAGCTGCTGCATCTGCTGCATGATCATCTGGTACTGCTGCTGATACTGTTGCTGGTTGGGCATCGGCTGCTGTTGTTGCTGCTGCGGTTGCTGCTGGTAGCCAGGAGGGAAGTTAGGCATCTGCTGCTGTTGCGGTTGTTGCGGTTGCTGCGGCCAGGGGTTGGGGATATCGTCGCTGCCGCCACCGGTAGTGGTCGAGCCTCCCTGCTGAGCCTGACGAGCAGCCTCTTCCAGCTTTTTCTGAAGTTCGTCAAGTAATCCCATAATGATACAGATTGATAAGTTAATACTAAACAGGTTACAAATGTACTGATTTTTATAAAAGAGCGCAATGGTTGTAACAAAGTTTAATTATTTTCATCAATTGGCACGCGTGAGGAAACTGTTGAGCGAATCATCTACCGAAAAATCTCACGCTAAGCCGCAAAGACGCTAAGTTTCTGATTATAAACGACTAAGGATTATTAACTTACTGTCAATTATTGGCTGTAGTAATGAATAACAACTTTTGAAATGACTACAGTCAATCAATCATCTTATTAAATTGATAATAAATAACTTAGCGTATTAGCGCCTTAGCGTGGAGCTGCATTCGCTAAACAGTTACCGCTTGAGGGTAGCGGTCGCTAGCGACTGTAGCGCAGGCCGTAGAGCAACACCACGACAAAGCACACCGCCGGAACGGCAAACGACAGGTTGACGGCGGGCAGCACGGTTGTCCCGCTGTCGATAATCATCGCCTGCACGGCGGGCAGCACACTGCCGCCCAAGATGGCCATGATCAGCCCCGCCGATCCCAACTCAGCATCGCTACCCACATCGCCCAGAGCCAGGCCGTAGATGGTGGGGAACATCAGGCTCATGCAGGCCGATACGCCCACCAGGCAGCACATGCCGGCACGCCCACCCACAAGGATGACGCCGCACAGCAGCACCAGTGCCACAGCGGCAAAGCAGGCCATCAGACGGCCAGGTTTAACATATTTCATCAGCCAGATGTTAACAAAGCGCATCAAGCAGAAGATCACCATCGCCACGATGTTGTAGCGCTGGGAGAGAACCTCGGCAGCCTGCTCGCCCATCCCCTCGGCCATGAACACGCGCGTGCCATACTGGATGATGAAGGTCCAGCAGGTGATCTGGGCGCCCACATAGAAGAACTGCGCCACCACGCCGCGGCGATAGGTCTTGTTGGCCCACAAGCGCCCTAGGGCAGGAAGCAATGGGGCATGACCACCGTCCGAGTCCTTGCGCAATGCGGGAACACGCACCGCCAGCAGCACCGCCAGCAACAGGATGATGACCACACTGAGCAGGGCATAGGGCTGCACCAGCACGCCCAGGTCGCTCTGCTTCAACGCCTCGAACTGGGCATCGTCGAGCGCGGCACGCTGCGCCGTGTCGAGCGGGCTGAGCCGAGCTTGGATAAAGTTCATCGCCACAAACATGCCTGCCAACGACCCGATGGGATTGAACGACTGGGCGAAGTTTAGGCGGCGTGTCGCGGTCTCGCGGTCGCCCATGAGCAGGATATAGGGGTTGGCCGTCGTCTCGAGGAATGACAGGCCGCACGTGAGGATGAAATAAGCTACGAGAAAGGGCCAGAAGCTGCCCACAGCCCTCGCGGGGATGAACAGCAGCACACCCAGTGCATACAACGCCAGCCCCATCACGATGCCGCTCTTGAACGAGTGGCGACGGATGAACAGAGCTGCTGGCAATGCCATGCAGAAGTAGCCGCCATAGAAGGCTACCTGCACCAGTGTGCCATCGGCCACGCTCATGCGAAAGATCTTGGAGAAGGCTTTCACCATTGGATTGGTGATGTCGTTGGCAAAGCCCCACAGGGCAAAGCAGCAGGTCACCACGATGAAGGGGAGGACATAGCTCACGCCCTGGCGCGTCACCAGCAGGCGGGATTTGTTATCTTTACCTGAATTTGTCATTGGGCCTCAAGTTTAAAGATTTGTTCCATGAGTTGCCACTTGGCGGTCGATGGGGCTGATGGATCACAGCCTTGAAAACGAGCGACATAGGCCTCCCATTCGGCTTGGCGGGGCAGGGCGGCCAGGCGGGCATTGTCTTTCTCCCAGTCGAACTCATCGACCGTATCACAGATCATAAACAGGCGGTTGCCCAGCAGGTAGATCTGCATGTCGAGGATTCCCACGCTGCGTATGCCCTGCTGTATCTCGGGCCACACGTGGGCATGGGCCTCGACGTATTTCTCTATCAATTCGCGGTTGGCAGGCAACTCAAGGGTTTGGCAATAGCGTTTCATATTGTTATTGGTTTTAGGGGCTTTAAGGGATTTAACGTCTGATGGTTAATGGGATGGCACCATCGGGGAAACTTTCGCGGCCACGACACACGAGGGCCAGATAGCCTCCGCCGCCGGCACCGGGCATCTTCCAGGCCAGCACACCGTCCATGGCACTATAGCGGTCGATGTAGTCCTGCACGCCAGGCTGTATCATCGCGGGGAACATCGCTACCTGGGCCTCGAACGAGGCCTTGTAGGCCGCGGCAAACGCCTCCAGATCGCGCTGCTGGATTGCCTGCCAGCAACGGTCGGCAGCATGGGCCAGGGCACGCACCTTTGCCGGGGTGATGTCTTTGCCCTCGACAACACTGCAACCGGGGCGACGCGGGAACATGGGAATCAGGCACAGGTGGTCCTCGAGCCAGCCCAGCAGGGCAGGGTCGCAGGTGTATTCAATCTTCTCGGGCCAGTAGGCACCATTATAATAATGTCGGGCCAAGCCAGGCACACAGATGCCGATGGCATCCTGGGCACCGCTGACGATGCCGTCGCTGCGCTCAGGGTCGTTCTCGAGACAAAAGACCAGACGCGCCAACATCTCGGGATCCATGTCGGGCAAGCGGTAGGGCCACACGCGCTTGATGGTGTTGCGCGTGCTCGTCGAGAGGCCGCAACGCTCTCGCACCTCAAATGTCGGTTCCAGCGAGATGGTCAATGCCCATCCTGGAGCGTGGCAGGACACATAGGGCTGGTCGATCCACGTGCCAGCCAGGTCGAGCCGCGTGGGCAGCTGGCAGACGGCCTGCTTGAGCCCCGTGCTGCTGCGGGCGTCAAGCCCCTGGGCAGGCACACGCCGCAGCACGATGTACTCCATGCCACGCTCACGGCACAGCCTGCGCTTGTCCTCACGGTCACCATCCTCGTTCACCACCAGGCAGTCGGGGTGGACAATGTCAAGGGTGGGTAAGAAGTCCAGGAATCCACTGCCCTGGTTGATGTACGCCTCCTTGACGTATCGGATGGCCTGAACCATGAACAGCCGCTCCCGCTCGCTATAGAGCGTCTTGTGCCCCTTCAACGCCTCGATGGTGCGGTCACTGCCGATGCCCACATACAGGTCACCATACTGTGCCGCCTGCCTGAAGAACTCCACATGGCCCGAGTGCAGCAAGTCGTAACACCCCGACACAAAAACCTTCTTTCTCTCGTTAGTTGTTGCCACGATAACAATAATTGTCGATTTCAGCTAGCAAAGATACTACAACGACGCGAAGCGATGGCCATAAAAATGAAAATTATTGGTCTGTGGGTTTGATAAAATGCGTGAAATGATATAACTTTGTGACCAGCAAATAACCAACAAGAACAACATCTCAATAATAACCTGCATCATGTACACTCAAGAGAACGGATTCTACATCGCACATGGGGCCAACGGGCCTATCAGCATCCTGGGCAACATGGCCAACCGTCATGGCCTGATTGCCGGCGCCACGGGAACGGGTAAGACGGTGACCCTGCAAGTGATTGCCGAGAGCTTCTGCAAGGCGGGGGTGCCCTGCTTCATGGCCGACATGAAGGGCGACCTTTCGGGCATCAGCCAGCCGGGCAAGCTGTCAGGCTTCATCGAGAAGAGGCTGCCCGAGTTCGGCATCGACAAGGAGGGCCTCGCCTTTGAGGGCTGCCCAGTGCGGTTCTATGACGTCTATGGCGAGCAGGGCATCCCCATGCGCGCCACCATCGGTGAGATGGGTCCCGACCTGATGGCTCGCATCCTGGGCCTGAATGAGACCCAGACGGGCGTGCTCAACATCCTGTACCGCATCCTGGACGAGAAAGGCGTGATGCTCGACGACGTTAAGGACCTGCGCAGCGCCCTGGACTGGCTCTCCAAGCACGCCAAGGAGTACAGCACACAATATGGCAACGTAGCGCCTGCCAGCATCGGAGCCATCCAGCGGGCACTGCTCCACCTCGAGAACCAGGGAGCCGACAAGTTCTTTGGCATCCCATCATTTGACATCATGGACTTGCTGGCCACGCGCGATGGCAAGGGCGTGCTGAGTGTCCTCGCCGCCGACAAGCTGATGCTACAGCCCAAACTCTATTCCACCTTCCTGCTGTGGCTGCTGAGCGAACTGTACAGCACACTGCCCGAAGTGGGTGACCTGGAGAAGCCCAAGCTGGTCTTCTTCTTTGACGAGGCACACATGCTGTTCCAGGACACGAGTAAGGCCCTCACCGACAAGATTGAACAAGTCATCCGCCTTATCCGCAGCAAGGGCGTGGGCATCTTCTTCATCTCGCAGCTGCCCACCGACATCCCCGACGTGATACTGGGCCAGCTGGGCAACCGCGTGCAGCACGCCCTGCGCGCCTACACACCGCGCGACCAGAAGGCCGTCAAGGTGGCGGCCGAGACCTTCCGCGCCAATCCCGCATTCAAGACCGAGGATGCCATCCTGGAGCTCGAGACAGGCGAGGCCCTCGTCTCATTCCTTGACGAGAAAGGAGCCCCCAGCATTGTCGAGCGGGCCAAGGTGCTCTTCCCACTAAGCCAGATCGGAGCCATCACCCAGGGGCAACGCCTGGACATCATGAACGAGGCCAGGGACGTCAACGACAAGTACAAGGTGGCAGGAGAGAGGGAAAGCGTCTTTGAAGTGTTTGCCCGAGAAGCCCAGGCCGAGGCCATCGCTGCCGAGGAGGCTGCCGCCGCCAAGCAAGCCGAGAAAGAAGAGAAATCCAAGAAGAAAGAGAAAACCATCTGGGACAAGGTCAAGAAAGCCGTCATCACCGCTGTGACAGGCACCCTGGCCACCATTCTGGGCAAGACCGTGTCAGACGCCATCACCGGCAAGAAAAGCAAGAACAGCAGCGTCAAGGACGCCGCCGGCCGTGCCGTCAAGAACGCCACCAGTGCCGCTGGGCGCCAGATCCTGCGCGACATCCTGGGCAACGCCACCAAGTGATCATTCGGCAACCACCATAGCCCTATCAACGAAACGACCTTTCACAACAATGTGAAGGGTCGTTTCATGTCACTCACAACAGGCTTGCCGGCTGCCCTCGATAGCAATGGTTTGTCTTGGTTTTTATTCTCAAATGGTTTGTTTTATTATTAATGTGCGGCAAAAGTCGTTGTTCATATTTTCAGTGTGTCTTGCAACCGGCAAAGCCTGTGAGTGAAATATCAACATTATTACAGTTAACTCGGATGGGTAGGGCCAAACTCCTCAAAGCGGCCGTCACTATAGAACACCAGCATCTTGACCACGCGGCGGTCGCTGGTTGAGCTTCCACGCTGCGACCCCCGCACGGCGGTGGCACTGCGCATGATGCTCTGGATGGTCTCGTTCATCGCACTGGCAGTGGCCACACGCTGTGGCTGCTTGACGGCACGCTGATAGCCTGTGGGCTCTTCCTCGTCAAACGAGATGGCACGCTGCACAGGATCGTCAACATGGTTATCACGAGCCGGAGCGGCGGCACTTGTCCCTCCGGTCAAGTTATCGCCACTGCCCAACAGCATCTCACCATCGCCAAACATGAGCCACATCACGTTCAAGCTGGGATAGGCACGATGAATCTTGCCGATGACCTCATCACTCACTTTCTTGTTGCGGCCATTCAGCAACTGCGACAAGGTGGGACGAGGTATCTCACAAGTATCAGCAAACTGTGAACTGGAAATCCCAGCTTGCTCCATAAACATTTTTAATCGTGTCACTATATCCATTAAAGAACATTTTTTAGGGCTCGCTCAAATGGGCGAGAGTGTCATTTTTACCAGGTGAAAATTTTCTGAACCGTAACACCGATTTAGAAAACCCTCATTTCAACCCCCAACGAAACGTAAACCGCTTGTTTGCGTTTCTTAATTTTGGGATTGCAAATTTAAAACGTTTTTTTGAACCCACCAAATTTCTAAACCAAAATTTTGAAATTTGCAATTAAATTTTCCAAAATCAAACAATTATTGACTAATTTCAAAAGTAAATCGATTAACTTTAATATCTACTTGAAGTATGGTTATATATTTCATTGATTAGCAAAGCTTTATATGTTTGATTTTTACATCAAGATAAGAATTCACAACCATAGTTTCAATTCTTTATAGCAGTACTCGAGTTTTTGGTTATATATCACTCATTTTAAATGTATTGTAGCATTATTTAATAGATGTTAATGTGATTTTTAGGTGGGTTTGCAAACTATTACAGGCGTTAATTCGGGATTTTTAAGCCTGTTTTTCAATTGCAAACACCCCACCCAGGGGCAAAACAGGTGATTTGCGTCCCTAATTTTCCGTTTTTAAACGCAAATTTCATAGGGTTCACAAAGCAAAATCCGCAGTTGGTAAAATACCATTT
>Ga0247611_10011368_pt1 | contig 10283 bp, 9 predicted proteins | sample 177DNAGHGhighgp2_FD_192422 | JGI IMG/M metagenome (GOLD analysis project Ga0247611, IMG submission 192422) | Sheep rumen microbial communities from Palmerston North, Manawatu-Wanganui, New Zealand - 1770 DNA GHGhigh gp2 | ecosystem: Host-associated > Mammals > Digestive system > Stomach > Rumen ... | reverse complement strand
CATGTTCTCCATTTAGAGTACCAATTGCTAGACTTGCTGCTGCACAAGCTGCTATTAAAGAAAAGCAAAATAGTACACTTGGAAAAATTAAATCAATTTTCAAGAAATAATTAAACATACTTTTATATAAAGACTGGATTCGTCCAGTCTTTTTTTTAGCAACAGACAGTTGCTTGATTATTAAATATATCCTTTATATAATTAAATTGTAAGGAGTGAATAAAATGGAAACAAAAGAAGTATTATTAAAATTAAGAGAGAATAAAGGTTTATCACAAGATGACCTTGCAAAAGAATTATTTGTCACAAGACAAGCAGTATCACGCTGGGAAACAGGTGAGACTATTCCAAATACTGAAACATTAAAATTATTATCTAAATATTATAATGTATCGATTAATACATTACTTGGTAGTCCTAGAAAGCTTATTTGTCAATGCTGTGGTATGCCACTAGAAGATTCATTAATAAGCAAGGAAGAAAATGGTGATTTTAATGAAGATTATTGTATGTGGTGTTATGATAAAGGAAAATACACATATCATAATATGGATGATTTAATTAAAGTATGTATTCCTCATATGACAAATGAAAACTTTAGTGCTGAGCAAGCTGAAAAATATATGAGAAACATTTTGCCAAATCTATCATATTGGAAAAACCAAAAAAATAGTTAAAAAAGGTATTGACAATAAAATAAAAACGGATGTAAAATAAAAATGTAGTTACAAACCAATGATTAAGAGTAGTAGTTAGAAAACTTTTAATTTTAGAGAGCTGCGATGGTGAAATGCAGTATTAAATCTTCTAACGAATGGACTTATGAGGGCAAACCGAATTTAGTAGGGGCGACGGAGGCTAACCGTTATAATAGCGCATGTATGATGGTACGTGTTTAGGTGGCATAACAGATGTTTATACTTTCTGTCCTAAATGGGCGGAAAGTTTTTTATTTTTAAAATTTAGGAGGATATAAAAATGAAAGATAATGAAAAGTATAAAGTATATTTAGAGGAAAACGAGATTCCTACACAATGGTATAATGTTAGAGCTGATATGAAAATTAAACCAGCTCCACTACTAAATCCAGCTACTGGTAAACCAGCAACATTAGAAGATTTAACTCCAGTATTCTGTGAAGAATTAGCAAAACAAGAATTAGACAATGATACAAGATATTTTGATATTCCAGAAGAAATTCAAAAGTTCTATAAAATGTATAGACCATCACCACTAGTAAGAGCTTATTTCTTAGAAGAAGCTCTAGGTACACCAGCACATATCTATTATAAATTTGAAGGAAATAACACTTCAGGATCTCATAAGTTAAATAGTGCAGTAGCTCAAGTATACTACGCTAAAAAACAAGGCTTAAAGGGTGTAACTACAGAAACAGGAGCAGGTCAATGGGGTACAGCAGTATCAATGGCTAGTGCATTCTTCCATATGGATGCTAAAGTTTATATGGTTAAAGTAAGTTATGAACAAAAGCCATTTAGAAGAGAAGTTATGAGAACTTATGGTGCAACAGTAACACCATCTCCTTCAATGACTACAGAAATCGGTAAAGCTATTTTAGCTGAACATCCAGGAACAACAGGTTCACTTGGATGTGCAATTAGTGAAGCTGTAGAAGTAGCAGTAAAAACACCAGGATATAGATATATCCTAGGTTCAGTATTAAACCAAGTATTATTACATCAATCAATCATTGGTCTTGAAGCTCAAAAAGCATTCGAAAAGATTGGTGTTAAACCTGATATCATTATTGGTTGCGCAGGCGGAGGATCTAATTTAGGTGGATTAATGAGTCCATTTATGGGTCAAAAATTAAGAGGAGAAGCTGATTATAAGTTCATTGCTGTTGAACCAGCTAGTTGCCCTAGTTTAACTCGTGGTGTATATGCATATGACTTTGCAGATACAGGTAGAATTTGTCCACTAGCTAAAATGTATACACTAGGTTCTGATTTCATTCCATCAGCTAACCATGCTGGAGGATTAAGATATCATGGTATGAGTCCAATCATATCAGAATTATATGATGAAGGGTTAATTGAAGCTAGAAGCGTTGAACAAACTAAAGTATTTGAAGCAGCAGAAATGTTTGCTAGAACTGAAGGAATTCTTCCAGCTCCAGAATCAAGTCATGCTATTAGAGTAGCAATTGATGAAGCTTTAAAATGTAAAGAAACTGGTGAAGCTAAAAACATTTTATTTGGCTTAACTGGTACAGGTTACTTTGATTTAGTAGCTTATCAAAAATTCCATGATGGTGAAATGTCTGATTACATTCCAACAGATGAAGAATTAGCTAAATCAATTGAAAAACTACCAAAGATTAACAAGTAATAATTAATATTTCAATCTCTATTAAATATATGAAAAATGGAATTACTCATCAATTCCATTTTTGTTTATAAGAAAATATGATATAATAAAAAAAGGTGATTATATGAATAGAAGAAATATATTCTTATTCTTTCTATTATCTTTAATAATCACAATTACTATTTTAGTAATTACTTTAGTTAAAGATAGAACATCAGTAATTGGCTATACAATATTTGCAATATGCTTATTACCTACATCTGTATTATTATCATTATTTATTAGAAATGATAGCATTACAAAATATAGAAAGATTGAATTAGAAAACTATATAAAAAACCATCCTGAATTAAATGTTATAACTTATGATATAAAGCATAATAATTGTTACATAGAGATGGCTAATAGCGATTCATTAATATTTGTATCAATATTTAGGAAACACGCTTATTTAGACGTTTTTTCTAAAGAAGAATCTAAGAAATTAAGATACTTAGAATCATTAGAAGATGATTCTTTAAAAAAGGAAGGATTCTTAAATTTAATGAAGGATAAAAAAGGAATTACACTATATATCAATAAGCTAAGTGCTGAAGATATATTTATTAAAGTAAAAGCTAACATTTAAGTACTAGTTAACTAGTACTTTTTCATTTTATGCACAAAATGTCTTTTAATTGTATACATATTATTAATTTCTTATAATTATTTAAAAAATTATATAGAAATATTGCGTAATAATTGCTATAATGTAATAGTTGAAAGTGTTTTTTCTTTTTAAAGAAAAATAATTTTAATAGTAAAGGGTGATTTATTTATGTTTAAGATTGTAAGAAAAGAATATCTAGCAAACAATATTTATTTAATGGATATTTTAGCTCCAAGAGTTGCTAAGAGTGCAATGCCTGGACAATTCATTATTACAAGAAATACAGAATTTGGTGAAAGAATTCCTCTAACTATCGCTGATTATGATAGAGAAAAAGGAACTGTAACTATCGTTTTCCAAACTGTTGGTAAATCAACTATGGAATTATCTAAATTTAATGTAGGTGATTCTATTGCTGACTTTGTTGGACCACTTGGAAATCCAAGTGATTTATGTACTATGCCAAAAGAAGAATTAAAGAATAAGAAGATTATCTTTATTGCTGGTGGTGTAGGTACAGCTCCAGTTTATCCACAAGTTAAATGGCTAAAAGAAAACGGAATAGATTCAGATGTAATAATTGGTGCTAGAAATAAAGATTTATATATAATGGTTGATATGATGAAGAAAGTTGCTACTAACCTTTATTTAGCTACAGATGATGGATCATTTGGATTCCATGGTAATGGTAGCCAATGTTTAGAAGATTTAGTTAACAACAAAGGAAAAGAATATAATCATGCAGTAATCATTGGACCAATGATTATGATGAAGTTTACATCAATGACTACAAAAAAATTAAACATTCCAACAGTTGTATCACTTAACCCTATTATGGTTGATGGTACAGGTATGTGTGGAGCATGTCGTGTAACTGTAGGTAATGAAGTTAAATTTGCATGCGTAGATGGTCCTGAATTTGATGGACATCTAGTTAACTATGATGAAGCAATGCGTAGACAACAAATCTATAAGACTGAAGAAGGTAGAGCAAAATTAGCCTTTGAAGAAGGAGACACTCATCATGGTGGATGCGGTCATTGTGGAGGTGAGGCATAATGGATAGAATGAAGAAAGTTCCTGTTAGAGAACAAGATCCAAAAGAAAGAGCTAAAAACTTTAAAGAAGTATGTTTAGGATATAATGAAGAAGAAGCAAGATTAGAAGCTTCTAGATGCTTAAGTTGTAAGAATCCACAATGCGTTACAGGTTGTCCTGTAGGCATTAATATTCCTGCATTTATCAAACAAGTTAAAGAAGGTAATGATTTAGCTGCTGCAGAAGAAATCGCTAAATATAGCTCACTTCCAGCTGTTTGCGGTAGAGTATGTCCACAAGAAAAACAATGTGAAGGTAAATGCGTTTTAGGAGTTAAAGGTGAACCTGTAAGTATCGGTAAACTTGAAAGATATGTAGCTGATACTTCTAGAAAGAATAATTATGATTTAACAAAGACAGAACCTAAAAATGGTAAAAAAGTAGCTGTTATAGGTGCTGGCCCATCAGGATTAACTTGTGCTGGTGATTTAGCAAAAGCTGGTTTTGATGTAACTATTTTTGAAGCACTTCATAAGGCTGGAGGAGTATTAGTTTATGGTATTCCTGAATTCCGTCTACCAAAAGATGAAGTAGTTGCTCATGAAGTAGAAAATATTAAAAAGCTTGGAGTTAAAATTGAAACAGATGTTATCGTAGGTAAAACTATAACAATTGATGAATTATTTAACGAAGGCTTTGATGCAATGTTTATAGGTTCAGGTGCTGGTCTACCTAAATTTATGGGTATTCCAGGAGAAAATGCTAATGGCGTTTTATCAGCAAATGAATTCTTAACAAGAGTTAACTTAATGAGAGCATTTGATGAATGTTATGATACACCAGTAGTAGTTGGTAAAAAAGTTGCCGTAGTCGGTGGTGGTAACGTTGCTATGGATGCAGTTAGAACAGCTTTAAGACTTGGTGCTGATGCTAATATCGTATATCGTAGAAGTGAAAGTGAACTTCCAGCAAGAGTTGAAGAAGTTCATCATGCTAAGGAAGAAGGAGTTAACTTCCATATGCTAACTAACCCAACAGAAATCCTAATGGATGAAAAGGGTTGTGTTTGTGGTATGAAGTGTGTAAAAATGGAATTAGGTGAACCAGATGCATCAGGTAGACGTAGTCCAGTAGAAATTCCAAACTCTGAATTTATTATGGATGTAGATATGGTAATTATGGCTTTAGGTACATCACCTAACCCACTAATTAGTAAGACTACAAAAGGCTTAGAAATTAATAAAAAGAGATGTTTAGTTGTTAACGAAGAAACACTTGAAACAACTAAAGAAAATGTATATGCAGGTGGAGATGCTGTAACAGGTGCTGCAACAGTAATTCTTGCAATGGGTGCAGGTAGACACGCTGCAAAATCAATTAAAGAAAAATTATTAAAGTAAGATAGAGTAACATCTATCTTTTCTTTTAAACGAGCCATTTAATGGAGGTACATATGATAGTAATAAAAGAATCAAAATATGCTAATGTATATTATTTAGATGATAAAAATTTAGTATTAGTTAAATGGATGAATTACTGTGAACTTGATACATATAGAGATATATTAAACAATGCCTTAAATGTTATTAAAGAGCATAAATGTAATTATGTTGCTGATACAAGAAAAGGCTTTGTTGATAATCCTCTAGATACTATATGGGTTAAAGATTATTTCATGGTAAAAGCAAAAGAATATGGATGTAAGGTAATTTATTTTATTATTGATAAAGATAATTCTTTAAAAGAAGAATTAGAAGGACAAGAAAATGATTCTAATAGCTTATTAGAATTCAAATATATTTATAGTATAGATGAAATCTAGGTGATAATGTGGAATTTAAAAAATTAACAATAGAATACATTGATGAAATAATAGATTTGAGGCTTAAACAATTAAAAGATGAGGGCGCAGTTGAATCATTTGATTTAAAACCAAATCTATATGACTTTTATAAGGAACAATTAAATGGAGACAGTTTTGCTATATTTGGTGCTATAGAAGATGGTAAAATAATAGCTACTGGCTCTTTATCCACATGTTATAAGCCACCTTATTATAATTGCCCAAATGGTAAAATTGGATTACTATCTAGCATGTATGTAAATCCAGATTACAGAAGATGTGGTATCGCAACAAAAATGCTTGATTTAATTACATCTTATGCTAGAGATAATGAATTTAGTTTGATTCATATAACTGCTTCAAAAATGGGTGAATTATTATATTCTAAGTATGGCTTTATAAAAAAGAATAATTTCATGGAATATAAATTACAATAATTTATACTTTTAATTTTAAATATTTATGTTATAATCTAATTGTGGTCCCATAGTATATTGGTTAGTATAAAAGATTGTCACTCTTTAGAGAGGGGTTCAATTCCCCTTGGGACCGCCATTATGATTATTAGATTGATATTTTATCAGTCTTTTTTTATTTTTAAGGAAATAAAAATGCTATAATGAAATAAAGGATGTGACGATATGAAAAGAAATGATAAGTTTGATAAGATTCTATTCAGTGAAGAATATTATGATTGTAATAATAAAGAGATACTTAAATACCAATTAGATTGTATTGAAGAAGTGAATAAATTTAATAATACAGTATCAAGCTTAGAGAATTTAAAAATACGAGGAGAAATGCTAAAAGAAATGTTTGGAGCTATTGGAGAAAACTCATATGTAGAACCTCCAATTCATTCAAATTTTGGTTGTAAGAATTGTTTTGTAGGCAAAAATTTCTATGCTAATTTTAACCTAACTTTAGTAGATGATGGAAAAATCACAATAGGAGATAATGTCCTAATAGGGCCAAATTGTACAATTATTACTCCAGTTCATCCATTAGATCCAATAGAGAGATTTTCAGATAAGAATCAAAAGAACTTACCTGTAGCAATTGGTAATAATGTATGGATAGCAGCAAACGTCACAATAATGCCTGGAGTAACAATAGAAGATAATGCAGTTATAGGGGCTAATTCACTTGTAACACATGATGTAGAAGCTGATTCATTATATTATGGTAATCCAGCAAAATTCATTAAAAAAATTGTAAAAAATAAAGACTAACACTAGCTGTTAGTTTTTTTAATATTAAATTATACTTAAAAATTATTTATAATTTAATATTTTTTTTGTATAATGGAAGTTGATGGAAGAGGACGTTATATGAAATTAGAGAAAATGACTTTTAGTAAGAAATACCATATCATGCGTATTTTGTTTTTAATTGCATATATCGGATGTATGATTGTTCTTATAGTTGAATCTCTTACTCCAGGTAAACAGTCAGCTCAAAAATCTAATGCTGTTGGTAATGTAATAGGTGGATTTATTAATGACTTAGGAGGAGATCAAGCTAAAGAAATAGATGCTACATCTTGTTCTATTAAAACCGTTGATAATAAACGTGTTTTTTCTGTTGGTGAAATTATCAATTTAAATGTTGAAACACTACCAGTAGATTCAACACATAAATCTTATACATATACAACATCTGATAGCAACATTGCAACAGTTAGTAAGAATGGTACTGTTGTATTTAAAGAAAGTGGAGAAGTAGTAATACGTGCCACAAATGCTAGTCAACAAGATATCTTTGATGAAATAGTTATCACAATAGAAGATATTTTGCCTAACTCTATTACATCAAGTATTCTAAATGTTGATATGACTGATAATTATTACATACTTGAAAAAAGTAGTAGTTATAGAATTGATAATTTATTAGACCCTGATAATGTAACTGATAAAAAGATTACTTATACAATTAGTAATACATCATGCATAAGCATAAGTAACGATACAATTTATGCTAAAGACATTACAGATGAAATAGTTACTATTACTTGTAAGACTTCAAATGATTTAGAATCAGTTATTTATGTAAAAGTAATAGCTAAAGAAGTAATAGAAGAAAAAGTACATCTAGTATCTATCAATTCTTCAAATATAAGTAAATACGTAGATCAAACATCTGCCTTTAGTCCTAGTGTTAGTTATAGCCCTAAAGATACGTCAAATGAATTTAAAGGATATACTTTACAATCACTAGATACAGATATTTGTACTGTAAGTAATAATAAGTTATATGTTAAAGGTGTTGCTGGAAGCTGTACTATTAGAATAACTTCATCTTATGATAGTTCAATATATAAAGATATTACTTTAACAGTAAAAAATAGAAGCAATGTTAGTAGTTTTGATATTAACTATTCAGGAAAAATGTATATAAATAATACTCAAAAATTATCTGTTAAAAATGTTAGACCATATGATGTATCAATTGAGAGTACAACTTATACATCAAGTGATAGTAATATTATTGAAATACTAAGTAATGGCCAAATAAAGGCAAAATCTTTAGGTAGCGCAACTATTACAGTTACAGTAAAAGATTCAAATAATAATACACTATCTAAAGATATCACAATAAATGTAAATGCAAAACTAGATTATTCGGTAGATGATTTTGTTATTAATTATGTTAAGGGTGAAAATCCAGTTATTTATATTAATAATAAAACTAATCTAAAAGATTACTTTAAGATTTCTAAATTCTTATATAACGAAAATCAAATAACTCCAGAAAACACTAATTATTATTTCAACTTTGATGAAGAAATAGCTACAATGGATGGAAGTAATATAACAATTAATGAAGATGGTTATGGATTTATTCATGGTTATATGTATTATGAAAATACAGATGGTTCAGTAGTATATAAACCAATAAGTGTTTATGCATTATTTAAATTTAGTGTAACAGTTGATGCTAAATCATCATCATATAATCTAAGTGTTGGTAGTTCGAAAGATTTTATAATCAATGATGATTATGAATCTCAACAATATGCTATTAGTGTTGATGGTTATAGCATTAAGTATAGATCAAATAATAAGAACTTTAAGGTAACAGGTGTAGATAATGGAATATCAACTTTAACTATTATACCAATATATCTTGATGAATTAATAGATATGGCAAAATATGAAATAACATTTAATGTTAAAGACATCTTAACTACTAACTTTGATGTAAAGATTAAAGGACTTAATACAGATTATAACAATGATAATATATTATATGTAGGTAAAACATATTCATCTGAATCTTTAGTAGATTCTAATACATCTAGATACAAAGTAAATATTATCGATAATGGCGCTATAGATAGAAAATACAACACTTTCACACCTAAAGAACAAGGTACAGTTACAATGAAGTTCATTGAAGAATATAGCGGCTTAGAAAAAGAATTCACTTTCACTGTTAGAAACTTAATCAAAGTTGAAAATAAGAACTTTGAAATAAAAGGTAATTATAGTACAACTAAAGATCGTAAGTTAGAAATTATTAATGGTGATGTATTAAATCTTACATTAGCATTCTCAAGTGATACTACTTATAAAACAATTAATTATACCTCAAGTGATGAAAAGATAGTTAAAGTTTATTCTGATGGAACAGTTGAACCTAAGAAGAAAGGTGAAGCAACTATTACTCTTGAAGTAAATGATGGAGACCAATATATAATCTATACATTAGATGTAATAGTATATAAGAAGAATGTAATAGAAAACATGACATCATTCTTATATTATGTTAGAAAGAGCGTAGGACATTTTGGAGCATTCTTAGTTTTAGCAATATTTGCGACTCTAACATATGCAATGTTCTTTAGAAGAAGATTATATTTTGTAGGTGTTGGTATAAACTTTGTATCTGGTTTCCTATTTGCTGGATTTACTGAATTCTTGCAAACTCGTACTCCAGGTAGAGTAGGTTGTATGTCGGATATTTTAATAGATTATTCTGGATATATTACATCAGCAATTATAATAACTATTGTATTTACTGCTATATTTGCTGTAAAATATTTTAGGAATAAGAAAAAAGATAGTGAAGAGTAGAGGTGATTCTATGACTTTAGAAATGATGGAAATAGAATACAATAGAGCGAGAAACTTAGCTGAAAAAACAGATATAGCTAGTTTAGAAGAAGCTGTTAATATATTTGAAGGCTTAGAAGATTATAAAGAATCAAAAAAATATAGAGATATTGCTGTATTAAAACTAAATGAAGCAAAAGCTAATTTAGAAGTAAAAATAGAAGAAGATTATAATAGAGCATGTTTCTTAATGGAAAACAAAAATTCAGCTCAAAGATTAGATCAAGCAATCAAGTTATTTAATGATTTAGGTGATTATAAAGATTCAAATGAATTAAAAGAAAAATGTATAGTTCTAAGAAAAAAA
>Ga0247611_10011367_pt1 | contig 10284 bp, 7 predicted proteins | sample 177DNAGHGhighgp2_FD_192422 | JGI IMG/M metagenome (GOLD analysis project Ga0247611, IMG submission 192422) | Sheep rumen microbial communities from Palmerston North, Manawatu-Wanganui, New Zealand - 1770 DNA GHGhigh gp2 | ecosystem: Host-associated > Mammals > Digestive system > Stomach > Rumen ... | reverse complement strand
AGTGCATCCAACTGAATGGTTCCGTCTGCTTCTCGGTCAAGACAAGCGTAATGTTGTCCCCTTCCAGCTGCATCTTTTTACCGCAGCTGATGATACGTTTAACGCGGGCAATGGAAATCAGTATCCACACAAGCGCGACACAAACACCTACCACATAGATGCAGAAGAGAATCGTCATACCATCTATCGGATTCTCCTTTGCAGCAACCATCCTTTCTTCTGCCACCACCATGCCATCATTCACTTGCACAGCCTGAAACATTTCCTTCACATGGACTACTTTCTCCGTCGTAATCACACAAAACGGCAATGCAAATGCCAGCACAACCTGAAGCCACAGTATCGCACGATTGAACCGATGCCATGCTTCTTTTGCCAATAGGCAACGATAGAACAGGTAGAAAACAGCCAACAAGACAGCCACTTTCCCTATGTAAACCAGCAGATTTTCCATCATTCCGAGTCATTCAGTCACAGTTCATCACTGTGCATCTTTTTCCTTTTCCAATTCCGAAATCAATTCCTTCAATTCCTCAATTGAGATTTTCTCTTCCTTCACCAACGAAGAAACCGCACTCAGATAGGAATTGTTGAAATAGTTCTTTATCACTCCGAAGAGCGTGCCCTTCTGATATTCCTCACGATTTACCATGGGGAAATACTGATATGATTTCCCGTATGCCCGATGACTCAGAAAACCGTTCGATTCCAGAATGCGAATCATCGTAGAGAGCGTGTTGAAGTGTGGTCGAGGCTCCTCATATTTCTCCAACAACTCACGCACAAACATCGCTCCGTAGTCCCAAAAGAGGTTCATGATTTCCTCCTCCTTTCGTGTTAGTCTTTTCATATACTTTTCCAGTTATTGTTGTTTCGACCGCAAATATAACTAAAAGTTTTTCACATACAACTAAAAAATCTTTTATTTCAACTAATTATTTTAGTTAATTAACAAATAGCTCTGAATTTCTTCGATTTTCAGGCATTCTTTTTTGAATGTACAGGCACTTTACTTTGAAAGTTCTGCAACTATCCTCTGATTTTACAGAACTTTTAGTTCGGCGCAAGCCAACTGTTCCTTTGATTTCATTGAACTTTTCCTTTGATTTTACTGAAATGCCGAGCCCTCAACGTTAACACGGCGAGCGCTCGGCGTTGCGATAACGAGCGCTCGCCATTTCGATGACGAGCGCTCGGCAACTAGTTGAATCCAAAGGAACGCCTCAGTCAATCCCCAAATGTGCTTCAGATAATCCTCTAAAACGATTCAGTAAATCCCCTAAATCGCTGCATCAAAAGCAATGTACCTTCAACTCACTTCCTCTGATTCTTCGTATCCTCTCTGTTGTCCTTTTAAAAACATCACAATGAAGGTTCAATTCCTTTCTCAATAAAAATCTCATGAATTTGGTGCAATGTATCAGATAATTGTTATATATTTGCATCGTCTTACCATATCAAGAAAGGAGGCAATTATGAGTACTTCAGCTTTAACAGGACTTTTGGAATATCTTTACGGTACACTTTCTCCCAGCAACATGCGTTGGGTAGGGGAACACTTGATTGAGTATGCCAATAAAGAGGAAAGCGAGCGATTACGTCCCTTTACCATGCAGGAAATAGACAAGATGCTCGATGAAGCAGAAACAGCTTTTGAAGCTGGTGATTACTTGACTAACGACGAAGTGTTCCACCATAAATAGCAAGTATCAAGTGAATGAACATACATTGGCATAAACGAGCAGCTGACCAACTACATCAAGAGGAAGAATACATCTTCCGTAATTTCGGTGAACGAGCACGTCAGGAATTCATGAACAAAATTGAACAGGCAACACTTGCGTTAATCGAGTTACCAACAATGGGCAAGATTGATCCTCTTTTTGCTCATCGTAAGCTTACCTACCGTAGCATAATCGTCGGGCGTTTGAATAAGATTGTTTATTTTATAAAGGACGACATTTTGCACATCGCTGCCTTTTGGGACACTCGCCGAGAACCAAAGAATCAATCGAAACTAACAGAATAAAGCCACGACTTTCTTTACTACAATAATTATTTACCGCCGAGACATTTTTCAATGTACTCGGTATTTTTTTATATTTTGTGGAATAAAAAGAATTTCCCAATCTTTTTCTTTTCTATTCTCTTTGTTTTATTTGTCTTGCAACACTTTTTCCTAAAAAAACAAGCCAATTATTTTTTCCTTTCTATCTTTTCCTTTATCTTTGCATTGTGTTCCTTTCGAGGAACATGACATGTTTTATTTGCTCAAATTCTCCTGACGAATTAGCACCTCACAAAGAAGAACTATGAGCATTTCTAACTACTTTTTGAGGTTTGTGCCTTTGGCGCAGACTTCACCATAAGTAGTTAGAGGCCGTGCTAAGCCTGTCAGGAGATATGGTAGGTCTGCGCTTTCTTTGTGTCCGAAAGTTAGTGCTGGCTTTTTAAGAGTAACATTTTTAGTACTAACTTTTAAATATGTGTTTTATGAAAAGATTTCTTTTGTTTCTAATTGTTGCTGTCAGTATGGTAAATCTGATGGCTCAAACCACGTACAGAGTTACTGCTCAATCTCTTAAAGTACGTTCATCACCATCTACCAGAGGTCAAATAGCGGGCAAATTGAGCAAAGGAGAGATTGTTTATGTTGAATTCATCGAAAACGGATGGGCAACTATAAACTATAATGGCAAGACACGTTACATAAGTGCACAATACATCGTAGAACAAACAATCGATCCACAGCAACAAGAAATAACTCAGCAGAAAGAAGTTCTGGAGTCTCAGCCTGAACCTCAACTTGCCGGTAACGCAACTCCTATCCCACACAATTATAGTGACAACAATCATGAAGATGCTTACAGGGGATTAGTTTTCGGTTTCTCTACAGGTTGTGACTTCGGTCTGAAGGAGGGTGAATCAGGCTTGTTTGTCATAGAGACAGAGATTGGCAAGCGTTTCAATAAAAACTTCTATTGGGGAGGTGGTGTAGGTGTTGGCATTCCAATGAATTCCAGCGGTAATATCGGATTGCCAATCACTACTAATGTAAAAGCATTTTTCCCTTCATCGAAAGCAAAGGTCGTTCCGCTTGTGATGTTTCGAGCAGGCTATCATTTAGACATAGATAATGCAGATTACTCTTCTATCATTCTTCAGTTGATGCCTGGCTTGCAGTTCCCCTTGTCGTCGAAAGCCGACCTTCTTATAATGGCAGGCTATATGCGCTCTATATTCCCCAAAGGTGGTGGTGGTAATATGCTTGGTTTCAAGGCAGGTTTATATTTACACAAGGGCGGTACAAGAGTGAAAAAAGTGCTTCCTCCTTCGTACGAGCACTGCTTTCAGGTGGGTCTTGAGCCATGTTTTACATACTCTTCAGACTTGAAAGCCCCTCTTTTGGCTGTAATTGCCTCTTATAAATTGAGTAGACTACTGAGTTTTGGCTTGGGTTATGGCTTTGGAGGCAATCTTGAAGGTAAAGAGTTTACACAGCATCGGGTTTTTGCTCGTGGACAATATCGCTTGAGCGACCGTCGCTGTTCATCTTTTGTAGGATGTGATCTCGGCTATTTTACTAACAAACACACAAATGGATACTTCGATTCTTCTAATGGCTTTTTTGTCTCTCCAGGAGTAGGTCTATCAGTACGTTCGTCTGCAAATAGTTATCTTGACTTCCGTCTGGGATATGAATTAGGCCCCAAGGTAAAGGAAGAAAAAAGTTATGAGAAAGAGAGTATCAAAATGTCTGGCTTTACTTTCAGAATCAATTTCACACGCACACTAAAATAAGGTGTGTCTGAGAGAGAACCAGGAACATGCTATCAAAAGACTTTGTGACTAATTTGTGTTCACTGATTAATTCTTTTGGTAATATCGATGTGAGAGTTTGAGCATGATTCTTGGAACAATGTAAACAACGAAAAAATTTGAAGTCAAGAGGAGCGTGAAGAAGAGGAATTCTTCAACGAAGAACGCAACATAGCGAATTGTTCTTGGTATTTGTGATAAGAGACTTTCAAGTGAGTTAAAATAATATTATAACGAAGTCCCAGTTCTTCTTGCAGGAGCGGGGACTTTTAGAACATTGTTTTGAGAGTTATTGCATTTACTGCCTACCGAAAGAATTTATACCATATACATGATTCTTACTTGTTCTTACCATTAATCAAAAAGCGAAGGATTCGTTCATGTTGAATCCTTCGCTTTTTGATTGTTTGTATCTGTCTTACACAATTACTTTCCTTCGATGATGACGCAACGGTTCTTGTCGTTCTCTGCGAATGGCTGAACTGTGTCGCCATAAGAAGAAACGGAGATGCGGCTCTTCTCAACACCGAGTTTCTCAAGACCTGCTGCTACCTTGTCAGCACGCTGCTTTGCATAGCCAATGTTAATCTTAGGATTAGATGTCGTCAAGCAAAATAAAAGATGCCCAAAAGTAGGGATTTGACATGTTTTCACTATTTTGAACGGTACGCTGAGCACTCTTAAATGCGTCATAACGATTCTTTCCTTCCAATAGATTTGAATAAAAGCTTGACATCATAAGTTGAGTTGCTTTATCAGATACATTCCATAAACTTAAGATAAGTGTGTGGGCTCCAGCTTTTTTAAATGCTCGTTGTAAACCAAATACTCCATCTTCTTTGATTTCACCTAACCCTGTTTGGCATGCTGAAAGCACAATGAGATCGAGGTTTTGAAAATTGAGCATAGATATTTCTTTTGCGGTAAGAATACCATTTTCCACCTTATTGGGAATCCGCCTTCCTCTAAGAATGTTGTTTGCACCAGAAAACATTAATCCAGAGCGATTCATGGAGGTTTCCTCCATAGAACTGATGGAGAGTTTCTCGTCTAAAAATGATTTGAGTACTTTTGGCATGGCTTTTTCTTTGTCTGAAAAGTAGAATCCATGTGTAGCAATGTGAATAAGGGTATTGTTTTGTCCACTCAATGCTTTAAATGATTCTTCAGTACCTTCGGTGTCCTGGTATAAAGTTGTAGGAATATTTTTTGAAATAAGAAGATTGTTGATGATTGTGGTTTCTTCCTTGGCACCACTGAGAGGAGCAATACTCAGACCTCTCGACATAAGAGAATCCACAGCTTGTTCATTTATATCGAATAGAGAACGCTGGATATCTACATCGTTAAGTGCTATGTCATTGTTTAGTTTGTTTTCATATACGTCATGTTGAGTTGTCATTTCTTCAATATCCATATCGTAGGTAAGTCCGCCATATAAGGTTGCTTTTTTAATGGGAATGTTCTGCTTGGGTTGAGCTAACAACTTAGTGGATGAAAGACGATGGATTTCGTATAGGTCAGAGATATAGTGTTCTTGGTTGTACTTGAGATATTCAACACCCAATTGGTGAATAATGCCGGAAGGAGAGAAATAGAGATTTTTTATATCTTTTCCTAATAATTGAATAATGGGATTCCAAACAAGCTTTCCTATGCGAGGATTATTATACACTTCATTTATTCCCTTAGGGGATTTCATTGCCTCATAAATAGATATGTTGTTGGTGGTTTCTTTCTGCAAATCTCTCATCGTGAACAATTCTATCATTTTGGGGTGTTCCCATTCCTTCTTTAAGCATAATGCAAGATATATTTTATCCCCATTATCTAAATCCATATCAACAAACTCAATAGCTGCATCTTCGTCACGAAGAGATTCCTTAATGTTCTGATAAGTGATTTTGAGATTTGATGTGAAATCACCAAATTCCTTACTATCAAGAACAATTTCACGCTCAATAGCATCTGCTTGTTTCTGCATATTCTTAATAACGAAACTATCATTTTTATAATTAGCAGAATGATATATCTTGTCAATTTGTCTATGGATTTTCTCCAACTGCTCAAATCTTGCATATAGTTTTTTATCACCAGTTTTCATTAGAAGTTTCTTGAAATCAATTTCAGAGTTGAGCAGAATACCTTTTGTGAAAAGAACAGAATTATAAGCATCAGCAACTAATTGTGAATCCTTTCCCAACATGAAAGCAAAGATTGGAGCGATTTTGAATATATAGCTTTTGGTGTTCCAATAAAGTTCTCGTCCAGTGGTAGTAAGATGGGAAAAGTTATTCTTAACTTGTTGTGTTTGAATCGTAAAAGCCTTTTCAAAATAATGTTTTACATTATTGAGGTCTTGTTTTACAAGATAGAAATTAGCTAAATTATAATATAGAGCAACGAGGTCTGGATGATTTTGGTCGAGTTTGTTGATTAAAAGAGACAAGGATTCATTGGAATACTGAATAGCCGCGTCTATACTATCATTGACAAAATAATACATTGCCAAATTTCCAAGAACCTTGGGATAAAGAGAATTAATTGTGTCACCGGATTGCTTATACATATTGACCGTTTGCAAACCTACCTCTAAAGCCTTTATATAATCTTTTTGTTTGTAATAATAGATGGATAGGTTGTTTAATGCTCTAGCTTGAATGGAAGAAGCATCATGTAGGCTTTGCAGAATTTCTATGGATTGTTTACACAATTGGAAAGCATTATCATGTTTTCCCTTGTTGAAATAGTGAGATGACAAATCGTTGAGAGAAATAGCAAGGTTAAGAGAGTCTTTTGCCTCTATATATTTATCTCTTGCTTTTTCCTCGAATTCAATAGCCTTATCATAGTTACCATTTTCAGCATGTATCCAAGCTTGCTCAGATAAAGATTTGCCAAAAGTTAGATAATCATTGTCGTCTGTTGGTTTATTTATTAAGTTGTCATAAAGATGGGCTAACTCATCAGCTTTTTCAAGATTGCCCTTTCTTCTGTATATGGCGGAGAGATTGCTGATACAACTAATATAGTCTTGTGATGATTCTGCATGATGTTGTACATAAATCTTTTCAGCCTTGGTAAGACTTTCTAATCCCAAATCAAATCGTTCTGTTTGTTTGCAAAGAGTTCCTAAGTGGTTTAAGATGTTCGCGTAACGTAAGGATTGTGTTGCCAAGCTATCTGTTTCGTAAATAGCTCTTGCTTCTTTGGAGAAATAAATAGCCTCTGAATAATCTTTCAGGTTGGCAAGTCGAATGGATTGATTATTTAGGATATCGGCATATTGAATATTGTTTTCCCCAAAAGCTTTCTTTCCACATTGTAATGCTTTTAAGGTAATAGAATTGGCTTTTGCTATATTACCTACTTGTGTATAATAAAAAACAAGATTATTTAATGACAATGCATATTCTTGACTCTTCTTGTCTTCATATTTGAGAGCTCTTTCTGCTAATCTAACTGCATATTCGAAATCCTCCTTATTCTTTCCTCTTTGCGAATAGAATGAAGCTGTGTTTTGGAGGTTCACGGCAAAAAAATGATTCTTCACGCCATATCTTCTTCTAATGAAATCTGATGCTTCATTGGAATACGTAATGGCTGAGTCAAAATCTTTTTTATTAGCATAGAATACTGCCTTTTTACTAATGGCAGTACCAATCATTCCAAAGTCACTTGTATGTTTTTGGTACCATTCAATAACCTCATCTTCTAATGAGATGGCATCATCATAATTACCTTGCTCGTTTTGCAAAATTGCTATATAATCGAGCAATTGAGGATAAAAATCTTCTTCTTTTCTAAGCTGATTGGAGCCGATATGACTTTTACTGAGCAAAAAAAGAGAAAGTGCTTTGTAATGGTTTCCTTGGTTATAGAGCTTTTTTGCCTCTTTGAAGTAGTATTGTACAGAGTCTTTTTCTTTTGCGGAAATACTACTTATACCGAAGAAGATAAAAAGAGTTAAAATCCATTTCATGGCTCTGTGATTAGTTGTTGAATAGACGATACCTACACTATGGCAGGTATTTTAAGGAATCATCAGGTTCTACAAGTAGAGAATCATCTATGATATCAAGTTCTCGGACAACGGCTGTTGGGATAGTCTCACCCTTGATTTTGTCGATGTTTTGCATCACTTGATGACAAAGCCACTTGTAATAAATATCAGTTAGATTCTTAAAACTGGTATGTTCTTGATCCCTTAATAATTTTCGGACAGAAACGGTGGATTCGTTAGTGCGAATTTCATATTCTTTTTTGTTCACAGAGTCAAAAAGAACAAGTTTTCCTCCTGAGGGTGTTATGAGTATGTCTTTTTCCGATAGTTGGTAGTTGTTTTCTATTTCCACCTTTTGCTTATTCTTCAAATGGTAGAAGTGACCAATTTTGGAATACACAAAAATGCCTTGAGCTTTAGATACAGTTGAGAAACAAATAAACAGAATAAACAACAAAAATCTTGAAGCTTTCATAACAATCAATTATTTGGAATTAATATATATAATTATGTGTAATATTATTGTTAAAGAGGAAATAGTTCAATATATCTAATATCAGGATTCTTTATTTAATTGCTTTTGTTTATTTTTTCTGATGAGAAACGTGCGAATTGCCCATTCAATATCTCGAGATACTCCAACTAATGCTATTCCCATTAGTGGCAAAAGGAGATTGAAGGACTTGCTTCCCTTCTGAAAGGCAAGGAAATTGAGATATGTAATAAAAGCCATCCAAAAGAAAGTCAAAACGGTGACAATTATAGTCGATTTACTTGCATAGATACAGAATAAGTTCTTTTTTGTTTTTGCATATCTACCAAATAAATATTGCCAGAGTTCTGTAGCGAAAATGATAAGAATCGTTATTACCCATGTCCAAAATTTTGAGAATTGGACAGGATTAGATTTTTCTAAAAGAGTTTGAGTGGTATAAGCAACAAGTTCAACTCCCGAAATTCTTTGCAATGGGGTATAGTGATTATCTACAATATCATGCATAGCGCCAATCAGCACAATTCTGTTGGATAGTAAATCTGTATTTTGACCTATTTGATTATATTTTACTACAGGAAAAATCGTATGTGAAAAATTAATTATTCTATCAGGTTCATTAGCGTTTCTGTCTTTACCATCATATGTATTAGCAATTTGCAAAGGAAATGATTTAATGGTATCACCTTTAAATATTCTTGATAAACTGAAAGTTCTAACAACAGAACCATTGGAACTCTCAGGTACATTTACATATCCTTCAAATTTTAGATCATCACAAAAAAAGAAAGAACGTTTTAAATTGGTGAAAGAATGTAAGCTATCAGAATAATTTTCCATCATGTATGCATAGGTGGCATGTGGTAATTCTGAAACTACTCTTGCAATACTATCGCTTCCTTCTGGGTCTCCTTGTAACCCATCAAAAATCACATCAAATGCTATTTCTGCAGGATTGGCTTTGTTGATGGAGTCAATCATTAATGCAATAGCTTTTCTGTCTTTGATATCAGATATGTCAACAATAGTAATGACTTGGCTACTGTCTGCCTGATTTGTATCCTTGTCTATTTGGTAATACATGTCAGTTACAGAAAAATTCTCGATAGCTCGGACTATGGGGTTTAAAAAGGATAAATTCAAAGATAGTATCCTTATAATAACCATTAGCAATAGGGTTAAACCTACTATAATAAAATGACGTGGGTGAAATAATATTTTAAAAATACGAGACATGCACTACTCATTTAATAAAAAAAGAAAAGGCATGAAATGTAACGACCCAAGATTTAGGTAACATGCGTTACATTTCATGCCTTTTCTTTTAAAAAACAATTACTTTCCTTCGATGATGACGCAACGGTTCTTGTCGTTCTCAGCAAATGGCTGAACAGTGTCGCCATAAGAAGAAACTGTGATGCGGCTCTTCTCAACACCGAGTTTCTCAAGACCTGCTGCTACCTTGTCGGCACGCTGTTTAGCATAGCCTACGTTGATCTTAGGATTACCAGTGCCCTTGTCAGCATAACCCTGAACGGTGAGCGTCTTGTTAGGATATTTCTTTGCCCATGCTGCGCACTTCTCAAGGATTGGCTTAGGGTCAACATTCGATTCGCGGATGAGATAGAAGATGGTTTCCTTGAGAGGCTCTTCCTTCACAACTACTGGTTCTGGCTTTGGTTCTTGAGGTTTTGGCTTCTCAACAATTGCGTTGTCAACATGTGGAGATTCATCGTAAGTATTACGAGGAACAATTACTACAGGCTGAGGTTTAGAAGCCTTCTTGAAACCGAACTTGTAAGTGAGAGAGAGCTGTGCGGTAACCATCCAGTCGTCAGCATCATTGTACTTGCTGTTGAAACGGTCGTCGAGGTTGTTAGCATCTACTTCAAGACCGATGGAGAAATGCTTTGCTACGTTGTAGTCAATCATCAAGCCTGCACGGAGGTTGTGGCTAAGAAGGTCTTCG
>Ga0247611_10011366_pt1 | contig 10284 bp, 10 predicted proteins | sample 177DNAGHGhighgp2_FD_192422 | JGI IMG/M metagenome (GOLD analysis project Ga0247611, IMG submission 192422) | Sheep rumen microbial communities from Palmerston North, Manawatu-Wanganui, New Zealand - 1770 DNA GHGhigh gp2 | ecosystem: Host-associated > Mammals > Digestive system > Stomach > Rumen... | reverse complement strand
CGGACTCAATTTTCATGTAGCATAAGGTCACACGATCGGTATCTCCGGTTTTGGTATGGTGAGCGATCCGAAGGTATTCAAGATGAGTAACTCTACCCAACGCACCTACACCTTCTCCGACTATCTGAACAGCGCCAATAATCGCACCTACACGCGTGATCAGTCCGCTACAGGCAGTCACCCGGGCGGTAATGCGACACTCGATTACACCTTCGAGATGGACGATCATAAGTTGTATGTGAGCGGTACGTACAACCACTTCGGTTTTAATATGTACACCGACTACACGCAGACGGAGATCGGCAAGACGACGCTCTATCAGAACCAGAACAGCGAGAGCAAGGATCAGGGCATCGAGATCAAAGCCGACTACGAGTGGAAACCGACGCAGCAGAGTCGTCTGGAAGCCGGATATGACTACACACGCAACTGGAACACCAGTTCGGCCAACGCGTTCAACACCGATGCTGACGGTAATCACCTAAGCGAACTGAATGAGTATTTCGCGCAGTTCGACGGACTCAACCAGAACCACGCGCTTTATATCACGTACGGTAACCGTTTCTGGAATAAGTTATCCATCCAAGTCGGTCTGCGCGGCGAGTACTACATGCGCCATCTGAACTCGTACTACAAAGACGGCACAGGCGCTATCCAAGACTCCTACGCCGGCATGGAGCACAAGAAAGACACGGCGTATTTCCAGATCTACCCGAGTGCGTATATCAGTTATGACTTCGGTAACGGCCATGAGTTACAACTCAACTACACACGCCGCGTTCGTCGTCCGTGGGGACACCAGATCAACCCGCGTATGGACTTCTCCGATAGCACGAACATCAGTTACGGTAACGTGGACTTGCTGCCCTCCTACTCCAATAACCTCGAGTTGAATTACCTCAAGACCTGGGAGCGTCATACGCTGAGTGCCGGTGTGTTCTGGAAGTACAACGAGGGAGCGGTGCAGAACGTCAAGTACATGGACGGCAACGTGATGAAGAACACCTACCTCAACGTCTCAACGCGTCAGGAGTTAGGTGTGGAAGTGGTGGCTAAGAACCGCCTGTTCGGCGAGTTGCTGCAGCTGACGACCAGTGCTAATTTCTATTGGAACAACATCTCCAAGGTGGACGAAGACATCTACCACTTAGGCGACACGATCCCCGTTCATCTGGCGGGACAGAATATCTTCGCGGGTTCGGTGCGTATCAACGCGCAGTTCCTGTTCACGAAGAACTTCAGCGGTCAGCTCACCGGTGCATACCGTTCACCGCGTGTGGTAGCGCAAGGAACGACGAGTCATAGCTACTCGATCGATATCGGTCTGCGTTATACGCTGCTCAACAAACAGCTCGCGCTGGCGCTTAATGTACGCGATATTTTGGATTCGCGCGCACGGCGTAACACGACTTGGGGCGACGGCTTCTGGCAGTTCAGCGAGAACAGATGGCACAGCCGTAGCATTAGTTTCACAGTCACCTATAACTTCGGTAACCAGCAAGGTCGTCGTCGCGGTCGTCCGGATGGCGACATGAGTGGCGGTAGCGATGATTTCGATGATAGTGGAAACAGTAATACGGACTATTAAAGGTGAATGGTGAATGGTGAATGGTGAAAGGTTATAGGATCATATTAACCCTTGCGCTTTGTTCCTTGCTCTTTGTTCCGGTAATGGCACAGGAGTCGCAGAACAGGCCGTATGTGGACGATAAACTCTTCCACTTCGGCTTTCAGTTGGGTGTGAACTTCTCCAGTTTCGGTGTGACGGACAGTGAGTTAGAGATCGAGGATCCGATCACGGGCATCAAAGAGATCTATCACTCCCGCGTGAGCAGTGTGCTGCCGGGTTTTCATGTAGGCTTCATCACCGACCTGCGTCTGTGCAGATACCTCAATCTGCGTTTCTGTCCGGGTATGCAGTTCACCAGCCGCACCCTCAGTTACAAGACCGAGAGCGGTAACCCCGTGAAGGGCTCGATGGGCAAAGGAGCATCGGTCGATGTGCTGGCGATGCCGGTTTATCTGCCGCTCTATCTGAAATTCTCCGCGATGCGCGAGGGCAATTACCGTCCGTACGTGATTGCCGGTGGCGGTGCGAGCTTCAATGTGAGTCGTGACCGCGAGAAACCCGTGCTGATGAATCTGGTGGATTATTTCGCCGAAGTGGGCTTCGGTGTGGACCTCTATTTCCGGTGGTTTAAGTTCTGTCCGGAGATCACGTACCGCATCGGTTTTGCGAACCAACTCTACCCCGCCGACAAGCGAATGGAGTTAGCCCCGCAAGATGCGTTCTATTCGAACTCCATTTCGCGGCTCACCAATCATAGTATCTGCCTCACGTTTAACTTTGAATAAAATGAAAGACCGCTTCGCTGAAAGACCGCTTTCAGGTCTGACCAAGACCGCTTACGCTGTAAGATCGCTTCGCTGTAAGACGATTGGTCTTTTGTTCTTAGTACTTGGTCTTTCAACTTGTCGCGAGTACCAAGTGAGTGACGATCCGTCGATGCGGTTATCGTTCTCCGTGGACACATTGCGTTTCGATACAGTGTTCAGCGAGCAAGGTAGTGCGACGATGCAACTGAAGGTCTATAACCGCAATAAACAGGCGCTGGTGATTCAAAACGTCTCGCTGGCCAAGGGGGCGGTGTTTAAGGTGAATATCGACGGCGAAGCGGATCTTTCCAAACTGCACGACCTCACGATCTACGGCGGGGACAGTATGCAAGTCTTCGTGCGCGTGACGGATTTCGGAAAGGTGGGCGGTCACGATGCCGTGTTGACGGACGATATACTGTCTTTCCATCTGGCCAACGGAGCGAATCAAGACGTAGTCTTGGAAGCCTATGCGCAGAACGCTGTTCGGATTGGACACGTAGGGTGTCAACGCACGGAGATCACCACTCCTTACACCTTCACGGCTGACCTACCGTATATTATCTTCGATACCCTTATCTTCGGCGATGCCGTCACGATCAATGCCGGTGCACGGCTGTTCATGCACCAGGGTGCATGCATAGTGGCCTTAGGTGACCTCACCGCCATCGGTACGCTGGCACAACCGATCATCATCCGCGGTGACCGTTTAGACCGACTCTTCGACTCCGTACCTTACGCCTATGCCGGCGGCAGCTGGAACGGCATTTATCTGCAAGCCGAGAAACCGCAGACCTATCAGCTGGAGTACGTGGACATCCTGTCGGGAAACGTGGGACTGTCGTGCTACAGCGAGGGCACGGACGTGCTGCCGACCCTGCGCATGGACGGTTGCCGTATTCATAACCACACGCTCTACGGGTTGGTTCTCAATCATATCGATGCCCTTGTGACCAACACCGAGATCAGTAACTGCGCGTCGTACTGCGTGTATTGCGACGGCGGTAAGCATGACTTCGTGCACACGACGGTGGCCTCCTATTTCGGCTTCACGAACATCCGCATTCAGTCCGTGAGCAAAGAGAACGTGGCGGCGGTGTATATCAATAACCTCAGCAAGAAAGAACCCACCACCCAAACCTCGTTCTACAACTGCATCATCACCGGCTATCTGTCCGACCAACTGGTGGTCGCTACGCCGCTGGAGAAATACTACCCGGGTGAGTTTGTGGGCAATTATATCAGTCAAGACACAGCGAAGATCTTCGTCAATAACTACTATAAATACAAGGAATACGTGTATTACGATTTCCGGCTGGACAGTCTGAGTCCGGCGCGAGGTATAGGTGACAGTCTCGTGGCTGTACCCTATGATACAGATCGGAACGGCATTAAGCGCGTGGGAGAAGGAATTAAGCCAGACGCAGGGTGCTATCAATATCAGCCTTGATCTGCGTCCGTAACTCTTCCAGACTATCGAAATGTTTCTCTTCGCGCAAGAAGCGCAGGAAACGAATCTTCAGCACCTGATCATACAGATCTCCCTTGAAGGACGGTATATGGGCCTCGATGAGACCTTGTTGGTCTATATTGACGAACGCCGGGGCATTGTCCATGGTAGGCGTATTGATCTGCGCTACATAGACGCCGGCTTTCGGAATGATCTTAAGCGGATCGAGCGGCGCAATATTCGCCGTCGGGAAACCGAGTGTGCGACCGATGGCTTTTCCGTGCACCACCTGTCCGCGTAAGGTATAAGGGCGTCCTAACAGTTCGTTCGCCATGGCTATGTTACCGTTCTCCAGCGCCGCGCGGATCTCAGTAGAGGACACATGCCATTCACCCTCAATATACTCGCTGAGCGTCAAGACCTCGATGCCGCAGGCTTTGCCTGCACGGCGGTAGTCCTGCGGGTGCTTGAGACGGTCAGAACCGAAACGATGGTCGTAGCCCATGAGCAGTGTCGTGACGTCGTACTGCGTTTTCAGACGTGTCATGAACTGAGCCGCCGTGAGCGGTTGGATCTGCTCAAAAGGCAGCATCAACACTTCGCCATACTTGCTCAGCATGGTGCGGCGCTCCTCTACACTCGTCAACAAATGCGGGATATAATCGGCGTCGAGCACCGCACGCGGGTGCTGCTCAAAGGTGACGATGAGCGGTTCCAGTCCCCTCTCGTTTGCCAACGCACGCAGGTGCTCGAACAAGAACTGGTGCCCGCGATGGACACCGTCAAAAAAACCTATGGTGGCGATGCGGCTCATTCTTCGGAATAATAGCCGTGCTCGATGCCGTATTGGAGTTCGGCATCCTGAATGAGTTGAATCTGTACACCGGTGATAGCGCGGTGGTCTTCCTGCGCGGCCTTGAGCACGTAATTCAACTGTTCGGTCTCATCGACCTCACCGTCCAAGTACTCCATCTCACCGGTCTCTTCATCGATCTCCACGAGTCCCTGTTCCTCCAGGAAATCGTCCATCGCGTCCAAGACGAACAAGATATCGTCCGGCGTCAGGTTACCACGGTCTTCGGCAGGGATCGCTTTGAAGATAAACTCCACTAATTCACGTTCTTCGGGCTCCAAGAGAGCCATCTCAATCGAATTATTTTCCATAATCATTCCAAAAAACGCTGCAAATTTAGTAAAAATCTTGCATATATGCAAAAAAAGTAGTAATTTTGTAGCCAAAATTATGCAATTATGAGTGAATTTTGGCAACGTACCCTTAGCGGGGCGGTATATGTAGGAGTGGTGATCGGTAGTATTCTGTATCACGAAGTACTCTTTTTGACCTTGTCGATGTGCTTAGCGCTCTTGGCTGTTAGGGAGTATAACACCCTCACCCACCCGCGCTGTCTGATGGACTTGTTCGCGGAGTTGAGTGCGGTCTTCTGCATCTTCCCCTGCACGATCGCGCTGCTGTATCCGCAGCCGTGGAGCCCGTGGATTTTGCTGACGGTCTTATTGCCGATAGCCGTGCTCATTGCCGAGTTATGGAACAAAGAGGAGACCCCGATACAGAACTGGGGACATTTCCTTGTAGGCCAGATGATGATCGCGCTGCCTTTCGCGCTGATGAACGTACTGAATCATATCGATGCGTATCTGCTGCTGGCCGTGTTCGTGTTGATCTGGGTCAATGACTCGCTGGCGTACTGCGTAGGCGTGTTGACAGCCAAGAAAATGCCGGGCGGCAATCATAAGATGTTCCCTCGCGTAAGCCCGAAGAAGAGTTGGGAAGGTTTGTTCGGTGGTCTGGCGGCTACCATCGGTGCGGCGTTCATACTGAACCGTTTCGGTTGGTTCGACGCCATCACCAAAGAGGGCTACGAACTGCTGATAGCCGGTGCCTTTGCGTTCATCGTCAGTGCTGCCGGTACCTTAGGCGACCTGATGGAGAGCCTGTTCAAACGCTCGATCGGTGTGAAAGACTCCGGTAAGTTCCTTCCTGGTCACGGTGGGGTTTTAGACCGTTTTGACTCGATCCTTTTGGCCGCTCCGCTGTCCTTACTGTTCGTCTTTATGATGATGCAATGCTAAAAGCACTCGTTTCGATATTATCCTATTTGCCGCTCGGCGTACATTATTGGTTTGCGGACTACCTGATCTACCCGCTGATGTACTACGTGGTACGGTATCGCAGGCGGTTGGTAGCGAAGAACCTGCGCCTCTCTTTCCCGGAGAAGACCGATGCAGAGCGTAAGCAGATCGCCCGTGATTTCTATCATCAGTTCTGCTACACGACCGCAGAGACGATATACGGTTACCGCTGTTCGGACGAAGAGATGAAGCAGCGGATGATCTTCGAAAATATGGACGAGGTCAATGCTCTCGTGGACGCTGCCGGCGGAGGAATCTATATGCTGGCGCATTTCGCAAATTGGGAATGGATGGCGTCGGTGCAGCAATGGAACAGTCCGGGTGTCAAAGAACTGAACGTCTATCGCAAACTCAACAGCAAGGCGATGGATGACCTGATGCTCGCTATCCGCTCCAAACGCGGCGGTGCATGCGTGGAGAAACAGCGTATCTTACGCGAGTTGATACGCTACCGCGCGGAGAAACAACCCGTAACGGTGGGGCTGTTGAGTGACCAGAAACCCCGCCCGCAAGTGACACGCACCTGGACGACTTTCCTCCATCAGGAAACAGGCTTCCTGGACGGCGGAGAAGTACTCGGCAAGAAATTCGGCTATCCGGTATTTTATTTCTATGCCACACGCACCCAACGCGGGTACTACCACGGGAAGTTCTATGTGCTGGCTGCCGATCCGAAGAACACCGCCGAAGGCGAGATCACCGAGAAATATGCTCGTCTGTTGGAGCAAAATATCAAAGAGCAACCGGAACTCTGGCTCTGGACACATAATCGTTGGAAATGGGGAAGACCGCAACAATGAAATGCAGTGTCATTATATTGAATTGGAACGGAGCACAGATGCTCCGGACGTACCTGCCTTCCGTAGTAGCCCATACGACGGACGCGGAGATCATCGTGGCGGATAACGGGAGCACGGACGAGAGTCTGGAGGTATTAAAGAAGGAGTTTCCGATCGTTCGAACGATCGTACTGGACAAGAACTACGGTTTTGCGGAGGGATACAACAAAGCGATCGAGCAAGTGGACAGCGAGTACGTGGTGCTGCTCAACTCCGATGTCGAAGTGACAGAGAACTGGTTAGAGCCCCTACTCGATTATATGAACGCACATCCGGACGTAGCGGCCGTGCAACCGAAGATACGCAGTTGGCGTAACAAAGCGCTCTTTGAGCACGCAGGCGCTGCCGGCGGGTATCTGGATTGGTTGGGCTACCCCTACTGCCGCGGAAGACGCTTCGGGAAGGTGGAAGAGGACAAAGGGCAGTACAACACGGTGGTGAACGTCGATTGGACAACCGGCGCATGTATGTGCGTGCGCACGAAAGTATATAAGGAGTTAGGCGGACTGGACGCGGCGTTCTTCGCCCATCAGGAAGAGATCGACCTCTGCTGGCGTATGCGCAACCAAGGATGGATATTGGCCTGTGTACCGCAGAGCACAGTGTATCACTTGGGCGGCGGTGCACTCAGTTATGACAACCCGCGCAAGACTTACCTCAATTTCCGCAACAACCTGCTGATGATCTACAAGAACAGCCGGTGCCGTTGGGGCGTATTGGGAATTCGGTTCTTCCTGGATTACGCCGCTGCATGTATGTTCCTCGTAACCGGCAAGAAAGGCAGCGCGAAAGCAGTTATAGAAGCACGCAGAGATTACCGCAAGATGCGGAAAGATTATAGATGATAGATTATAGATGATAGATGATAGATTATAGATATGGCATTTTTCGGATTATTTAACAGAGAGAAGAAAGAGACACTCGACAAAGGTCTTGAGAAGAGCAAGGAGTCGGTGCTCAGTAAGATAGGTCACGCGATAGCGGGTAAGTCCACTATTGATGATGACGTACTGGACAACCTGGAGGAAGCCCTCATCACGTCGGATGTTGGCGTGGAGACCACCTTACGCATCATCGAGCGCGTGCAAGAACGCGTCAAACGCGATAAATACATCGGTACGGAGGAGTTGAACAAGTTGCTGGTGGACGAGATATCCCAACTGCTGCAGGAGAACAACGTAGCGGACGTACCGGATTTTGAGGCTCCGCTGCCCGCCAAGCCCTACGTGGTGATGGTGGTGGGCGTGAATGGCGTGGGTAAGACCACGACTATTGGCAAACTGGCGTACCAATACAAAGCAGCCGGTAAGAAAGTGTATCTCGGTGCGGCAGACACCTTCCGTGCGGCGGCTGTAGAGCAGCTCTGTATATGGGGTGAACGCGTGGGTGTACCCGTTATCAAACAGCAACAGGGTTCAGACCCCGCCTCGGTAGCATACGACACGCTGCAGAGCGCCAAAGCCAATGACGCGGATGTCGTACTGATCGACACCGCCGGCCGTCTGCATAACAAGATCAACCTCATGAACGAGCTCACGAAGATCAAGAACGTGATGCAGAAAGTGGTGCCCGATGCACCGCACGATGTGTTGCTCGTTTTGGACGGCTCCACCGGACAGAACGCCTTCGAGCAGGCACGCCAGTTCACGGCCGCTACGCAGGTGACGTCCCTCGCCATCACCAAACTCGATGGCACCGCCAAAGGCGGCGTGGTCATCGGCATCAGCGATCAGTTCAAGATCCCTGTACGGTATATCGGGCTGGGCGAACAGATGACCGACCTGCAGGTATTCAATCGCGTAGAGTTTGTCAAATCATTATTAGGAACTATCAATTAATCATATACTATGGAAAAATATCGTATTGAATCCGATTTGTTGGGTGAGCTGCAAGTGCCGGAGAAGGCCTACTACGGCGTACAGACTCAACGTGGTATCGACAACTACAAAGTGTCGAATCTGAAGATGTCCGATTTCCCGGAGTACATCATCGCCATGGCGTACATCAAGTTAGCCGCTGTGGAGGCGAACCATGACCTGGGTGTCATCAACGATGAGATCTACCATGCCATCGCACAGGCGTGTCACGAGATCATCGACGGCAAGATGCACGATCAGTTCCCTACCGACATGGTACAGGGCGGTGCCGGTACAACGGTGAACATGAACGCCAATGAAGTTATCGCCAACCGTGCGCTGGAGATCATGGGTCACCAACGCGGCGAGTATCAGTTCTGTTCGCCGAACGACCACGTCAACTGCGCACAATCAACCAACGATGCCTACCCCTCTGCTTTCCGTTATGCGTTCATCCGCATGAACAAAGGGCTGGTGAGCGAACTACAACTGCTCATCGAGTCGCTTCGTCGTAAGGGCGATGAGTTCAATGACTCGATCAAGATGGGTCGTACGCAGCTGCAAGACGCCGTTCCGATGACGAGCGGACAGGAGTTCCACGCGTTTGCCAACAACCTCGAAGAGGAAGTCGCTAACCTCGACCGTAATGTTAAACTGCTTTACGAGATCAATATGGGTGGTACGGCGATTGGTACCGGTCTGAACGCTACGGCAGGATACGCCGAGTTGTGCATCAAGAAAATGTGCGAACTCACAGGCGAACCCTTCTCGCTGGCGAGTGACCTTGTGGAAGCCACCCCGGATACAGGTGCGTACGTCAGCTACTCGGCGGCACTCAAACGTCTGGCTGTCAAGTTGAGTAAGACCTGTAATGACCTGCGTCTGATGGCTAGTGGTCCACGTTGCGGTCTGCACGAGATCAACCTGCCGCCGATGGCACCGGGTTCGTCTATTATGCCGGGTAAGGTCAATCCTGTTATCCCGGAGGTAACCAACCAAGTATGCTTCAAAGTGATCGGTAACGACACCGCAGTGACTTTTGCTGCCGAGGCAGGACAGTTGCAGTTGAATGTCATGGAACCGATCATCACCGAGTGTATCTTCGAGTCGATCACCTGGTTGCGCAACGTGATGAAGATCCTCCGCAAGAGATGTATCGATGGTATCACCATCAACCGCGAACATAACCTTGAGACCGTTAAGCACTCGATAGGTATCGTGACGGCGCTGAACCCGGTTATCGGTTACAAGGCATCGACCAAGATTGCCAAAGAGGCACTGGAGACCGGTAAGAGCGTGTATAACCTCGTATTGGAGCATGAACTGCTGAGCAAAGAGCAGTTAGACCAACTGCTCGATCCAAAGAACATGCTTGCAGCACACTAAAAAAAAGAGGCGCGTGCCTCTTTTTTTTATCTGCGTCTTCCGCCGCCTCCACCACCGGAAGGAGCAGAACCTCCGCTGCTACGGCCACCGCCGCCGCTGTATGTGCCACCTCCGCTACTGCGACCGCCTCCGCTACTGCGACCGCCTCCGCTATAGATACTTCCGCTGCTACGGGTGCTACTCGAGCTACTCGTGCGGGAACCGCTGCTATAGGTGCTGCCCGTTG
>Ga0247611_10011365_pt1 | contig 10284 bp, 15 predicted proteins | sample 177DNAGHGhighgp2_FD_192422 | JGI IMG/M metagenome (GOLD analysis project Ga0247611, IMG submission 192422) | Sheep rumen microbial communities from Palmerston North, Manawatu-Wanganui, New Zealand - 1770 DNA GHGhigh gp2 | ecosystem: Host-associated > Mammals > Digestive system > Stomach > Rumen... | reverse complement strand
ATGGTGGAATATGCCACGTATGGCATGGATTCGAATCTGTTTGTGTCGAAATATGAACTGTTCCTGCCTAATAAGGAGGATCTGCGAAAGTTAGTACGTAATATTTTGGTAGAGAAATAGACAATCAATGATTATCATCGAGTCGAAACGGAAGAAGCCTGCCACGATACTGAAGAGGTATCCGGATGCGATACTGGCGGATGTGACGAGTGGGGCGAAGGATGGGCTGGTGAAGCTGAGTCCGTTCTATCCGCATGGTGGTATTCCTGTGCCTTTCAGCGAGGGTTATACGGCTACTTGCGTGGAGGCTGTGTGGCAGGGGCTAAAGGTGTTTGAAGGCAGTGATGTGGATGTCTCGCTCTTCCAGAATGACACGATGAAGGGATTGAAGCGGACTGTGAGGCGCTTTGGCAAGCCTCTTGGGCATCGCAAGGGCGTGAATGGCGATGAACTGCTGGGCTATATCGAGGCTCGCAAGCAGATATATATCCCAACCTACAAATGGGTGCTGGAGAATAAGGTGGCCAATATCATCGAAAGACTGCGAGCTGCCAGTGATAGCGGAAAGACCATCGTGCTGCTCGACTATGATACGAATGCGGATGTGGAGGATGCCAAGAAGCCTCTCTCGCATGCCTCGCTGATTAAGGCATACGCTGAAAGAATTTATCCATACGAAGAAACTAAAAACCAATAAATATGAACAAGAAGGCAAACTGGCAAGAGTTTGAGCAAGTACTCAAAGATAACAGAATCACGAAGCTCTATCACTTTACGGATTTCGACAATCTGGAGTCGATCATTGCGAATGGTGGCCTTTATTCATGGGCTGACTGCGACGAGAAGGGCATCAAGATAGCCAAGCCTGGAAGCAGTGACTCTTCTCGCTCACTGGATAAGCGAGACAGACTGGAGCATTACGTCAGACTGAGTTTTGCACACGATCATCCTATGAAGTATGTGGCCATGAACGAGGGGCGTATTTCTAACCCTGTGGTGTTGGAGATAGACCTTGAAACGGCTCTGTGGGCTGATAGCCTCTATGCTGATCGTAATGCCACGAAGAATGGTGCCAATGTGGGTGGCTCGCTGGATGATCTGAAGGAAGTGCGCTTTGGGCTTTTCAATCGAATGATGAGATACTTCGACATGAGCGATGAGGCCAAGACGCACTATCAGGCAGAGGTGCTGGTGAAGAACTTCATTCCTCTGCAGTATATCACGAATATTGGCAACTTTGGAATCCCCATTCCTGCTCAGCCCAAGAAACTGCAGGCGAAGATACCTTATACGGCGCAGATTACGAGAAATACGCCAACAGCGTTTATCTTCCTCGTGGACCATTCTGTGAGCATGCAACAGACAACTACGCTCTTTGGTGAGGAGATGACGATGGCTGAGGCTGCTGCCAGAATCGTGAATAATCAGATCAACGAACTGGTGCTGCGATGCGTGAAGATGGGCGATACGCGTCATTACTACGATATTGCTGTGGTGGGCTATGGTGAAAATGCCTATAGTGGATGGCAAGGAGAACTGGAGGGCAGAAAGTTTGTGTCGCCTGAGGAGTTGAAGGCTCATCCCTATACGAAGATCGTAACAAGGAAGGAAGTGCGCACTCGCAGTGGTGTGCAAGTGAAGGAGGTGGAACAGGTGCAATGGGTGAGTGCTCGCCACGATGGCCATTGGACGCACTATCATGAGGCCTTCGACTATGCCAGGGATTTGCTGACAGACTGGATGATAGACCATCATGAGAAGGACTGCTATCCTCCGACTGTGATTCATATCACTGATGGCGTGTTTAACCATGCTTCGAAAGAAGAGGTCGTGCAGAAAGCCAATGAACTGAAATCGATGTTTACCAATGATGGAAACGTGATACTCTTCAATATACATTTTACAGCTGATCTTGATGCAGAGTCTGTGGCCTGTCCTATCATCAAAGATGAACTGGGTGGCGATCATTATGCAGAGACACTATTTGAACTATCGAGTCTTTTGCCAGAACGCTATAATGTGGATATCGCACGCTGTCTGAATGATAGCAGACCAGGGCGCCATGTGGCCATGGGCATGAATGCAGATGCCACGACGCTTATCAAACTCATGGATATCGGAACCCCCACAAATATCAGCAAGAATCAATGAGAGCCATAACAATAGCTAAGGAAAATGGTATCCCCAATGAGGATGCAGTCATCGCCAAAGACTCTCTGATAGCAGTATCAGATGGTGCTGGTGGTGGAGGCGTGTTTGCTGATCAATGGTCGAAGTACTTAGTGGAGCACCTGCCTGATTGTCCCATCAAAACCTTTAGCGCTTTCGATAAATGGATAGATGGCATCTGGGAGCCTTTCTATAATGACTGTGAGAAGATAGCAAAGAAGGAGGGTGGCATGCTCTTGAACAAATTCTATGATGAAGGCTCGTTTGCCACATTGGTAGCAGTTTGGAAAGATGGGCAATGGATCAGTTATGGCGATAGCGTGGCGTTCTGCTACGATAAGAAAACAGGAGTGTTGCAGCATACGTTTGGGCATGTCGTTGACTTTAATAATCCTCCTTATCTAATCAACTGCAAGGACCCCTCAGATGAAAAAGGTTTTAAGTGTGGGAAATTTGAGATCAACGAGAACTGCATGGTATTTGCTGCCAGTGACGCCTTGGCACATTATATATTATTAATGTATGAGGTAGCTCATAAGGACGTGTATGTAGAGGAGTTGCAAGAAGCCATCAATGCTATGACTAAAAATAGCAATCTCGTCAAAACTGCCATGCGCTTGAGAAAATTAGATTTCTCAGAGAAAGTGATACGGAAGTTGGAGAATTGCAAACACCCCCAGCAATTGAAGGCTCATGTTGAACGTTTGAGAAAAATGGGATTCTTAGCCATCGATGATTACTCACTAGCTATTTTATAAGCCTATGGAAGAGAATAAATACATGGGATATACCCCTGACTATATAGATACGCTATTGCCCAAGCAGATTTTCGTGTTTGGCAGTAATGCACTGGGTTATCATACAGGTGGCGCCTCTGGTACGGCTCGCAAGAAGTTTGGTGCTGTATGGGGGCAGGCTGAGGGACTGCAAGGTCAGTGCTATGCCATACCTGTAGATTATGGCAAGCATGTGCGCAAGGACAAGGAGGTGAAGGAGGCGATAGAAAGGTTTATTGCCTTTGCCAAGGATCATCCGGATTTGTTCTTCTTGGTCACTCGTGTGGGCTGTGGCATTGCAGGTTATCATGATGAGGAGATAGCGCAGTTCTTTGTTGGAGCGCTGGAACTGAAGAATGTCAGCCTGCCTAAGAGCTTTGTGGACGCATTGGGTGGCGGCGAAGTCCATTATGACTTGGAGCGATTTGTAGAGGCCCAGGAATTGGATTATATAAGTGCTCTCAATGAGGTCAAGAATGGGGAAAAACGTGGCCATTGGATATGGTACATCTTCCCACAGATCAAAGGCCTTGGACATAGCTATAACTCAGAATTCTTTGGCATCAGCAGCAAGGAGGAGGCTAAGGCCTATCTGGATCATCCTGTGCTTGGTGCGCGCCTTCGTGAGATTACCCAAGCATTGCTTGATTGTGGCCATCCTTCTGCTGATGATATCTTCGGATTCCCTGATGTGCTGAAAGTCAGGTCGTGTATGACGCTTTTCGACCTTGTTGCGCCTGATGACATCTTCAACGATGTGCTCTATAAATACTACGAGGGCCAGCGATGCGACAAGACGATATGGCGCCTGGGATTCCACGACGATAAGCTGAAGCATCAGATCAAATTCAGCAGGCTTACCATCACCAAGGATGGGACAGTGATGTTGACGGATTACAACAAGGAGGTAAGGATGGAACCACTGACTAAAGCCGTTTATCTCTTGTTCCTGAAGCATCCTGAGGGTATCGCCTTTAAGGCATTGCCAGACTACAGGAAGGAGTTGGCAGAGCTATATACCATCATCAAACCTTTTGGTCTGAACGATAGAGTGGTCAAGAGCATAGAGGATGTGACGAATCCGCTGCTGAATTCCATCAACGAAAAATGCTCTCGCGTTAAGGCTGCATTCCTGGCAGAGGTTGATGCCAGTCTTGCCGATCAATACTACATCACAGGCAAGGGCGGCGAGCCAAAGAAGGTCACGCTCCCTCGCCAACTGGTCGTCTGGGAGTAAATTTTCAAATCCCGCAAGCCTTGTGGGACGAAAAAGTTTGGAGACAAAGGTATAAGTTCGTACCTTTGCCTTCGATAATTTTTCATCACAACAAACAATGTCAGACAATGAATATATTGATAAACTTGGAAAACGTGAAGAGCGAATCAGGGCACTGGATACAGCAGCCCTCATCGACGAGTTCAAAGACAAACATAGTGGTAATGTGGCTCTTATCAGACAAGAACTGCAAGACCGCTACAAATCAGGCCGTGATCGTGATGCAATTGCCCTCGCCTTCAGCAATTCCATCGTAAGCGACCAGCAATGGGTGAAGAATCAGGAGAAGAAAAGGTAAGATAGATTTAATATGACATTAGAAAAAGCCAAACGGATAGTAGATGAAGGAACCCCTAACAAAGAGGCAGAGGCCGTTGTTAGAGGAGGTATGACTATATGTGAAACAAAATCAGATGGTAATAGGACTTATCAATGGATTAAAGTTTTTCCTACAACTAACGATTCTGAATCAAGTATTGAGTTGGCTTTGGAAAAGTATCAAAAAAGGAAACAAAAGCGTCCTGGCAAAAAGAGAGAAGAGCCAGTTCTGCATGAGCCAGATACATCTCCTACGCCTGTGGTCTCTATTCACAAAGAAGATAGGGCTCAACCATCGCAGCCAGCATTGCTGGAACGATTAAAGAAAAGGGCTAAAGATTTATGGAAGGAAATAGATAGTATTGTTGAAGAATAAAAGTCATATGGAGAGGGAAGAAGTTATGGAGAAAAATGGTATTGAAAAGATTCGTTGTTTTAATCCGCTAGGTTTTTATGCCTGTTGGATGGTGGTATTGTGGTGGATTACATTAAGGTTTCCACAATTTGGCAAAGTTGCTGGTGGTGCTTTTGGTCTATCATTATCTATATACGCTTTATAGGATTGTGGGGGGTAAGATCTAAGAACGCATTGTATATAAAAATCACTTAGAAAGAGTAAGATATGGGGGTAATTATAGAATATGAAGAAGAGGGGTATATTTTTCAGGCCATTGGCGGAGAAATACCTTTACCTGTTGCAAGAATAGACGAACAAGGGAGTCGAAAACAATTATCGTGGGAAGAAGTAACGGCATGGATGGATGAGTACATCAATACGCATCCAAATCTTAAGGAAAAATATGAGAAGAGAAGGCGTTATACTGATAACCTGGACAAGATTTATCCTCAATTAAAAGAAATGTGGGATCAAAGAGTTCAGGAGCTCCCTAATTTTATGGATCTTACATGGGGTGCATTTGTGCTCTCTATTGTTTTATGGCCAATATCTTTTATCTTAAATAAATATACTCAAAAATCTATAGACAATTTACAAAATAAGTATAGTGACAAAATCTGTAAGCCATATGACGAAATGACATCAGAAGAGTTACTTATGTATTATAAAAATGAAGAGGAAAGAAGAAATGCTTTAATTTACTGGTGGACTCAACACCCCATTCCCTGTTTTTTTTATCACCTTCCAAGATTCTAATACACACATGTGGTCAGGAACATTGAGTAATAACAATCAGCAATGGGTAAAGAATCAGGAGAAGAAACAAACAAAATAAAGCGACTATGGACGAAAAATCAAAGACTATTAAACTTCTGCCTTTCGAAGACCTAAAAAAGGCTCTTGATGAAAAGGGAATAGTGTATGATGAAAGGGAAATAGGTGACCCTTATTTCCCTTTGGAAGATGTAGAGGCATGTTTAAATGGTACTACTCCATCTATTGTTAAACATCTATCAGTTCATTATATTAAAGATAATGCAAATCGCCGCCCTTGTCCTTTATGTGGAAAACCGTCTGAAAAGTTAAAGTGGATTTATTTTGATTCTCCAAAGTGGACGTGGGAAAACCTGTGTGGGCGTTGTGGTCCAATGTCAATATGTCCAGATTGTGGTTGTTTGGTGGAGTTTATATGTATATTAATGAATTAAATGAAGGGATTTGATATTGATAAACTAATAATAGGGTCGCTTGGAGGCAAGACTGGCAGGTTCAATTATTTCCTGTCACTATTGATTATTGTCGTTGGATTCTTTTACTTTTTTGAGCACTATGATCCAAATACTTGCCATGTTTGCTTCCCAATTATGAGATTTCCATGGGGGGAATTGGTTGGGTTGTTATTTATATTAGCATTGGGAGGCTTTTATTCTTGCTTCTTGTTCTGCCTGCTGGCAACAGATGAAAGATACTGTGATGGCCCCATCATAATTCCTATTCTACTTACCTTGTTTTATGTTGTACAAACGATAAAGCGTTGTCACGATATAGGAGAGTCTGGTTGGAGGTTTCTCTTGCCTATCTATTCGCCATTGCTTACCCTTTTCCTGCCAGCAGAAATTGAAGTTGATGAAGAACCAGAAAAGACATCTGTCATCAAGGTGTTTTGGGAAAGCAAATGGTTTATTCTGATACTGATCCTGATGGCTGCCTATATTTATCGTGAGAATTTGGAGCATATTCGTATGCATAATGCATTATAATGTTGTAAATAGAGAGTAAGACGATTATTATGAATACAGCAAAGGCATCAATATTAAGTATTTGCCGCTTGAGAATAGGAACAGATGGTCATGGAGTAAGAGCATTAATCGCTTTTCATGGCTGTCCTCTTCGTTGTAAGTATTGTCTCAATCCTGATAGTTTAAATGATTCAGAAAAGGTAAAGCGAATGCTTCCAGAAGAAGTGATGGAAGAAGTAAGAAAGGACGAGCTATATTATATCGCAACAAATGGGGGTATAACCTTTGGAGGTGGCGAACCCTTATTGAATAGCCAATACATTAAGGATATTCTTGAACTGGGAGCAAATAAGTGGAGTGTAGCAGTAGAAACGTCACTAAATGTACCTAGACATCACTTGGAGTTACTGTTACCTTATATAGATGAATATGTTGTGGATATTAAGGATATGAATACCCAAATCTATGAAAGCTATACAGGGAAAAGCAATAGTCTGGTGAAAGAGAATCTGAAATGGCTCGTAGAACAAGGAATGGCTGAACGTATTCTATGCCGGATTCCCTTGATTCCTAACTATAATAATGCCTCAGATCAGGAGAAAAGCAAAAAGGAACTCTCAGAGATGGGGATTACAAGATTCGAAATGTTTACCTACCTAATTGATAAAGAAAGGGAAAGCATCAGCAACAAATTGTGTAGGCTAAAAAAAGAATTTCGTAAAATTGCGACAACGGGCATTATTGATGAAGAATAGATAACATGTATTATGAAGGGAAAAGATAAATGTGAATTCCTAAAGGGAATACGAAAAAGAATGGCTGAGGCGAATGGAATACCATACGAGCCAAGAGAATGTACCTACGAAGGTGATTGCACTGGCACATGTCCTTTCTGTGAGAAAGAGGCTGCGGAGCTGATGGCTAAAATCAAGGAAAAGGGTGGTGATGTTGTCAAAACGGATACAGAATCTATTGCGACATTTGAAGAGGTAAGGAAAATGTACGATGATTATAAAGACTATATGGGCTCTTTGGTTAATGGCGATATAGATCACGAAGATGAGTACCCTAAAATAGAAGAAATAAAACAGATTGAGAAAAAAACTCTTAGGGGAGATGTACCAACTCCTGAAGAATTGCGAAGGATAGAAGAAAGGGAACGTCTAAGAAGAGAGGAAGAATATAGAAAGGAGATTGAAAAACGTGAAAAAAGAGATAAAGGCTTTTTGAATAAAGTCATTAATAGAATTAAAAGTTTTTTCGAACCTACTCTTATGGGGGAAGTCGAAATTTAAGATATGTGACAGAAGCTTTAGTGTTATGAATAAGGTATTAACTTGAGTCATCTTTTGATGGCATTGTAGCCTTGGGGAAAGATTTGAGTTATAGCTGCCTCATACCCAAGCACCTCTGTCCCTACGACTATATGGCTAAATCATCTTATCTTTGCAAACAAGTATTGCGATATGTTTGGTTATATGGTTTATAAAAAATAGAATTAAAACTATGGATGATTTAAAATAAATAATAAATATAATTATGGGAGTAATATATAAAGTAAGAAAAGGAAATTATGTTTTTGACTATCTATCTTTTATGGGAGCTCCTCTCCCTACAGCAAGAATAGACGAGAATGGCAATGAAATACCCATGACTGTAGAAGAGATTGATGCCTATAGAGAAAACTATTTTAAAGAACATCCTGAAAAAAGGCTAGCAAATGAAGATTGTATAAATAAGAAAGGAGGCTAGCCCTCCTTTTCATAGCCTTGGGGACAGATTTGAGTTATAGCAGCCTCATACCCAAGCACCTGTCCCTACGACTACCACCTGTCCCTACGACTACATTTGGTATTCTGCTCGATTTGCACTACCTTTGACCTTTGGTCGAAATTACTCTCGCTCGAGAAAAACCTAAATAAATATTAATTTATTTGGCGCTTTGCTCGATTTGCACTACCTTTGCAGCCGTTAAACGTAGATCGACGTACTGGGAAAAGCGAATCTCAGTTATAAAAGAATTAATTTGCCCCTCCTAGGGGTGCAAGAATATATTTTTTAATTTTAATGGTTAAGGTTAATGGTTGATGCCCATCGTGATGATGCGCCGGTATTTATTATGAGAAGAAAGGGCTTATGCCCTTCTTCTTTAAATAGATCATTTGATTTTAAGTTTTGGTTCCTCTACCACTGTGAAGCGGTGGGGGAATTTTTTTTATAATATATAGATAAGGTGTGGATATAAAAAAGGGCTCCGCTGAGCCCCTAAACCTTTGTTAACCTTAAATCTAATACTATGAAAAACACGATGCAAAGGTATAATATATTTTTGAAACTACCAAACATTTCGATAAACTTTAACACATTTTAATCGGACTGAAATTTTTTGCTGTATTCTTTTGGTTATTTCCCAGATATTTTATACCTTTGCAAACTGAAAAATGTTCGTTGCCGAGAATCTAGTATTAGGCAATACTATAATTTAATTAAATAATAATAGGAGAAATGAAAAATTCCGTTTTAACCGTTACCCATTATAAGGTGACGTTTTCTGAGAACTGTAATGGCGGCAGTAACAAACCACAAGTAGACCCTAAGAAGGCCTTGGCTCAGTTGTTTATAGATGATATCACTGAGTTTCAAAAGGGTAAAGAGGGTAAGGAGTTTGATGGAGCAAAGAGGCTGAAACCAACATATCCTGAGAACAAATATCATCTGTGCCACATTTATTATCAGGAGCCAGACTATGAGCAGGCTAGATTCAGATACCTTTATGTGAATAATGAAGCAGAAATAAAACCCTCAACCACAAAATTCGAGCCAGAGAAACTCGGGATGGTATATTTCAATCTTGATATGAGTGGCGAGGATCCCAGTCTGGATATTTTCAGTATGTCCGAATTCTCAACTGAGGAAGTATTTGATAAGATGAAACACATCTTTATTAATATGGTTGGCAAACAATTATGTGATATGGGTTTCATTATCCAAATGGAAGGCCAATCTAGGGATGATGCTGATATTGACCTCATGACCATAGAGACTATGATTACCCAACCAGGGCCAATTATGGAGAAAGTATTAAGTAAAAATGCAAATTAATACATAGAAAATTTGGGTGGCATAGATATTTTTATTATCTTTGCACACAGAAAATAGCAGAGCTAGGAGCTTTAAGTCCCCAACGAAATCGGCAAAATTTCAACTTAGACACTAGTGAAAAGCGATGCTACCTACTCATACCTCGGCAGAGGCGTGAGCAAGGTTCTATTCCGGCTTTTCACTGGGCGTTTGCCGATGCCTGTTGGGGTTTGATGTGTTACTACGCGATCGCCTCTGCTATTTTTCTACTTCTGCTATCTTTCTGCTTTTGCCCGCTTGTTTGTCTGCTACTTATGTGGTAAAAGTATCTTTAATCTTTTATTTAATAACGAATTGAAAAAGTGGAAAAATTTACGTATACTTCGAAATTGTACAAAATACGTTTGGTGAAAGACGAACATGACATCTTTGGTAACCCAATTCCATCAGACGATTGGGAGGTTCTGGCAAAGGCCTTGAATGATGACCTTCATAAAAAGAAGGAGTTTAAGTTCTTACACCCCAAGA
>Ga0247611_10011362_pt1 | contig 10285 bp, 9 predicted proteins | sample 177DNAGHGhighgp2_FD_192422 | JGI IMG/M metagenome (GOLD analysis project Ga0247611, IMG submission 192422) | Sheep rumen microbial communities from Palmerston North, Manawatu-Wanganui, New Zealand - 1770 DNA GHGhigh gp2 | ecosystem: Host-associated > Mammals > Digestive system > Stomach > Rumen ... | reverse complement strand
TTGTTAAAGACAGCTATTCCATCGACGGACAGCGCACCAATAGCAACCATCGTGGTCTGACTATCCAGCGCACTAATGACGGAAAGACTCGCAAGGTTATTGTCCGCTGATTAATCCGAATTTATTATATTGTTTCACTAAATAAAATTAAAGCGTATGAAAAGGACCAAAAAATTAAGTATGGCTATCGTTGCAGCCTTTGCAATGGCCTTGTTTGCACAACCCGTACAAGCACAAGACAGAGTAGATGAGTTCGGCATCTTCGACCACATGTCGCTGGGTTTAACTCTAGGAACCACGGGCGTTGGTTTAGATCTCGCAGCCCCTGTGACCGACTATCTGCAGGTACGTGCAGGTTACAACTTCTTCTCGGGCTTTAAGTATTCGGAGAATGTGGATTATCGCGCCAAGGGCAAACCTACGAGAGGTAAGACCAAAGCAGAGGGAACGAACTATATGGGAACGGGTCAACTGTTAATCGACGTGTATCCTTTCCCCGATTACACCTTCCACGCTACAGCTGGGTTCTACATTGGTACCGATGAGGTGGTGAAGCTGGAGAATACCAGCCCTGTGAAGGACTTCGACGAGGGTGAGGGTATCGTGATCGGCGACCACATCGTGGGCTTCGACAAAGACGGTTACGCTCATGGTGCCATCAAGGTCAACAAGTTCCGTCCTTATGTCGGCATCGGCTTCGGGCGCAGTGTTCCTCGCAAGCGCTTTGGTGTGAGTGGCGACTTCGGTGTGCAGTTCTGGGGTAAGCCAAAAGTGTATGAGAAGCAGACAGGCATGGACCTCGAAGTGAAGAAAGAAGACCTGGGCGACGAAAGCAACAAGTATTACGACGTGATTTCTAAATTCTCGGTATGGCCTGTGGTGACGCTCCGGCTGACGTATAGAATCTTTTAAAGGCAAAAAGGTAAAACAGTATAATTATGATGAAGAAGATATTGATGATGATGGCCGTATTGGCCACAGCCCTGCTTGTTGTCACTGCGTGCGACAAGAAGGATGACGACGATAATGGCGGCAATGGCGGTAAGGAGGATAGCAGCATTGTAACACTCACGGCTCCTCCTTATAAGGACGAGGCGAGGATACTGAACATTACTCAGGACAACGATGATGGCATCAAGCAGTTGCGTTTGATGGAGAGTGGTGGTTATATGATTACTCGTCTGGCCGGCTCTGCGAATGCACGTACCAGACGTGCTGGTTCGGGCGATGTTGACTATGAATTTGGTAAATTTACGTATAGTGGCGGTAAGTATGTGCTCGACAATGGTATGACCATCTCGGTCGAGCAGTCTGGCCAGAACGTCGAGGTGACGATTACGTGGAAGAATGGTACGACTATCAAAACTACTGGTTCCATTGATTCTTCTGGCGCCGTGACTGCAGGCATTTTCACCGATAATCTGTGCAGCCGTCCGTGGAAAGTAGAGCGTGTCATTGTCAGTGCTGCCATCGCAGGCAAGACGCTCGGTAGGGAGTTCAAAGGCCCCATCGATCTGGCAGAGGTCAAAGCCTGGTATGAGAACAATTTCGGAACACTCAAGGATCAGTTTGCTGCCAACACAATCGTTGAGGGTATCTATTTCGACTCTAAAGGTCTGTTCGCCATCAACTATCAGAACCGCAACGACGATGTGGGCGTATGGCGCTGGACCAACTTGAACAATGGCGATCTGAGTTACACTTGGAACGACAAGCAGAATGCTATCTCGTTGTTTACTGGTAGTGCGTCGGTAGAGTTCACGAAGAGTCCTGAGAGTTGTAAACTGATACTCAAGGGCACTGTGAATGGCATCGACTTCGAGTTCACGTTCTACATGAGGTAAAGACAGATCGGTTTCTGATGTCGTATGACAATGAACGAATCCGATAGCCGCGTGACGCTCTACCCAGACGGGAAGTACCGTTGGGTGTATGAGGTTCCGATGTTGAAGAATCCTAGCATCTTGTTCGATGTGTACAAGGTGCTGGGCATCGGTTTTGGTGTGGTGTGGCTTTTAGTCCTGCTGCTCATCTGCGTCGAGGATGGCTTTACCTTCAAGAACATCTGGAACATCACCTCAGGCTTCTTGATACTGTACTTGGTGTTTCTAATCATAGGTTACATCGCTCATGTGATTGTGGCTTGGAGCTATGGCTGGAAATACGTGGTGCTCTTTACGCTCGACGAAAAGCTCGTGGTTCACCAACAGATGCCCCGACAGATAAATAAGGCCAGGGTGCTGGGAGCACTGATTGCGCTTGTTGGAGCCGCTACGGGCAAACCAGGCGTGGTGGGGTCAGGTGTCCTTGCAGCTTCGCGTTCTACGCTGACCTCTGAGTTGGCCAACGTAGAACGTCTCATTCCCTGTCGTCGGCTCCACCTCATCAAGGTCAATCAGTTGCTGAACAAGAATCGTGTATTCGTGCCCGATGAGGACTTTGACTTCGTCTACGATTTCCTCTGTCAGCATTGTCCCAAAGCCATGAAGAAGACTCCACCAAATGGCTCGAAATAAACATAAAATACTGAGGAAGTGAAGGTGAGTGCGTGAATAGAAAAAGAAATTGCGGCTCAGTTGCAATAGTCCGTGGAGGAGCTGATTCCCCACTCACCCAAAATATCACCATCAAACGATACATGTAGGATATAAAATGTGTACCTTTGCACTATGGCAAAGATTAGTAACACATTTGACAGCAGCTCTTTACTTCGCTACATGTTCCCCAAGGGTCTGTTGGACTACTTTGAGATAACCAACGCGGAAGAGGAGCACACAGGAAAGTATGATGAGATAAATACGGAGATAGTCATTCTCCATGTCTATCTTGACGAGCGTGACCTCCGTGATAAGGAGTGGTATGACTTGAAGCCCAACGGTTTCACAGAACCGAAGATCATCCACGACTTTCCTCTTCGTGAGTTGAAGATAGCCCTGCATGTCCGTCGCCGCAGATGGCTGACAGAGGACGCTGGCAATGTAATCCTAAACTGCATTCCCCTTGCTACCGATGGCACAAGTTACAGCGCAGAGTTCGCTGCTTTTTTTGTACTTTTATTTCTGAATTCCAATCACTTATAAAGTTAAACAAAAGAATAGACTCATGATTACCGATTACAAAGTTACAGAAATTTTCTGTGCCGTGGATGAATTTTGCAAAGAATTTGATAAGCAGAAGATCCAAAAAGTCTTTTATGTCCTCTGATGGTAAGTCGCGTCGCTATCGCAAGGCATCCCTCTCTGATAGTGAGATTATGACGATTTTGATAGTGTTCCAGTTTGGTTCGTTCCGCAATATCAAACACTACTACCTGTTCTTCATCAGGCAGCATCTGAAGTCCGATTTCCCCAATGCCGTATCCTACAACCGATTCGTGGAACTCCAAAGCCGCGTGTTCTTCCAGATGATGTTCTTTCTTAACCTCTCCGCCTTCGGTCGTTGTACAGGCATCAGTTTCGTGGACTCTACGATGGTGCCTGTATGCCACAATCTCAGAGTTATGCCAACAAGGTATTCAAAGGTCTGGCTACTGATGGGAAGGGGACGATGGGATGGTGCCATGGCTTCAAACTGCATCTGGTCTGCAACGACAGGGGCGAGATCATTACGTTCTGTTTCACTGGTGCCAATGTGGATGACAGGGACCCGAAGGTCTGGGCAGTCCTGGCTAAGACGCTCTACGGGAAACTCTTTGCCGACAGGGGATACACCTCACCCAAGCTCTTTGGCATGCTTTTCGAAGACGGGGTGCATCTGGTGACAGGTATCAGAACGAACATGAAGAACAAGCTCATGCCCATGTGGGACGAGGTCATGCTACGTAAGAGGTGCATCATCGAGACTATTAACGACATGCTAAAGAATACGGCACAACTGGTACATTCAAGGCACAGGTCGGTCAACAATTTCATCATGAGTATGATTGCGGCACTGGCGGCATACTGCTTCTTCGACAATAAGCCACAGGCACTCGAGGGATATTGTATTGAAAACACCAAGCAACTTATGCTGTTTTAGTATTTCTTATCCCGAACTGGGGTATATGCTGCTAATAAGTGTATATTTATTAAAAGGGCACGGAGGTTTCCTGAAACTTCCGTGCCTGCTTTAATTATTATTGTGATTTTTATTCGATTGCTTCTTCCGAACGGCAAGTCGTTGGACCTTCGTCTATACAACTTGGCAGAGATTGAATCTTCAGGTTGTTGCCCTTTTGAGTGGCTGCTCTTTGACGGGCTTGCCAAGTTGTAGGCTCACTCAAGCCGTCATCATCCTTGAAGATACGGAACTCACCTATTCCCATCTTTTTGTTATTAGGATCATTTTTTTCGAGCATCAAAATGCCACGATAATAATCCTTTATACCATTACTTGTCTTGGTTCCAGACAGAATAGTAGCCATTTTTGTCCAAGTACCATCGGACTCTGAAGTTTCGACTATAGTAAAGGCCGTGAAATCGCTTCCTTGCCCCAGAATTCTTGCTTCAGCCTGATCTGACTTTGAGGTAACCTGATTTTGATAAACTTCCTCATATTGATATGTTATTGTATTAAGAATAGTATTTTGATTAGAATACTTTGAAATGTGGTCGTTAAATAATTTTCCTGCCTGATAAGAACTGTTGGGGTTAGAATTATAGACCATTACATCTGGAGATAGTATATAAACACCCTCAATATTCGGCGGTGTGTTGCCAGAGTAGATGGGCATGTAAGCACTCATCTTCGACAGGTATTCTTGTGGAATCTCCTGTGTGATGCGCTCGTCAAAATGTTCCTCGTAAGTCGTGATGCTCTCCAGTTCACTCTCGTAATAGGTGTCGTGGCTGCCATCTTTCTTCCAGACATCTACGCCGTTCTCGCCCGCACCGGAAGATGCGCCTGTTGGTGGTGTGAAGATGTAGGCATATTTTTGGGCATCGTAGTTGTTGTTGATGCTACCACCCGTACATACTAATCGCCCGTCTTTGAGTATGGTCCATGCTCCAGACATCAGATTATGTTTGAATCCATCAAACTTGGTTATAGTCCTATGGACTACAGTTCCATCAGAGAAATTAAAGCAAATCAGGAAGACCGTCTGATTATTTGATGGGCCATTGCTACCTACTAAATAAACCTCATCCTTGGCATCATTTACAAACACACTACCACGATATGTAATGGTAATATCCGTCTCAGGATAAACAGTGGGTACATCGAAATTGTACCAGCCAATACTTGATTCATCAATCAAAGAGTAGTAAAGCTTGTAACCATTACTGTTTTTTGTCAGGAAATAGAAACGGTCTTGCTTGGCACTATAGCAGTTTGACATACGTACGTCATCGCTTAACGCGAGGGGAACGTTTGTCACTAAGTTGGTGAAAAGACTGGATTTTGTTTCATCTGATGAGGCCAGATATTTATTAAACAACAATCCTTGGCTACCACTGGATGACGTTCCCCAGTCAACGGTCTCACCCCAAGGATCTGTCAGAGACCAGGTCCAGATGTTACCGCTCTTTGAGGCAAAGATATAGGGCAAGGTAAAATTTCTCATACTGCCCACAGATGTGAACGACGAGCCGTCATAGCAATCCATTACCTTGTTGTCCGCATACCAGTTACCATTGACATAGACTTTGCCGTTCATCAATACCGCTTTGCTATAAGCACGAGCTACTGTCATGTCAGGGCCGGCAGTGAAGGTCTGTGTCGCAGGATTATAGATGTCAGTTTTCTTACTTTGGCCAACACCTTTGTCTGATGAGAAGCCACCGCCTACCATCACACGACCGTCACCAAGAATAACAGAGAATGCGCCGTCATGGGGATTATTGATGCTGACGTTTGTCCACTTACCATTTTGGTAAATTTCTGCTGTTTTGGTGAGCTGGAAATCAGTGGTATGGCCACCAACTACTACGAAACCGTCACCCGATGGGAATATCTGGTGTCCCATACGGGCTGTATTCATGTCTGCAATTCTCTCATACGTCCATTCATTACTGACGGTAGAGGAGGAAGACTTGCTCGATGTGGGTGTCACCTGGTCGAGGATGGACTTCGGGTAGGCGATGCTCTCGCCGTTCTTTTTGTTCACATAGATGCCCTGTGCCTGTACTTGCATGGCTGTGGTGCCTAATATGGCAGCCGTCAGGGTCTTAAGGATTATATTTCGTTTCATCGCTTTGCAATTTTGATAGTTACATTGTCTGATTTCACTACATAGACGCCTGCTGTCAGGCTAGAGATAGAAACCTCTGCACGGCCGTTTTCGTCTGCCCACTGCGTGTCGACGATCTGTCCGCTCACGGTGTAGATACGGATGGCACTCTTCGGTGTGCAACCAGTGAAGACGACTCTGTCTGATTGACGCTCCACGTTTGGCTCGGCTACGGTCTTCACCTCTTCGATGGCAGTAGTGCTATTCTCGGCGAGAGTGAATTTCATGACATCCTCAAATTTGTAGGTTACAGTGGTGTTGGTCGTTGTCAAAATAAAGTCACCATTGCTCATAGTAATCTTAGGTCTCTCGCCCAGGAGATAATAGTCCTTCTGAGTTTCGCTTCGCCATACGATAAGACAGGTTTCGTTGCTACTCGGATTGGGATTGACGTTAGCAGCTTCCTCATCCATCTTTTCCACATTTTCTTTTAATGTAGTGGCTACCTCTTTCAGTTCATTGATGATGGTCTTTACGCCACCAACAAATTCCGGGAAGTTTTCTTCAGAGAAATAGGTTTTGATAGGATAGGTCGAATAGTCGCTGGTGAAGCTGATGGTTGGCTCAAGCTTCCATTCTTCTACCTCTTCATCATAAGCGATTCCCATTCCAAGTGATCCCTTGGGGTCTGTGCCGTTGTCGTAGTAGAAATTACCGTCAATCAGGTCGTCTAGCTTTTCTATGAGCTGCTTGGCTTCAGCTTCATCCTTGCATTTGGAAACGCTACTCATTGTATTGACGAAAGTGCTCACGTCTGAAACAGAACCATGAGCCTGAATGCGTCCCATGACATCAAGATCAATCTTCATTGACTCGATACCGATATCCTTGATGGTCACACCCGTTCCCGGGTTAATGTCAATCAGTCCGTCTTCCATCTTGATTGTGCCAGGTGCCTCGAGGTTAAAGGAGATGATCTGAGTTCCGTCGTTCTTGGCAATGAATGAGGACTTGATACCTGTGCCAGGCTGATAACCTACACGATCCATGCACATTTCAAATGTGCCTGTTCCTCCTCTCGTGCTTGTACCGCTCTTAGCAAACGTAGAGTTGATACTTACAATGAGACCGTGCGTCGTGGGACTCCAGTTGTCGGTAAAGCAACTTAAGTCGAAGTCAACAGTAGTCAGCATTAGCTGTTTGCCACCGTATGTAAAGGATATCTCGAAATGCTCAGGAACCTCTAGAGCTATCAGTTTGACGTCTTTCGTCAGACCTTTTGCTCCCTTGAGATTCAGCAGGCCGCTATCATCGTCATCCTCTTCTTCAAACTCGTGAGGTATATTGACGACCTTTGTGTTTCCACTGGTCAATATCCTAGCGACACAAGGAGTACCGGCTTCATCGGAATAGATGAATTGTAGGTCATCGGCCGGGCCTTCATACTTCCAGCGCTTGTTGACTTCTCTAAAGTGACCTGTGAAGTTTGCAGCACGTACCATCAGCATATAGCCGTTGGATATGCCGTTATAAGGTGTTGTAATGGCAGTCCTCATCGCATTTAGGGCATTTGATCCCCACTCACTGATTTCCTTCGTCTCATAGCTCATCGCCAGCTTGAGCAACTCAAGAATGCTACGATACGATTCTGCATCCCACTTGTTCAGCAGGTCTTTACCAACCTCGTTGATGAAATCCTTGTCGGGACCAGTAATGACAGGATCAGGATCGTCCGGATTGTCGGGATTATCTGGGTTATCTGGGTTGTCTGGATTATCCGGTTCTTCATCAGGAAGAGGATCAAGTTTTTCCACATTACTTATTGTTGCATTGTAGCAGAGGAAATAGGTTCCATAACCATTATTGCGCACGACATTAATATAATATGTGCCTGCTTCTAAATTTTCAGCAGTGATTGTTCCTTCCTCTTTGCCAATCCATTTGCTTGCTTTATTGCGGTCATTGCTATCATAGAGAGTTATGTAATATAAATCTAATTCATCTGTTGGCTTAACATTGATTTCCACAGTGCCTTTAGCCGATACAGTTATTTTATACCAATCCTCTGTGTCTCTATCGTTGTAATAGAAATATCCAAGGTGACCAGCCATAGTAACACGTTCTGATAACGAAACAGACTTCTCTTTGGTATTGTTAGGTTCGCTGTCTGTCGCATAGTCATTCTGAATAAACTTATATTGTAACGAATAGGCGCCTTGGGCTCCGTTTCGTCTCATTACTATATAGTATGTTCCTGGTGCTGCATCGGGAACGACAATCTCACCTGGATCTGTTCCACTCCATTTGCTATCACGGCTACGCAAAATATTTTCGGAATCGAGAGCATAAATTTCCGTATAATAAAGACTAAGATCGCCATGAGGTTCGAAGTTTAGGTTAATAGTTCCGTCTCTTGGCACCACTATCTTGAACCAGTCCTCTGTATCCATATCGTTAAAATAGAAATAGCCCAAATGACCAGTCGCTGTATTTCCACGTTTCAGCAACTTTGCAGTTTCCCAACTATTATTTGGCTCTATGTCATCGGAATAAGCCGCTGAAGTTGCTTTAAAGTCATATCGGACGGTATAGCCACCCTGATCACCGTTTCGTCTTAACACAACGTAGTAAGTTCCTTTGGCGCAGTTATAGACTGTAAATGCCCCTTGTTCTTTTCCAATCCATTTGCTATCTCTGCTTCTCAGGATGTTTTCAGAATCCAGAGCAAATAATTCTGTATAATAGAGATCAAGATCGCCGTGAGGTGTTGATGTAATTGTTACTTCTCCATTTTCAGGTACTTCTATCTTGAACCAGTCCTCTGTGTCCATGTCGTTATAATAAACATAGCCGAAATGGCCTGTGACATCCGTTGCTACCGGCAAAGGCTTTGCCTGTTCCCAAGTGTTGTTGGGCTCATTGTCATCGGGATAATCCGCTGAAGTTGCTTTAAAGTCATATCGGACGGTATAGCCACCCTGACCACCGTTTCGTCTTAACACAACGTAATAAGTTCCTTTTGCACAGTTATAAACTGTAAAAGCCCCTTGTTCTGTTCCAATCCATTTGCTATCTCTGCTTCTCAGAATGTTTTCAGAATCCAGTGCATACAATTCTGTATAGTATAGGTCAAGGTCTCCATGCGGTGTTGATGTAATCGTTACCTCTCCATTTTCTGGTACTTCTATTTTGAACCAATCCTCTGTGTCCATGTCGTTATAATAGACATAGCCGAAATGTCCTGTGACATCTTTAGCGACAGGTAGAGACCTTGCCTGTTCCCAAGTGTTGTTGGGCTCATTGTCATCGGGATAATCCGAAGATGTAGCTTTAAAATCATATTTAACAGTGTATTCACCAGAACCGCCATTCCGTCTTACCACAACGTAATAAGTTCCTTTAGCACAATTATAGACCGTAAATGCCCCTTGTTCTTTTCCAATCCATTTGCTGTCTCTGCTTCTTAGGATGTTTTCAGAATCCAGTGCATACAACTCTGTATAATAAAGGTCGAGTTCCCCATGCGGAGTTGACGTAATTGTTACCTCTCCATTCTCAGGGACTTGAATTTTGTACCAGTCCTCTGTATGATTCTCTGAGAGTGATCCCTTTGCAGAGCTTCCTTTCTCAATCCACGTCGCAGTCTGCCACGAATTTCCTTGTGCCAGCATCCCTATCGGCAAAGCCAGCAGCATCAGTAATAATAGTTGTAGTCTTCTTCTCATAATTATTATTATTTGAGTTAATTTGAATATGCAGTTAATACGATGTGTGCAATTTGACTACAAAGATAAGGAAAACATCTGAAAAGATGGGTTTCTTATTCACAAATTCTTTTCCCGAATTCGCATTTTTTTATCCTGAAAACGTCCGAAGTTCTCCCGAATTCGCAATGAATCGGCCAAAAATTATAGATTTCATCGAAAAAATCAGCAAAGTGAAAGGTGTTAAGCTACACTTATCGGTTGTTTTGGACCTTTTCACATCTTTTTCCTCGTTTTTTCTTGTTTTATTGAAGGAATTGCACTATATTTGCAACCATGTTAGGTGTGTTTATATCCTCTTTGCCCATGGTTGTATGTGGTGTTCTCTCAGTGCTAATAGCCTTGAGTTTATATAATCATTGGAATCGGGCAA
>Ga0247611_10011361_pt1 | contig 10286 bp, 1 predicted proteins | sample 177DNAGHGhighgp2_FD_192422 | JGI IMG/M metagenome (GOLD analysis project Ga0247611, IMG submission 192422) | Sheep rumen microbial communities from Palmerston North, Manawatu-Wanganui, New Zealand - 1770 DNA GHGhigh gp2 | ecosystem: Host-associated > Mammals > Digestive system > Stomach > Rumen ... | reverse complement strand
CATATTTTATTTTTTGTTGTTGTTCATATTCAGACATATTTTTTGATTAATATATATTTAAGTTTTAATTATAAGAGTTAGAACTTTAAATTTAAATTAAAAATAAAATTTATTAAATTAAAATTATAATATTTTAAGTGGGGATTGGGGATTGGGGATTGGGGATTGGGGATTGGGGATTGGGCCCAATCCCCAATCCCCCAATCCCCAATCCCCAATCCCCAATCCCCAATCCCCAATCCCCATTTGAAATTTATGGTTAAGTTATATATATTATAAAATTTAATTAATTTAAAAAACATAAATTATTTTATTAAAGAATTTAACATAAAAATCAATTCAAGTATCATGTGTATTTTTATGTGTACTATTCCATTCTTCTATTTTCAGTGCTCTTTCTTTGGGGAACCATGAAATCGATTCATTATCAATTTGTTCTTTAATATACGATTCAAGTCCGGAATATTCACTCGATTCTTTATCTTCCAAATAGAAAGTATATAAGAAATAATTAGTAATACTATGATCTTGTAAATGTTTTTCAAATCCTTCTTTACCAGGATAATATTTCTCTATAACTTCTTTATCCAATCCGCAGATAAAACAATTACTTTTCATATCTTCTTCTTTATCTTCTCTTGAGCCTCTTAAACTTTCAAAAGTATCAACAATTAAACCTGAAACCATTTGCCAAGTAAGTCCTACCATAATTATAGTATAACTTATATCTAATAAATATCTTATCATACTTCCTTCTTTATTTTCATGTCCTCCTTCATCTATAAAATTACCAAGATTTCCACCTGAAGTAAAAGTATTTGAATATATAAATACCATACATATAATAGGACTATCACAAGAATTTTCTGGCATTATATGCTGGAAGAAATAAAATATAATTAAAGAATAGAAATATATTAAGATAAAGAAAAAGATAAAAGTATAGGCTAATTGAGCTATTGGATCTATTATAGCACGAAAAACATATTGTAATATTGGTTGACTTATAATAAATTCTATGAGATGAAAAGCAAAGAAGAATTCGTGAATCACTATACCTAATATTGCGAATGCCATATATAATAATGCATAAATTACTTTTATATCTATAACTAAACGAAAATATATTAACATTTTTTTATAACCTCTAGAATTAAAAAAGTACATCATTCTATGAATTTCCAAATTACTCATTTGACTTATTCTTTCATCATAACTATCTTTTAAATGATCTGTATATAAAGTTTTAAATATTAATACAGCTTCTCTTGTTGCAAATTCAAATAGTTTAATAAAACTAAAAAATGCAATAATTATACCTAAAATAAATAAAATTAATTCTGAATTTTCCGCATTAATTCCAAGAAATTCAACATGATCAATGACATTTTTTCCATCAACATCTTTTTCAGTGTTAAATCCCAAAAATATTAAAATATTCATTAGTATAGTTAAAGCGAAACCTACATTTTGAACTTCATTTGGATAAGCAAATAATAAGTTAAAAATCCAAATATTTTTAAACTTTTTTTGTAATGAATCTAATTGTTTTATTTTATGATATATTTTATCTTTTTCATTCATTAAACTCATTAATTTAGTTTGTAATGAAGCTCTTTTAGCATTATCTTCAAAGTTTTTTTTATTCTTTTCATCAAAGCCATCAAAGAAAGATAATTTTGGACAATATACTTTAAAAACAATATCATCTTTCAATATTTCAATACTTACAGAATTTTCTGAATAAAAATTCATTGCTTTTTTTAATAAGAAATAATTGTCATAAGATTCAATTTGCTCTTTACTTAAAAGATTGTCATTTTTCATAAAAGAGGCATATTTTTGGAATTCTGTATCTTCTTTTTCAAAGTATAATAAATTTTGTATTAAAAAATATAAATTAAAGCCTGCTTCTGCTACTATTTTATTTTGGAGTTCAGCTTCGGAATATTCATCGCAGTTTTCATCTATATATAAAAAAAATTCACATTCTTTTTCAAGTTTCAAGAAAATTTCTAAACTTTTTGTGAAAATTAATTTATAATCAAAATCACGAAGAATTTTTTTGATAACATCATCTTTTGTTTTTCTTCCTTCTATGATAGATAAAAATACTAAACTGATTTTAAATATAAATAATGATTTTTGATAATCAGTTAATTTAGAAAATAATTTATTTTCTTTTTTTTGTTCATCATTTTTTTTATTAAAAGTATTTGTTTCTTCTCTATCAACATTAGTTGTTATAGCAGTAGATTTCATTCTTTGACTACCGAAATTTGTATTCATTTCAGTAGTTTGCGTATCTTTTTTATTACTACCAAATTCACTTTTTTGTTCTGTTTGATTAATAATATATACTGAAGGATCAATAATTATTTCTCCAAGTATTTTATCAAAAGATTCTATTATTTTAGTACTTATTAAATATTCTTGATTTTTTAAACAAGGACCTTGTAAAAATTCAATAATAGTATCTAACACAGATAAAAATCTTTCATAATATAAGTTAATAAAATACTCAGAAAAATCTTTACTTATTTCAAATATATTTGATAATTTACCTAAAAGCATAGATAAATATTCTACTAAAATATTCACGAAATTATATGATAATCTATTTGTTGTTTGTTCTCTTAAAAAATTTTGTAAAACTGTATTATGATTTTCGGCTAATAATTGCAAAAATCTAAATATATCTTTAATAGTATTTAAATTCTCCATATCTATTTTAGGATCTACTATATTCGATTTATTTTTTAAATTTTCAAAAATATCTTTATTAATAAAATCTCTTATATGAAGGAAAAAGTTATCACTATTTGGCAAAGTTTGAAATAATTGCGTAAATTTCTTTTGAACATCTGTATTCCCTCTTTCTAATAAATTATTAAAAAAATGAATAATTATCGGAAAAGTATTATCATCTAAAATTTTATTTCCTTCACATGCTATTTTAACAAATATTTCAATAGAACCATTATTTAAAAATAATTTTTGAATATGAGAAGAGAAATTTTCTTTTAATTCATTTATTTTATCCTTAAAAAAAAAGTCATATTCCATACCTGACATACCTTCAGGTAATATTTCAGGATATACTTCAATAATATTTCCCATTAATTCAATTAAAGAATTTATTTCTTCAGTATAATTAATTTTTTTATAATTTTCTTGAATAAACTTCAAAAACACATTTGCTAAATGCATTTCTCTATCTTGAGATTGATTACTTTCTACTAAGTCTTCCATATTTACCTCATTTTCTTTAGATAATCTTTTTAATATCGAATGGAAATTTATTTTTGATTTTAAATGTTTAGCTAATACCATAGATTCCTTATTTATTGTTTCAGTGATTACTTCATTATTTTCTATATCATTTAATAAATAAGAAGTAAATTCCATAATTAAATCAAATAAAATTTCTTCCTGTTCAATATTTTCATTCTCGATATTTTTATTATTTTCATCTATTTTTAAACATTGTTGAAGTTTTTTCACACTCTCATTAAAATTACTTTCACTCTTTGATGTCATATTTTGTTCGGGTACAGGTATAGCGAAATCTTTGAAAAATTTTAATAATTTATCTTCTCTTTGTTTTATTATTTTAAATTCTTTTTTAAATATGCTATGATCTTTCTCTTCGAATAAAGAAAAAATAAAAAATTTTCTCCATTTTTGTTCTAATTGATAATTGTTTTGCTTAGGTAGATGAGATGAATATTCAGAGGTGTTAATATATTTATTTTTCAAACTATATATAATAGGGAAAAGACTGTTTAAAAAATATTTATATACTGATTTTCGGAAAGAAGCTACGATTAATTCATAGCCATCTTTTATTGTTTCTTTTCCAGATAATATAAAATTTTTAAGTTTTTTTTTATCTAACATTTCTAACACATTATGAAAAGATCCTGTGTTCTTTTTAGTAAATCCTTTTAAATTTGGACTATTTGCTGTAAGACTGAAACTTTGTAAAAAATTTATATCTTGTTCTAATAATTTGTACATTGAGTCTACATTTTTACCTATATTATTCATTTGGAATAAAATCTGATTTCCCAAATAATTATATATTTCTAAAGCAACTCCTTTTAATTTATAATAAAATTTTAATTTTGGAACTAATTTTGTTGATTTTTCTAATTTGGCCTTTTGTAGTTCTTCAATTTGTTCACTATCATATGGGAGAGGTATTTCAACAAAATATTTTACAATAGCTTCTACCTCTATTAAATTTCTTATATGCTCTTTTAATCTTTGACTTTTTTTTGATAATCTCAATAATATAGTCAAAAAATAGTATGCAAATTGTAAAGTATATAAATATATACTATTTTTCTTTTTGTCATTAATATTTTTTATTGATTTTCCTTCTGGCTTATATTTAATAATCTGAAAATAATCGAGAATTTCAACAAATTTACCCCTTAATATATCTAAATAATTTGTTTCTGATATTCTTGTAACTAAATTTTTCATTAATTTTAATGATAGGATTGTTTTTTTCAAGATGATTTTATATTCTCTTTGATCTTTATATTCTATAATCTTATCAATATCAAAAATTTTCTCGTTTATAATTGTGAAATTTTCTGGCTTTAATTGTTCTTTTAAAATATCTATTAAAAAAGGAGTTTTCATTTTTAAATATTCCTCATTGTAAGATAATTCAGTGATTAATTTATTCAACCCTAAATCTTTGAAATATGTATAATCAATAGTAAAATCAATAACTTCAATAATACTTTCATTAGGAGCTGATTTATGTACTAAAGCTTCAAATAAACAAAATATTTCTTTTATTAATTTTTCAAGAGCTGTTTTATAATTGGTTATTTTTACTTTTGCCCTAAAATTTATCTCATTTTCTTTATCTTTAGCTTTATATTTTGATGACTCTTCCTTTATAACATCATTATTAATAGTATTCTTATTCATTGATATTGCATTAATATTTTCGTATAATATTTTTTCATTATTATTAGTAGGGAATTCTTGAGTTATTTCTCTTAAAAGTGAAGATAAAATAGATTCTAATTGGAAAGAATGAAACATAGTTTGAATTAATTTAACGTCATTAGCGCTCAAATAATCTTTAGTATATTTATCTTTTAACATATATATAAATTTATACAAAGTTAAATAAACTGCAAAAAAATCTTTTTGTTCAGGTTTAATTTCATTCACATTTACTTCTTCTAAATCTCTAAATCCTTTAATATTATCCAATACTCTTTCTCTAGTCATCCATTTTTCAGTTTTTTCTCCAAGTAATCCAAGTTCAATAATAGATAAATTACATTGATAATATTTATCCAAATCTTCTTTTTTATATAATAGAAGAACATTTTTCAGACAATCAAAGATCTCTTTTCTTTGTGACATTAATCTCGTAAACATTCGTATTAAAACTTTCGTTAGTTTATCATTAATGTTCATTTGTAATATACGTATAATTAATTCTTGTAAATCTTTAAATATAACAGCATTCATATAAAATATATCTAAATTAATTTCACTATTTGGTGTATTAATTCTAAAATAAAAAAAATCTTCATCTTTATATTTTATCAAATCTTTATTAGCCTTATTTTTCTCATTGTTAATATTCTCCATCTCGCTTAAATCAATATATTTCTTTTGATTTACTTGATCCTCTGAAAAAAGGGAATTATCTAATAAATTATTATTTACTTTTTCATTATTATTACCACCTAATAAAATATTTTGAACCCCGTCATTATTATTTAATACTGAAAATATTTTTGGGATATTATAAGATCCTTTTACATGGTTGAATAATTGATAGTAATAATATTCATCATCTAATAAAACTTCTTTAATGTTATCCGATGCAAAAAAATCTTGTTTTAATTTGGCTAAGATTTCTTGATTTAATATGCCTTCATTTTTTCCATCTTTGATAAATAGTAATTGTAATATTTTTTTATTTTCACGTAAAAAATTCTCGAGTAAATATATACTCATATCTTCTTTTTTAATATCTAAAATATAATTAATTACTTTTTCTATTTGTTTCAAAATAGATTTATATTCATTTTTTTTATTATCTTTATCTTTCGAAAATATTTCTTTTAATTCCTTTTGTTTTTCCATTAAATAATTAATATTCCATTGTGTCAAAATATCATTATTACTAGTATTTTTAATATTTTGTGCCACGATATTTTTATTTTCAGTATTATAATCAATATTATTTAGAATTAAACTATTCAAGAAAAAATCATTTATCCTATCCAAGACAAATAAGAGATATTCTTCACCAGTTGGATTTTCAAAATTAAATTCAACATATTTATATCCAAATTTATAATAAAACGAATTTAAATTATGTTTATCTACCATTTTTTTTCTTTTTTCATTTTTTTGATTATCATTCATATTATTTGTTTCCTGAATGTTTTCATCTTTATCTTCATCTAAATCTTCATCCTCATTATCTTCTTTATTTTTATCATTTTTCTCTTCATCATTTTTTTTACTATTATAATCCGATTTACTCATTAAAATTTCTTCTCCATGAATTACATTATATTTTACTTCGTCTTTTAAGTTATGTAATTTTCTATTCAAATCTTCATTTTCTACTTCACTTATATCCATAGGAGTATAAACTACATTTTCATAAAGACGTAATTTAATAATATTTAATATCATATTAATATTAGCAGAATTTACAATAATTTTTCCATATTTTATATTATTTAAAATAAATAAAGATAAACATAAAATCAAATTCAATTTATCCAAAGGTATATAACTCCTAACTTTTCCTTTATTTACTCGCTCAACTTGCAAATTACTATTTATTACTTTTATTAGGGAAGGATATATAGTAATAATATGTGGTTCAATATCTATATAAGTAAAATTCAATATATTAATAAGTCCTTCTAATATTTCTTGATTAATATCTATTTTACTTATATGATATATAAGATGATCCAAAGGAAATATTTCTCTAATTTTTTCAATACAAACATAATTTCTACCATAACATAAATCAGCAAAAAGATTTAATTGAACCGCTAAATATTTTATTATTTTTTGCTCAGATTGAATTTGACTATCAGTGAAATCAGTTAAGGGCCTTTGAACATACATATCATTTTCATTTTTAAAAACTACTAAAAATTGAATATCATCATATAAAGGTTTTATTTTTAATAAAAATTTATCCTTTCCTTTGATAAATATTTCTTCGAAAATATATTGTTGATTAGATGTAATACCTACATCACCGGTTTTTAAAAATTTTGATAAGGTTGATAAATTTTTTGTATCATAAGCACTATTATCATTTAAATGATTTAAAACTTTTCCTATAATATTATCATTACCATCAGCATCACCACCATCTTCTTCTATGTTTTTTATATTCTTATTTCCTTTGGATAAGGAATTCATTACTTTTTCGTTATCTTTTATAATATCTAAAAAGCATTTGGAAGCTTCTTCATAATCTAATAAAAAATGAATAAATAAATTTTTTTCGTTGTTTTCTTTATATACACGTTTTTTATTTTCTGGATGATCTTTACACATTGCAGATATAAATTGAAAACTATATTTAACTGAATCTTCTAAATAATTCCTTATATCAATTATAATATTATTATCTTTATTTTGCATATTTTTTCTACTATTTCTATTAGGTTTCATGAATTTTTTATTATCTTTTTGATTATTAATATTTAAATTTATATCAATAGTTCCATCATTTCCCGTATTTTTTTGGGGTATTTTAATTGGTTCATTGAAATTTTTCAAATTAAGCTTAGCTATTTCCAAAAAATAAAAAGTTTTTTCCAAAAATCTTTGATCACAAAGAAATTGTTGTCTATAAAAAATAGGTTTTCCTGCTGACATTGTCGTATCAAATTTCCTCGTAAAATTATTTAGACAATAATCCCTCAAATTTTTAAAACATTTTCGCAAAATAAATATATTATCTTTTAAACTTTTTAATCTATCTTCAGGCTTATCTTTACCAGGAAGACCAGTACGTACAAAATTAATATTTTGAGAAAAAGTATTATTATTATTATCTAAAACACTATTATTTCCCATATCTTTAATAGGAGTTTTTATAGTTATAACGTTATTTTTAAAAAAAATATCCAAATCACTTTTTAATGACATAAGAGAACTAGTTAATACATCACTAAAATATAATACTAATTTAATTTCCCATGATTGATCAGCATTTGATGGTACTAAACGGATTAAATCACAATCATATGGAGTTTTACTTAATGTTAAATTTTGAACTGTTATACTTTTTTCTTCTGCGCTATCATCATTATTACTATATTTATTAGTTGTTTTTATTGTCTTTACATTTTTCTTGAGTTTATTATTTATTTCATCAAAACATAAAAATTTTTGACTTTTGACATGGAATATTCTTAGTATTTCTTTATTTTTTATTTTATAAAGATTTTCATCTTTTTCATTTTCTTTAGAATTTTTTTTACCATTAGATTTATTTGTTTGTTCATCTCTAGAATTATTTTTATTTCTTTTATCTGCATATCTTTCACGAAATTTAAATTCTACACCAGAACTTTTCGCATTAAAATATGATTCTGCATCTAATATTTTATAACTTTCCATAAACATCCAATTGCAATTTTCATCTGGTTTTTCTGATAATATTAAAGATCCTGATGTTTTTTCATTATTAAAATCGGATAATTGTATGTTATTTTGTAATTCTATATTTTTATTATTAATTTCAGTTTCACTTGATTTAGTATCGCTTTCTTTAAAACCTAAATACATTCTAGTTGTAGCATGCAAAAATCTTAAAGGTTTATGATATTGAACATATGTTGATAATTTCAAATCTTTTTTCGTTTGCATTTTTCTTTTTGTATTATCATCATTGGTATCTTTTATATCGATACTTGTTTCACATTGTTCTACATAAAATAATCCGTATATATTATTTAATGAATTATTTTTATCAATTGAATCAAATGTTATTATATAATTAGTTTGAATTCTGCTTTTATTTTTATCTTTTCCTCTTGCCTGTCTTGTTGATATTTTAGTTTTTGTAAAAGATTCAACTTTTTTTTTATTTGTTATACTCACCTCAAATTTTCTTTCATCTTCTGTTTCTTTATCTTTATTAAATTGAAGATTAATATTATTAATATTATCTTTTCTATTTGACATTAAAATATCATTTGCATAATTTGGCCTTATAGTTAAATGTTTTTCTATACTTTGACAAACTAACCATACTGGAGAAGAAAAAGATAACATACCAGAAGAAGGATCTATATAATTCGAACATATTTTTATTTTGAAAAAAGAACTACTACTTTGACTTTCTGCAAAACCTAATACATAATTTCTAGATGATTTAATTTCTCCAGGATCAATTTCATTATTTATATTATTAATATTATCTAATTTACTTTGTTCATCTTTTATCTTTGAATCTTGAAAAACTGGTTTAGACCTAAGACTAGATTTTTGTAATTTACGAAGATCAATAGGTCTATCAGGTTCAATTTTAGCAGTATCATTCAAATTTATATTTGTCAAATTATTCATAGCATTATTTGTTATGTTAATTGATTCATTATTTAATTTATTTGCCGCATTTAATTTTACTGTTAAAAAATGATTATTAGTCCACATATTTTTTTCTTTTTTGCATATATATATATTTTGATTACTATAAACACATTTATCTTTATTATCTAAAGAACTCCATTGCTGAAATAAAAAAAGACATTCATCCGAATAATTTTCTGTCAAAACTAATTTGGATGATTTTACATTAAATGTTACAAAATTCTGAGATTCGAAATGTATTAAAATAAAATCTTTTTTTATAGGAATAGGCTGGCCAATATCTTTTAAAAAATTATCCTTTTCATTATATATATCTTGTTTTATTTCTTGATATGTTGAAATTAATTTTGCCATATTATCTTTTAGTTCAATATTATCAAGAGATGAACTATGTCTTATTTTATCTTTTACTAAGGAAAGTTTTTCTTCTAATATCTTTTTATTTTTCACGAAATCTTCTTTCATTTTAGGAAATATAATGAATAAGTTATTTATGAAATCTTTGAGAAATAAATTATTTCCGGCATTATCTAGAGGTTCTATTTCAATTGAATTTTTTCCGACCATGTTAAAACCATTTGCCTTTAATATATTTGTTGAATGATCCCTTGGAGATGAATATTCTATATATATAATATCACCATATTTTATTTTTTGTTGTT
>Ga0247611_10011360_pt1 | contig 10287 bp, 6 predicted proteins | sample 177DNAGHGhighgp2_FD_192422 | JGI IMG/M metagenome (GOLD analysis project Ga0247611, IMG submission 192422) | Sheep rumen microbial communities from Palmerston North, Manawatu-Wanganui, New Zealand - 1770 DNA GHGhigh gp2 | ecosystem: Host-associated > Mammals > Digestive system > Stomach > Rumen ... | reverse complement strand
GATTATGTTGAACGGATTAATGAAAAGCAATGGTTGGTTCCCAACAATGTTTGATGATTTCTTTAACACTGATTTCATGCCTCGTGCCAACAGTACAGCACCCGCAGTCAATGTCAAGGAGAGTGAAAAGGCCTACACGATGGAACTTGCAGCTCCAGGCATCAAGAAAGAATATTGCCGCATAGCCATCAATGACGAGGGCCGCTCGGCCGAAGGACGCTTGCAAGGCAAGAACCTCACCATCGCCATTGAGAAGGGAGGGGCCCAAAGACCCAGTGAGTCTTTGGGAGGGTACCAGCAGGAACGCAAGCATGAGGACAAGCGCCATCACTATCTGCGCCGCGAGTTCAGCTATTCTAACTATGAGCAGAACTACGTACTGCCAGACGATGTAGTGAAGGATCAGATCTCTGCCAAGGTCGAGGACGGCATCCTGACCATCACCATGCCGAAGACCGAACCGAAGGAGAAGGTCACCAAGGCCATTGAGGTCTCGTAACATGCTGACTCAAAACAAAATCAAAGCCCGACCTGCAATTTGCAAACCGGGCTTCTTTTTATGCCAATGACATCATTTCCACGTCCATCCCCATTGGGACGGAGGCGGAAACATGAGTCATTAAAAGTCAAAGCTTGATAAATAGTTAAATCTTGAATATCTGCATGTGGATGCTGATATTCTCATTGTCTTGCAGCCAAGACAGAGGAAGAGAATGTACGGCTGAAGCATCGCATCTCTCAGTTGGATGAGAATGCCATTGCCCGTGAGAAGGGAAGAACTGCTACAGCAGAGCGTAAGGCTCAGGAACAGGCTACCCGTGCTAATCGTGAAGAACAACGTGCCAACAAAGCCGAAAATCGACTGTCTATGATGGAGCGTTTTGTCAAACAGGCTGGTGCTTCAGAGGCTTTTGACCGTTGGGCACATCTTACTGCGGTTATAGACAAGGCTATTGTGGCCTTCAATGCCTGGGCCCACAGCAGAGCCTCCATCTTTAGTCGCGACGACGAGCGTATCATTGGTCAGGGCATCATTGCGAAGTGCCAGCTTGAAGGTCTCAATCCTATTAGCGAGACAGACCGTAAGACTGCTGCCTGTAGTATCGCTGAAGAGGCAGAAGAGACCATCGGTTCAATTTCTCAGTTTATGTGGGACACAGCTGTGCTTCTCATCGGCCAACTGGCTTCTGAAATGCGCGTGTTAATGGGAGGACAATTCGTTGGAGGTAGCAACGGCCGCTCGGCCCAACGGGACGCTTGCCCAAGCAAGAATGCCGACGAGTTGACCAACTGGGACGGCACCAAGAAGAAGGGCTTGGGCTGGTAGATTTCCTGTCTCTATATAGAAGAGGTGGAGTAGGCTATGGTTCCTTCTTCACCTCTTTTTCCGTCTTAGATTTCGTCTAATCCCGTCTAAATTCTCGTCTAAGCTCGTCTAAATCTCACGTAAATCTCGCTTAACGCCACGTAAATTTACTTATCGAGAAATGCCCTAAATAAAGGGGATTCAGAAGATTCTCGCTTAAAATCTTGCTTAAAAGTCACGTAAATCTCGCTTAAAATTCCTGTCTAAACTTGTCTAAATTTTCGTTTCAGTTCGTTTTACCAATGGGACTTAGCTATAATACGCATTGGGTTGCTGATATCAGAAATGAGACTCTCAATAGGTGGGCATTCGTTGGTGGCAGCAATGGCAATGCTGATGAGCTGACAAATTGGGATGGTACCAAGAAACGTGGATGGAGTATCTAAAGTCTTGTAAAATTGATAAAATCGCCATTATTTTTACGATAATGGCGTTTTTTTTGTCATATTCGTGTTGAATTTGCAAAATAATCACTAACTTTGTCGCAAACTATATATATTAAGGTATAACTTATGGATAATAAACCACTGAATCGCATCAAGGTGATGCTCGCAGAGCGAATGATGACAAATAAAGATCTTGCTGAGAAATTAGGCAAAGATCCTGCCACCATTTCCAAATGGGTGACCAATACAACTCAGCCAAGCCTTGAAAACTTGATTGAGATTTCTCGTTGTCTTAAATGTGAAATTAACGATCTTGTACGTACATCCCCGATTCCCGAGATTTAAAAATAAATAAGAACGAGCAGTAAAAACAATGAATAAGCTGATTACGGAAGAAGGCTGGCAGCATACAAAGGTAGAGTTGGTACCGCTGAACAAGGACTACGAAACAATAGAACTTGATGGTGATACGGAGTATCGGACAGTGGGAATCTTTAAGTGTGTATTAAAGCATAATAAAGAATAACATAGGAATAGAATAAAAAACGGTAAATATGTACTTAGAATTTATAAAAGATATATTTCAACCTAATGACTATATTTGTGTTGAATGTGGAAATGACAAGACTGAAGGTCATATTGTCAAAATAAGCAGTGATCTTATTGCTATTAAAACATCTGCAGGTGTTGTGATTAAAAAAGATGCGGATATCACAAATGTATATTCTATTGACAGAATAGAAGAAGAACCACACTCTTCTGTCTCTGAAAAAGAGATGCCGGTTGATACCAATGCCATTCCCAAAGAATTTCCCACAGAAGATATGCTGGACCTGCCTTCGTCCGAACAAGACGATTCTCTCGATACTGTGGAAGAACAGACCATATCAGTATCTCATCCTGTAGCCACATCTTTTCAAACCACAGAAAAAGCCGAGGGCAAAGACACAATATATGAAACTCCTAAACCACAAGTAAAAGTTGTCGGTTACATAGATTTGTCAAAAATAAAAGACCCAAGAAAGAAGAAAAACACGAATACTGCAAATAATACCGTTTCAGATTCATCCAAATCTGAAACTATCGCCCCATCCCCACAAACAGCCGTTCAAGAAAAGAAAATAATCGAAAGCAAATCTGCTTCTTTGAACACTGCTCAAATTGAGAACAAAATAAACGGACTTTTGCAATCCGGAAAAGCCATTGAAGCGCTCGCATTGATAAATGATTATCTAAAACAAGACAACTGTGTGGGAAAATTCAAAAGTAGTCTTTTGTTGAAAAGAGCACAGACATATTCTGCTCTTTCAGATTATGAAGCTGCAAAAGTTGCATATACGGAATTAATAGATTATAACGAGACAATAAAAAGTCCTACAAACAATCTAAGTCATCTATATACAGAGTTGGCAAGATTACAGAATCTTACAGAAGAATCCAAGGATGTAATTTTGTCGACATTGACAAAAGCTTTAAAATACAATCCGAGCAATAGTTATGCTTCTACTCTTTTTGAACAAATTAATTCCGGAAATTACCAAATTAAAACCAATAACACAGAAGATAACCAGCTCCTTCTTGATTCAGAAGAATTATCTACAACGATAAGCAAAATGATAGATATAGATATTAAGGAGCATATGTTTAGCCATGAAAAAATTATAAAAAATGGTGGTACATCTACTCCGAGTATTGCAAAATCTATTTACGAAGAAGCGAAAAGGACTAAAGATGTTGACATGTCAGAGAGATATCCAGTATATTTGGAGGCGGCAAAAGCATATAGTGTTCTGCCTGTTGGTAGCTATGACATCCAAGAATATCTGGAGTCTGTAGCATATTATGCTATTCTAAAAGGTAATTCATTATTTATTAGGTTTAAGAAGATTCTTGCGGAGGACGCCCCCAATATTGTGATATTGACCCATATAAAAGATAGCGCATGTAGTTATTATATTGAGTCCCTTAATCTGCTATCGAATATTGAAGGAGAACACCTTCTCACAATTTTGGCCAATTATTTGAAAATGAATATTGCATTAGTTAATGTTCAAAAAGGGGAACAGCCAAATATCTCAGGTCAATTCGACAAAGTATTCTTCAACTGTGTCAGTAGTTCTGACAACAACATTAATTTGATAGCATGGGCAACAATCGTTGCTATAGGCACAGCAAGTCCCAAAGCTTGGAATAAACTAACGGGTATTAAAGGTGGAACTGGAGGACTCTATCGTGTTATGACGTCACCAGAAAAACGCCAAAATATTTATTCTATATTAAACAGAATCAACGATGACCCTGTCAACACAGAATTGTTACCTGGAGAATTCTTGAAACAGTCATTTGCGAATAGAGTTAAGCGTAATAAGCAATTTCGAGATGTCCTTGCAAAGGTGTTAAAAGCAGACTTTAATATTCATATGCTTACATCTCTTGATGCTCTTTGGAAGGGTATTCCAGATTATATGGATCTGCTTTCAGAAACAGACCAAGAGTCTAAGAAAATTGGAGACAAAGTTCTTCGCAATCTGTTACCATATACATCAAGACAAAGTCAAATTGAACGGACCAACCTTTTATATCAGGCTCAAGATGATTTAGAAAAGCAAATTGCTTTTATTAATGACAACACGACTTACTACGGCCGTACCTTTTTCTTTCCACTTTTCACAACATGGAGAACTATCATCCAGCAAAATCTAAAGGAAAAAATTTCGAAAACTCTTCCTGTATTACAAGTAATCCCAGATCCACACTATATATTAAAAGATGGTGCAGATTTACTTGTCAATTTGATTATCAAAAATATTGGTGAAAGCACTGCGGAAGGATATCATTTAAATGTTTCTCTTACATCTTTAAATAATGGCTCTGTAATTAAGGGTAAAAGTAAAGAAGACAAAGAAATACCAGTCGGCTCTTATTTTGATAAAAAAATGAGTCTACCCCAAGAATTTAATGATTGTACTTCATTAGATTTAGTTGCGGAAATTTCTGCAGAATATCAAGGAGAATTGACCACAGCCCAACAATACAGATATACCTTAGAGTTGGAACCGGAAACATCTCTAACAGAGGAAGAAATCATGTGGAAAGACGGTCCCAAAATGTCAGGAGTTCTATTTAAAGGACGACAAGACATTATGGGCAGGCTTACTCGTCATTACCTCTCAGTTGAAAGGGACAAACCTTATATCCTATATGGATTGACAAGAACTGGCAAAAGTTCCATTCTCCTTAACTTAGAAAAGGATTTGACAGGAAGATCTTTCTTAAAGGAAGGAGAGAGATTTGATCTTATTTCTTTTGAATGGGATTTATCTGAAGCATCTGGCTACGGAAATGCCAAAGATATGTGGCAATATCTTTTACGTGATACACTATATGACGAGTTGGGAAAGTACTTAACAGTTCCCTTTAGGGCAGAATTAGACATCTCAGAATACCCACGAGCAAAAGACTTCAAGAAAATACTTCAATACTTGAAACAATGCAAAAAACATCCAATGTTCTTTGTAGATGAATTTTCTCATATCAAGATATTACTTGATAAAAACATTATTAATACTTCTTTCTTGCACACGTTGCGCCAGTATTCTCTTGAGGGGCTCGCAAGCTTCATTTTTGCAGGAACTTATGACATAAAAGAACTTATTAAGGATCCCAAATATGCTATCACTGGTCAACTTGTTCATACTATTGAAGAACAAATTAATGAAATTGACCCTATTTCAGCTGAAGATTTGGTAAATGTAATGAAAGAAAAGCTTACTTTTACAGAAGAAGCCATTAAGCATATACACTTATTGTCAGGAGATGTTCCATATTTTATCCAAATCATCTGTAAATTCTGTGGATTCTATGCTGTTGAGAAAAAACGCCGTAATATTGGTAAGCCAGAATTAGAAAATGTTGTAAAGATTCTAACAGGAGAGTCTGATGGAGAAAAAGACTCATTGGTCAAAGTCTTGCCCAAAACCATTTTCCAAAACAATCTATACAGTCCACAAGATAAGAAGGAAGTTAATGTGCTCATTTCCAGCTTATGTTATCTCAATGAGAACATGGAAGTCCCAAGAAGTGTAAGTACGCAAGAACTACAAGAACTATGGAGCAAAAATGGCATCGAAGCATATCGCCCCAAATTGGCAGAGGCAATAACTCTATTATTAGAAAGAAAGGTTTTAGTTCAGTCTGAGGATGAATTTATTCCTGTTTACAGACTGTCTGTAGACCTCTTTAGAAGATGGTGGAAGGTCCATTATCCTGATATTAAATTGGAAATAACAACAATTCAGTAATTATGAAACAACCATTTGAAATAATCGACATTTCTAACAAGTCAAATCTCTATGGAAGAGATACTTTGCTGAGAAAACTAATTATTCTTGCCAAGAGATGTGAGAACGCATCAATCATTGGAGCAAGGAGGTTCGGTAAAACATGTCTTTTGAAAAGCATAATTACAGAAATCAGAGATTCAAATGACATTAAAGTCTACCCAATTTATCTTGATTTTAAAACAGAAGACATTAAAGGTACTGATGCTGCTTATAGATATATGATTTCATCACTGGTGGTTTCTCTTAATAATGATAAAATTTTTACCAGTGAAGAAGATTTCGGACTTATCAAAATTAGTCCATCCAACGACTGGACTGAAGTTGATGAACAACTATTATCACTTTCGAGTGTAAGACTGCAAACTTGTTTAAAGAAAATAGTAACTTTTTTTGCAGCTTTCATGGAAAAGACCATTCTATTTGTCATTGATGAATATGAATATCTATTTAAATACGTACTTGATAGCCCTGCAAGTTTTATGAAATTGCGCGACTTAAGTACGAGTGTAATAGAAAATGATTTGCGACCATTCATATTTTGGATTTCGGGTGCATTAAACTGGGATCATTTATGTTCTGTTATAGGGTCTGGAGAATGCAATCCAATATCTGCTACAGAATTTGTTACCCCAATATCAAAAGAAGATTTTGTCAAAATGTGGAATGATGAATGCGAATTGATTGAAGATGAAACAAATAGAAAAAAAGTATTAGAAGAAGTAGAGTATGCTTGGAAAAAATCAGGAGGAGTCCCATTCTATGGGAAATTGATAGGCGCATATATAGTTCGCAACAACTCCCTACCTGATCACACAATTTGCAAGCCATTTTTTAATGAAATGTTAAACAAAACCCTAAGTGTTGCAGAAATAAACACTCTAAAGATACTGGCTAAAGGACTGGGTACTACTTCTACATCTTTAGGTTATTCGTCATTGTGTGATAAAGGTATCATTATTAATGAAAAAAACAAGACTATATTGCCTATTGGATATTTAAAAGAATATATTATGGCAGATATAGCAGATAGTAATTTGTCAAAGCCCAAAAAGGCTGAACACGAATCAATTGTTTTTGAAATTAGCCAAATTATTGAGAACATTAATAAAACACAAGAAAACAAAAGACGAAGTTATATTTTCAAGCCAACCGTTGACAGTATGTCTACATTCAAAGATCTCACAGGACCATGCTTCTCAACAGAGTTGTTTGCGGAATTCTCATGTGCTATCTATCGAATATATTTTGAATGGACAAAAGATACAAAGCCAAGAGAATTGTTGCCCAACAACAATTTTAGATATAATGATTTTGCTCAGTATGTTGATATTGCCAGACACTCATTGGGAAAAACTCATCAAATGGATTCTTTTGAACTAAGTGATGGAAAAAAGAGCAAACCAGACATGCTATTGGCTCTTTTGGGGACTGTTAATGAGCCGAAAGATCCTGATGAATTTTATAAGCTTCAATTGGCTTTCCTACGAATGTTTAAAACCACATTGCAAGAGATCCAAAATTATGTGCGTAAGAATTAAAGAATATGAGCAATGACTGACAATAACGGTTTTGAATGGACTGCAGAGATTGAGAACAATAGTGAGAATACAGTTTTAATTCCCACTAAGGATTCAAGTGTACTTGCAGATACACTTAATTCTCTCATTCTTGATGGAGACTTTCAGGCTGTGAAGGATTTTCTGAAAGAAAAAGCGTTTACAGGGCGTAATATTCCCATTATAAATGCATGCATATCGCAGCTACTAAAGTCGGAAAAATTTCACTACATTAATTTCTGGGCATTTGTTAGGGTGCTAGTAATGCATGATGCATCGCTATTCTTGACAACAATTAGTAAAAGCATCTCACGCGACATGCCAATTCCCCCATGTGAACCAAGTACATTGGATGACATTATCAAGAATGCTTTCATGGCGATTGACAAGCTACATCACGCTATCAATCTTATAAGTATAGTATCTAAACAGTTGTCTTTTGAACAAAAAGAATTTATATTGAATTCTTGTTTAAACACGAAAAATCCAGAAACACTAAGCCAGGCATTCAAAATGCTTGACATGCCACCAGCATTTGTTATTTCATTTTTAAGAAACAAATTAGATAACCCAGTGGTATTATATACACTTTATGATTATTATCACGTTGCTAATAAAAACAAAGATATTTCCAATAACACATTGATTGAAGTATTCTCCATTCCATACATCAACATTCTAATTAATGATCTTAAAAACAAAGGTGGGAAATGTCGGGACATCGCATATTTGATAGAGTACGATCTACGGATAGTAAACCAATGCAAGAATAAAAAACTATATAGAGATGTCTGCGAATTAGGACATAAGGGATACAACACCTATTATGCGACAATTAGAGGCAAGGAACGAATAAAAGAGAATATTAGCAATCTTATATTCAATGACAAATACTATAATTTTAAAGTCATTGGAAAATTAAAATATTATCATGTCCTTTTGCATACAACAACTGGTCTTCGGGCATTGCTCCCTATCGATTTGAGTGTTAATGTTCCTGATGACCAAGTACAGGCATTTATATATAAACATGACAAGAAGAATGGTGTACTGTATACTAGCCAAATAGAGGTTCCCAAACACTATGTTGAACCAAGTCTTTTAGATATTGGCAGCGAAGTAGTTATCTCCTTTTCCTTATACAATGGCGTTCTATATCCTCATTTAAGACGCTTAACAGGACTTTTTAGCGTTAAAGTTACCAATATGCACATAGTTGATGACTTTAGGGCGAAATACAGAGCTAAAGTGAAAAAGAAAATTGGTGATTTTAGATATTTGGTTGAGATTATTGATGTTATAAGTTAATTTATATTGTATAGTTTTTATGCCCTCAATAAATATTACAGTTGCAATTGATACTCAGCAATCTTTTGTTGCTAAGATTTTACGGACAACAAAAGGTGGCTGGATTTGTTCAGTATGTGATAGAGAAGTATTCCTTCCTGGCAGTCAACTTTATAAAGATATTAACGATTATGAATCCGTTGTTGGAAGAAACGTAAAAGTCATGGTTCAACGGATTACGGGTAATAGTATAGTGGTTTCACATAAAGATTATGTATCAAAAATATTTGAGCGCAAAAGAATTATCCAAAATTTGGAGAAAGGTCAGAAACTAGTTGGAATCGTAAGGCATATCTCTGAAAAAGGAGTGTATATTGATGTTTTAGGTGTTATAGGATTTATGCCAATAAAAGAAACTATTACTGGCTCTGATTTAACTATTGGACAAAGTATAGAAGTGGCAGTTTCAAAGATTGACATTGAGAAATCAATTCTTTTATTAAGTACAAAGCTTTTCCAAAAAATAGTGGAAAAGGAAAATAGAGAAATAGAAGAAACTTCTCAATTTGAGAAACGCACTCAGGCTCTTGAAAAATACAATTCCGAAGATGATGTTACAGGGACTGTAATTAAGAAAATTACAAATGGGTATCTTTTAGAACTACCTGAGAATGTTCCTGCATTTTTGCCAAATGAAGAAATTCCTGCACTATATCGTTGTAAGGTCGGGGACTGTGTGGATGCGACCGTCTATGGCTTTAATTATGATAAAGCGAGTGTGTATGTAAGTATAAATAAACTACTAGATAAAAGGTGGCTTAAATTAAAAAATCTTGTAGACAAAAACATTATCCCTAATCAGACAGAGATGTATGGAAAGGTCGTTTATCTAGAAAGAAATCTTGTTACATTAAATTTTAAGGAAGATTGGGGTTCATTCTATGGCTATATAAAGAACGAAGATCTTGCATGGGAGAAAGTTCAAAGTGCTGCAGACATTGTCTTTTTGGGTGAAGAATTAAAAGTAAGATACCTATATGACGACAACCGCCGGTTGTATTTTGATTTAAAGTGGCAACAGGAAGAATTATATCCACAAAGCCTATTTGATTTGGAAACAGAAGACTTGTTAGGTACGATAGGTATAACCGGCACTACATTTGTCGCAAAAACTTCCATTGTTTCAAGAAATAACTCTAATAATGATGACGTTGAGATAATTGCGGCGTTTGCAAACAATATCATCTCCATCGACCCCAAGGACAACTATGCACAACTAGTTGACAAATATACAGGTGTAAATATCACCGCACTAATTTCCCCCAAATATGCTTATGGCCTTGAGAATG
>Ga0247611_10011358_pt1 | contig 10288 bp, 12 predicted proteins | sample 177DNAGHGhighgp2_FD_192422 | JGI IMG/M metagenome (GOLD analysis project Ga0247611, IMG submission 192422) | Sheep rumen microbial communities from Palmerston North, Manawatu-Wanganui, New Zealand - 1770 DNA GHGhigh gp2 | ecosystem: Host-associated > Mammals > Digestive system > Stomach > Rumen... | reverse complement strand
TATTTGTGGATAGTTTCCTTTTGGGGATCCGCTGAACAGAATCGCAGATACAAGTTTAGATGCATTTGTATTTCTACCTCTCATGAAATACCAGAATGCAACATCACCTGATCCTAATGCATTATAAGGCCACTGATTGTTTAATATTTCTTCAAAGAACTTTTTAGTGCAAGCATAGGCTCCGCCTGGTGCAAGAGTTTCACTGCTCTTTACAGATATACCATACGCATTACTTAAAAGAAGATGTGATGGTCCATGCTTATAGCCTACTTGTTCGCTGTAATTAACACCAACATACGGCTGAACAAAGTCATATTTATTTAAGTCTTTACTAATAATGTATACCCAGCTATTATCATCAAAAGAACAGTCTGCATCAACTAAGATACATTTAGAAATAGATGGATGTTTAAATACAAATCTAGTTCCTATTGTCCATAATGCTTCTTTCTGGAAAAGATTCTTGTTTTGATCTTTTATAGTTTTACGAACAAATGTAACATTTTTATAATCTTTTAAAAATGAGAAATTAGAATCATTTCCTTCATTTAAAGCTTCAATGATTATAAATCTAGCTGGTTGTGGATCTGCTCGTAATAATCTTTGAATAGCTTTGGTACAAGCTTTTGTTCTAAGTGGTTCATTACCATGTAAAGAAATAACAACAGCTGTATCTTCTACAGGAGATGAACTAGGATGCGATGTATGTTCTGGTATAACAGGGTGACCATTTTTATCTAGCCAATCTGCCATATCTTTAATACTTCCATTTTGGATAGATGAGAATGATTGAATTCTATTTGCATATTGCTCAGCTGAAATACGAGGACGAGGTTGCCTAATTTCTGGTTGTCCTATTATATTGTCATTTTGATTAAAGGTAATTTCAGCTGTAAACTTTTGCTGAGATAATCTCGATTTTGATTTATAACTCATTTTGATAACCTTTAAATAATATGTCAAATAAAAGCTAGTATAGAATATTATTTTTGTAAAACTATTCAATTTATAGCGATTAACAAATCGAGCTCATTTCATCTATATATTACTATATTAGTGAGATATTCTACATAAAACCGCAATGTAGTGTATCCTTTTAAAAAACAACATTAACAGAAAGGTACTTATCATGGCAGATAAGAACACAATCAAAACTCCGTTTGGAGAACTTCCGTGTGAGAATAACACGGTCACTATGAGTAACTCTCTTCTCATGAAGGAATATGAAAAGAGAGGAATTGAAAATGCAGCAGAAGTGCTGAAAGCAGTGAATGCAGCTAGAGAAGATATCGAACATGAAGCTGCGTTATTCCTTGCGAAGAATGTTGTAGATACTCTTGATACTTGGTCATTCAAAGCTGGCCAAAAAGAAAATAGATTTGAAGTTACCATTAGACCTGAACAGGTCGTTACGATTCCTGGTAGAAACGGCGAACCGACTACTCAGAAAAGCCGTTATTGTGCACCGACTGTGCATCACTATTCTAAGACTCCTGAAAAGATCCTTACGGACGAAAAATTTATTGGTTTCCAGAAAGAGTGTGAAGCTAAGATTCACGCTCAAGCTTCTAAAGCAAATAATAAGCCCACGATTAAGTGCGCTTAACTTGAATCTCGAATAATCATATGTACTGGTGGGTACAATATCTACCAGTACATATTTAAATATTAATTTTATAAGTTAAACAAGGTGAGTATTATGGCTAAGAAACAAGATAATAAAAAGCCCAAAAAGCAAAAAGATGAAGATCTTCCAGTTATCTCTTTAGATAGTTGTGAATCATTTGATCCGTTATCGGAGAAAGTAGATTCAGACGAAGTAGAAGATGATTATGAACCGGATGATTATGACATCGATTGATTATGTCCTATTCAATTTTAAGTTTTGACCCTGGGTTATCTTTTTCAGGTTGGGCATATTCAAAAGTAGATGATGATAAAAAGATGTTTTGTGTTGAAGAATTTGGTATGCTTACACCTAATAAAACAGTTGATCATAAATCTCATCGAGAAGATGTTTCCGTTTATGGAAAACGAATTATCACGTTGTCATTATTACGAGAAATGATGAGAGAATTAGTCCATCGCTTCTGCCCAGATATTATTGTAAGTGAGGATGCATTTTTTAATCCTCGTAGGCCTGGAGCATATGAAGCATTGATTCAATGGATCTTAACTGTTTCTTTTTTGTTGAGAGACGAATTCAATAAACCGCTGTACAGAATTCCTCCAAAGCTTGTTAAAAAGTTTATATCTGGTATTGGAACATCAGATAAAGAAGGAGTCCAGTCTGCGATTTTTAAACATAAAGATATCATTTTTTCTTCTGATCTGAAGGATATCATTTTAACAGAGCACGAAGGAGATGCGATTGCTATTGGTTTTACACAATGGCAACTGTTCAATGCAACAACCACAAAATAAAGGAGTAAATAGATGAGTGGTCGTAGTCAAAAGAAATTACGCAGACAACAGAATAAAGAAGATAAAATACAGAAGAAGATAGAATTAAGAAAACTTTCTTCTCTTCCTAGTATTCCTGTTGATAAGATATCAGAATACTTAGTTAGTAAGTTTGTTGGTAAAACAGGTTATCATTTTGTTTCAATTGGAAAAGTTGGTTCTCTTTTCTTACACAAAGATTATCAAGATATTGTTCCTATCGTATTACATAATAGTTTTCCGGTTATGTCAGCAACTGGAAGATTTAATGATATAAATAGGAAAGATTGTGCTATTGGTGTAGTTAAAGTAAAACAAGAATTTCCTGGACTTGTTATTGATCGTCATTTAAATATGTATCTTAATGGATGTTCTATTGTCGTAAAAGATGAAGATGCACTACCACAGTTATGTGATCTCGAACGTGTTAAAGTAGAAGATTTAAATGCTGCTGTTAAAACACAAGAATCAATTTTCTCTGCTAGAATGGATTCCATTATAAAGAGTTTGGATCAAGCAACAAAAAATATGGATAAATTACTTGATCCTTATAGCGATCCTTATTCGGATCCTTATTTAGATGAAGAAAATATCTTAAAAGAAGATATGACAGATAGTCTTACTGAAACAGAAGAAACCAAAGAGATACCATAATAGGTATCTCTAATAGGAGATTTATTATGCCAAAACTTATGATCTTCTGTACATGTGCAGAGTACAAAAAAGAGTTTTATCTGAAACGAGTTTCTAACTGGTTTCATAATCTCAAAATGATTAAAAGCTTACAGGAATTAGATCCTGATTATTATGTTTTTAATGACGGTAAAGTCACGTTAGAAGATATTAAAGCAGTAGACGAATCATTAATCAAAGAATCTCATCTCTTTATCAGAAATCATGAACCCATGCTCGGTAGAACAAGTGATTTGTGTTTCCCAGGATGGATTCGTTCTTTTAAACATGCTCTTGAGATTGGAATGGAAAAGTATGACTATATCGTTCATATAGAGAATGATGTTTTACTTTTGCATCCTGATAAGATCGTATCATACTTTAATAAAGAAGGAATGTATTGTTCTTATTGGTGTGGACGTGAGATCATAGATAGTACAGTTCTTATTATGAATGACAAAGAGTATGTTCGAAACATTTATAATTTTTTGAACTCTAGAGATATATCAACAAATATGTTGATCGAAGGTGTTTTTAGTAGTCTTGCTCCTTGGAAGATTGCTTTTAAAGGTGGTAGACTTGAAAATGAACCAAATAATCTCACAATGGATTTAGATTTTATTGCACAGATTAATTTAAGTAAAACAATAAATCCACTCAGTAAAGCCATTGTTGATGCTACATTAAATCACGTGTATGTTGCTACGAAAGATAATTGTCTACTCCCTGATTCAAGAAGATATATTCCTATTCAGTGTACAGCAGGAGCTACTAAAATTCTTGACTGTTATCACGATAGTGATAATCCAGATAATATTGCGAGCAAAGCACGTCTTTACGGAAGTCTTACAGCGTTATACGCTGCTTGGAAATTAGATAAATCTATTTCAGATAATAGTGGTATTGGATTTTTATGTAACGATATGTGGTTGATTAATGGATATTACTTTATGCCAAATCATGTTGGTGAATGTCCGTTATTCACTGACGTTGCTCCTATGAAATGGAGTGATACGGAGCGTAAAGATGTGTCATGGGTTAATTATGATTTTTTAAATTATGATATTGTTATTCCTACCAGACAATGGTTGGTCAAGGGTGGATTTACTCATAACGTAATTTCATTTATTATGGATCAGTTTGGTGAGAAATTCTATATGAATTTAGAAAGTGTCATCCGTGATAAACATTATGATTATGCACACAAGATATGGAAAGATTATGCAATGGATGAATTAGTACCACAAGTTGTACATCCATTGTTTATTATGAAAAAGCACTTATTTGATGCTTATTGTGAACTTCTGTTTTCTGTTTGCAAAGAAATGGAAGAATCATTTGATAATAACGGTGTTGAACTTACTAAAGAGTATCAAAGTGTTGATACATGTAATCCACCTATATTTGAAAGACTTGCTCCGTATATACTTGGTTTGTTCATTTACAGAAATAAGCTAGTAGTAAAAGAAGCAGGTGTGGTTCATTATGTTAAGGAGATGAAGCCGTATGCTCAACCCTTCTATAAGTGAAGTGTTAACTATGCTACACGCGAAACTTAAGCCAAAGCAATATCTTGAAATAGGTGGAGATGGTTGTAGCTTTGTTGGTTATGCTGATAAAAATACAGAAGTTGTAGGAGTTAGTCATTGGCCAAAGTGGGATCTTAAAAAATTACCACCTAATATCCTAATTTATCCTGTAACATCTGATTATTTTTTACATAGTTCTTATATGCTGAGAACTATAAATCCTGATCTTATTCTTATTGATGGATTCAAAAAATTTGAGCAAATTATGAAAATATTTTGCATGGTGGAAGTATATTTTGGAAGACCTGGTGTTACTGTTCTTATTCATGACACAAGTCCTACAGATCCTTCTGCAGCAATTCGTCCAAAATTCGGATCAAATGAACAGCCTCTTTGTGGTGATGGATACAAATTCTTATCTATTCTTAAAAAGAGAACAGATTTGAAAATTCAGCAATTGACATGTAATACAGGACTCACAATTGTAACTAATTTGGACAAAGATAATAGTCTTTTTAGAGATAGAATGGCTTTCTTAGTTAGAGATTATTTAGATCTTCCACTAGATAAGCGTGAAACATGCTTTGATATTTCTTATGACGATTATGTTGCAGGGAATGATACAAAGCAGATAGTTAAAGAAGAAGTAAAAGAAGAACAAGAAATTGGTATACATATTTCATGAGTTAAAACTTTATATATTACTATATAAGAAAGGAAACTCAGATTATGTATTCACCTTATCCGAAATGTAATATGTTACATGGAGTTTATATAAAAGCTTCTGATGAAAATAATTTCAATGATGCAATTGTAGCAGCAGTGAAAAATATTGAAACAGGAGAAAAGAAACTCCATGTAATACGTAATCCAAAGTTTGAATATTGGATTACGAAGCCATTGTATCGACACCAAAACATAAGACTAGAATGTGAGTCTTTAGATAGGTTAGATACATTTGTTTGTCAATATAAAAATTTATGGGAGCATGTAGGACATGCACTAGGAATCTATAAGCGTACCTTCAATAACAATATTCAGAAATCTGACCCACATGTCTATGGCGTAGACGTGGGTCCTTTGATCCGCATGAAGATTGAATATATGAAGAATGCAAATGACAAGATACCGAAATTAGATATCGGAATGCTCGATATTGAAACTTCAGTTATCGATGATTTTCCTGGTGAACAAATTCTATGTGCTTCATATACCGATTGGACTGAAAGAACTACTTTCGAGTTTATCAACAAACCATGGTGTAATGTTGATGAGTCAGTTCTTAGAGCAAGACTTGAGAAAGAAACAGCACCGTTTGTTGATGGACTAAATGGTAAAGCAGAAAAAGCATGGAAGGAAAAAGAACATACCTTCAAGTTCATATTCTGTGAAGATGAGAAAGAATTGATTATTAAACTGATTAGATGTGCTATTGACCATAAGCCAGATCTTTGTGGCGTGTGGAACATGTCATTCGATATTCCGCACATAGAAAAGAGAGCAACATTTAATCAGATACCATTGGATCAATTATTCTGCCACAAAGATGTGCCTGCAGATTTGAGATTCTTCCATTGGAAACAAGATATGAAACCAGTTGAACATTTTACTGATGTTTGGCATCAAGTAGAAGCTCCTGGCTATACTAGATGGTATGACCCTATGTGTCTTTATAGTAGACTTAGAAAAGTTCAAGGCCGTGAAAACTTCTACTCATTGGAGTACATTGGCCAAAAGATAGTAGGGTCTGGAAAGATTAAATTTGGAACTAATAATACACATACTGAAATGCAACTTCATGATCAAGTAGGATATTGTATTTATAACTGTTTCGATACCATACTTCCGTGTATTATCGATGCAGTTACACAAGATACAGTTTCTATGATGTCTCTAGTTGGCATTTCTGAAATATCTGAATATAACAAACAGACTGTTATGCTAAAGAATAATTGGTTCAATTATTGTAGGACCAATATTAATTCTATATCTGGATCCATTGTTGCGCCATGCTCAATGAGTCAAGATTGGGATAAATATTTAGCTAACATCGGAGGGGCTGTACTCAGTCCCAATTTGTTAGAGGTAAAGGGTACTCGACATTTAATAGAAATGTCTTCTGAAACATCTCTCCAAATGGATGTGAATGATATTGATGCAGCGTTAACACAATGGCGCCACTATCAGGTAACTGAGAGTGAAAAACTTCCTTAATTGCTGGGACGTAGTAATACTTATTTAGCTACAGCATAATTCGTAAGAATAAGTGCGATAGCCATCGAAAGATAGAAAAAATAAATAAGTTGCTCCATGTCGAAAGACTAAAGAGTGTGACAATCTATAATCAGCATCCGAGCTTCTCTATGAGAAGAGGGTTCAGAGATCATCTCGAAAGAGAGTAGGTTGATTCCGAAACAGGAAGCTCCTAGAAATAGGATGAAGATATGATCCAGAATATAGGTATATATTACTGCAATGTATCCATCCATAGCGATGAGTACTAACCTTTCAAGGATTTCTAGATTTGCATCCGTATTATGGATTGAAGGTGCACCGTATACGCTTGAAGAACTTTCTAGCATGTATGATGATATTCAGTCTGAAAAAGATCCGAAAAAGCTTAAGGAGAAGAAACGCTTCTTTGAATTAGCTGTTTTGGATAATACGAATTATATCGAGAATTTCTTCGGGTTATACTTTACTCCTGAGGAGAATGCTGTCACTCTTTGTAAATCCATGTTTGGGTTTCCAGATTTTGATGACATCGACCAAATTGTGTCGCAGGAATAAAGTAAGTCAGATATCACATCGTTTTTCTCCTTATTAGGTGTGATATCTGACACTTTTAAATCCCAATAACCTTTAACGTATAGGAGCAAGTTATGGTTCATTTCACAATCAAGTCAGACGAATTTAGCTCATTGGACAAGAAAATGGAAATCGACATTCCAGTCGACAAAATTATCTCGGTATATGAGTGCGCACCTCTTAGCTTAAAAAACAAAGTAATACCTTTAAGCAGGGTGCTGATAAAGGAAAGAAATGTAGAAAGATCTTACTTTGTTAAAGATACCATCAAAAATCTTTTATCAAAGATCAGAGAAGGATTTGAAAATTTCCTTAGTACACCTGATTGTAATCCTGACATGTTATTGTCAATATCGATGGATCAATTACCGGTATTCAGTATTCTCGATGATTTGAACCAGCATGCTCTTGTACTGATTCCTTTAAACAGAATCAGTTCATACCAAAATAGTCGAAAAGCAAGATGCATCATCAATGTTGATGGGTATCAGATTCTTGTCGACCAGAGTCAATTGCAGTTGATAGAAGAAAGGAATAAGATTGAAAATGATCTCGTGCAAGTCATGAGAAATCACAATTTATTCTAACCATTCATATACCAGAGGATTACTCTGGTATTTTTTTAATCCAATATTACGAGGTTTGCTATGAAAGTGTTATCAATTTTTGGATCACCTTGGAAAACATTTTTTATTACTACTGTTTTTACTACTGTTTTTGCATTTCTTGTATCACTCCCTATTATTGCAGTCGCTACTTTACCTACTTTATCTACTTTACTTGCAACAGAAGGAAAGTCTTCTATGAATCAGTATGAAGATACCATTTACAGTGATTTACTTGATTTTAAGAAAGAACCGTTTCATGTTGCACCGGGTGCAAAGGTTAATATAGATATAACTAAATATGGAAATAGTTACTTTCTTAATTTAAAAGAATGTGGTGGTGTGGTAAAGGCTACAGGTATATATGGAATTGACTGGACAACAGTCATTCGTCTTGTTCCTTCATTAATCACAGATAACCTTGATCAACCAGCCACAGTACATGATGGTACAGTTGTTTATGGATCAAAGATTACGTCTATAGTTGATGTGTATAAGGGTGGACGTATCGAGTATGCTGTTGTAGAAAAGGGTGCTTCTTTACATCTGTATGAAGGAGCTGTTGTTGAAGGACTCCAAGTTTATGGTACACTTACTATTGATGATGGAGTTGTATTCTTAAAAGACAATAATACTTGTTCTATTTATGTGTATGATGGTGCTAGTGTCATCTGTACAGGAGAACAAATTTACGAATATCATAAGCGCTAATTTTAAGATATCTGCTAGGAACCCTAGCAGGTATCATCTATTCTTAATATATATATTACTTTATAACTTAAACCAATAATTTAATTAAAGGAGAACACTTATGGCGTTCAAAAACGAAAAACAAACAAACAATAAAAAAGACAAAGAAGTGGTGTTTACTGACATGCACGATGGTGCTGACGGTGGAAAAATTGAAACACACAAACTCGGTGAGAAAAAGGTCGAGTACGGATTTGGTGTAGGATTTGAAACAAACGAAAAACGGATCGAAGCAATTTTGGTTTCTGCTTCCGATGCTAAATCACTTGCTCGTTTTTTAAGATCTAATTATGGTACTATGGGTGAAGTACTTAATCTTTTTAAGGTTAAAGAGAGAGCAAAAAGAGCATGGCATACAGATTGTAGTATCAAAGACTTCAGTTCTGCTGCTGATTTTGTTTTATGGTCATCTAATCATCCTAATTTATTAACTAGCGATGTCACTTGCTTCTTATTTAAAGAATCTGAGTGGCTTTGCTTTGAACAGAGCAAAAACAAATTCACAACTATACTTGAATTTCTTACTAGAGAATTCATCACATTGGATCCTAATATGCATACTTCATCTCAAAAAGCACTCAATAATCGTTTATCACTTGATGTAGTTATAGGAAAAGAAACCCAAGCTGAATCTAATTGTGAAAAAGAAGATCCTGAAAAGCAATCGAGGGAAGCACAGGAAAAAGTTATTAAGGCTGTTGCTTTACTAAAAGAAGCAGCTGATGTCAATAATCCATTCGCTGAAATGCTATATGGTACATATATGGCTAATCTTGGTTTTATGGGTATAGATTCGATTATATCTTTCGGTGATGCTTGTAAATATCTGTATAGAGCATCAAAACGTACTGAAACAACATTCTTTGGATTCCGTGTTTTAAGAATCGTTACCGATGATCCTGTTTATCTCGTTTCTAATAATCCTCATCTGGCAAAAATCGATCATTAATAATAAGAAGCTAGCGGATATACCGCTAGCTTCTTTTTTTGCTTATCTATATATTTTAAATATATATTTCTGTATTGTCCGCTGTAACAATAACACAACCAAGGAGGTTAACTATGGCGACGGCAAAAGATTTCAAAGAAACTTGCATGGGGATTATACCGGGGCTTATCAATCGTCTTTACGATCTGAAAGCTTCGATGGAGCAATCCATTAATCGTTCCCTTGAGAAGAGAGTAGAAATCGAAAAGACTTTCGATGATGCTATTACCAGAAATCATCTTTTATCGCTTGTTGATAGTGTAATCAAATCGAACACGGTGGTACGTGATCGTGCTCAGGATAGCATTATCAAAATTCTCGAAAAGCAAAACAAGATGGTCAATCAGGTGGAGCTAATGGAAATCAATCGCACGATGGATGAGATTTTTGATGTCGTCCACGAATGTGCGAAACCCCAGTAACACTGGGGTTCTTTTTTTTGTTGATGTATTTTTTTCAGGTATATATATCAACAGCAGTAAACCAAATAAAAA
>Ga0247611_10011357_pt1 | contig 10288 bp, 7 predicted proteins | sample 177DNAGHGhighgp2_FD_192422 | JGI IMG/M metagenome (GOLD analysis project Ga0247611, IMG submission 192422) | Sheep rumen microbial communities from Palmerston North, Manawatu-Wanganui, New Zealand - 1770 DNA GHGhigh gp2 | ecosystem: Host-associated > Mammals > Digestive system > Stomach > Rumen ... | reverse complement strand
TTACTAGTTACTAGTTCTGAGTTACTAGGTTTTTAGAATTTAGGGTTAAGAATTTAGTTGCGTGGTTCGGCAGGCTCACCAACCTTAGTTCATGTTAGCAATGAGCGGAGCGCACCGTGAGCCGGAATGACCAAGCGCAAGCTGGTCATGAAGGCGACCTTTGACCACTTAGCTCTTTAGAGCTTATGTGGGCATGGCCACCTTTAGGTGGGAGCGAGGCGAAGAAGGAGGTTCTTATTTACAATAGAGCCGAGCGGGGCACACCGTGAGCCATAAGCGGCACGGCGTAAGCGTGCCGTGTTGGCGAGAGCGGAGCGCCGACGGAGTTTTTCTATTAAATCAAAGCGAAGCGGGTACTAGAAGGACCACCCAGGCAGGGAGACCCGGGTGATCCCTTGTGTTGTGGTGGGTACGCCTTTACGTACCCGTTGTGTGTGTGTGTATTTTCGAGGGCATGTTCAAAAACATTCGAACACGTCTGTCGAATTTCTTGCTACATCATTGCTCTAATCGTTTTTCACGACTAGAACAAGTCAGAATTCATGCGCATAAAGGCAGGCAACTCGTAATCGACGTTGCTTTCCTTGAGAGCGTCTTCAGGGGCTTTCTGGTTACGGACGAAAGCCGGCGTACCATAATCTACAGCGTTTGTCTGTTCACTCTGGGCCATCACACGCGATTCCTGCTTAGCGTAGGAGCCTGCATAATTGCCGCTAGAGAGAGGATCTGCTTCTGCAACACCCGGCATTTCTTCGGTTTCGCGCAGAGTTGCGGTAGTCGTTGCAACAGCTTCTTCGGCATAGCTTGCCTTGGCATCGAAGTTCGGAGATGCAAACGAAGATGCAGGAGCGAACATGGCAGCGGCCTGGTTCACCTGAGACATCGGGCGGGCGGGGCTTGCATAGCTCTGTGTCGGGGCAGAAGCATAAGTCGGAGCAGCCGGAACCGTGCGCTGGGTGACGGCAGGAGCGGCAACAGTCGGGGCAGCCATAGCAGCAGCCGGCATTGCAGCAGTGGAGCGGCCAGCGAGAGCAACGAAGTTCGTTGTCGGACGCGGCGTAGCGGCCTGTACAGTGGGCTGGTAACCTGTAGCCTGCGGGAACGAACCTGCGATACCGCCATAGTTCACGGCTGCAGCGTTGTTCGTGCCACCGCAACCCGTTGCGATAATGGTGATGCACACCTTGTCGCCAAGTTCCGGAAGCGTAATGTCGCCCACGATGATGTTCGGGTTGCCTTCTTCGCCCACGGCATCGTAAATGTGTTCCATTGCTTCGTTGTGTTCGAGCAAGGAGTAGTTTTCGCCATGGGAAACGTTGATAAGCACGCCAGATGCACCCTGGATATCGATATCTTCGAGAAGCGGAGAAGAAAGAGCTGCATCGGCAGCGGCAACACCGCGGCCTTCGCCTTCTGCAGTACCCGTACCCATGAGGGCGGAGCCGCCGTGGAGCATGACCTTGCGGATATCAGCAAAGTCAACATGCACGAGACCGTGACGGAACATGATGCTGCAGATGCTCTGCACTGCGTTACCGAGAATTTCGTCGGCCATCTTGAAGGCTTCATCGACAGTCGCATTCTTGTTCGTGTTCTGGATGAGGTTCAAAAGTTTCTTGTTCTCGATGACGATGATTGTATCGGCTGCTTCGCGGAGAGCGCGAACGCCGTTCTGAGCCAAGGAATTGCGGACATTGCCTTCGAAGCGGAACGGCTTCGTGACAACGGCAACCGTAAGCACACCTTCTTCACGAGCAATGTTAGCCACAATCGGAGCGGCACCCGTACCGGTACCACCGCCCATGCCCGCCGTAACGAACACGAGGTCAGCGCCCTTCATAGCATCTCTCAAGTCATCGATGTTTTCTTCGACAGCCTTACGACCCATTTCCGGATCCATGCCAGCACCGAGATTTCTCGTGCTCTTTTCACCGATAAGAATCTTGTGGTCTGCGAGACTCTGGTCAAGCGCCATAGCGTCGGTATTGATGGCGTAATATTCTACACCTTCAATATTCATCTGCTTCATACGGTTAACGGTGTTGCCGCCGGCACCGCCGACACCGAACACCTTCACCTTGGCGTTTCTGAACGGAGTATCATCTCCTGTGACACGAGATTTTGCCTCGAAGTTTATGTTTGCGAAGTCACTCATAGTTTATCTCCCTGATTTGAGTGGTTTATGTTGTTAGAAATAAGTCCTGATGAAGTCGCGGAAGCGCTGCAAACCCTTCTTGACGGACACGGCCAACTGGGTTCCTGTTTCGCGCTGCTTTTTCTCGCGATGCTTTTTGTTCGCATAGTACAAGAGGCCTATGCCTGTTGCGTAAGACGGATTCTGGAACGCTTCCTGAATGCCGCTCATGCCTCTCGGTTTACCGATATGGACGGGCTTCTTGAATACTTTGGCCGCGATATCTTCAATACCGGCAAGGTTGCAGCAGCCACCCGTAAGCACGATACCGCCATCAATAACAGTATCCAAGTGGTGCTTTTCCAAATCCTTCGCCAAAAGCTTGAAAATCTCTGCGACACGAGCTGTGATAATGCGAGCCAAAAGTTTACGAGAACAAGGGACTTCCCCACGGTCGCCCACACCTGGGACCGGGAAAGTTTCGTCTTCAATCAAATTGTTGAGCGAGCAAGTGCCATATTTTTTCTTGATTTCTTCCGCCTTCGAAAGTGAAACCGGAACTTCAAGGCATTTGCTAATGTCGCTTGTAATGATGTTGCCCGCCATGTCGAGCGAAGCCGTATAACGCACGGAATCCTTCACGAACACGGCGACATCGGCAGAACCGGCACCAATGTCGATAAGAGCCACACCCAATTCGCGTTCGTCTTCAGAAAGTACGGCAGAGGCAGCCGCAAGCGGTTCCAAGACAAAACCCGCCACATTGAGACCAGCGCGATTCACACACTTTGCGATATCCTGGAGTGCGTTCGGGCGAGAGGTCACCACCTGAACTTCGACTCCTAAACGACGGCCAGAATAGCCTTTGGGATTGCGAATACCCGTCCTGTCGTCCAGCGTATATTCACCCGGGAAAATATGGATGATTTCGCCCGCCTTGTCCGGCAGCGTACTTGCCTGTCTTTGGACGTTGATGATATCTTCTTCACGAACTTCGTTCGTCGGAAGCGTCACAAGCCCTTTGTAGCTGAACGAAGACACATGCTTTCCGGCAATGCCTACATAGACATCGCGCACATCGACACCCGCCGATGATTCCAGCATGTGGACCGCTTTCTGGAGAGTCTCGACGACGGAATCGTATTCATCGGACGATTCCAGCGTAAAATCTCCGCACTCTACAACTCGGACAGAATCATCTTCCGAGATACCAACGAATAAGTTCACTTTCGAGGCGCCAATATCAAGCCCGAAAATGTAGTCGTTCTTTTTGACCATTTGCTTATTGTTATCCATTGATACACCTCTTATCAAAGTTCTTTATATACGCAAAGCCATGAAATCTCATATCGACCTCGACTGCACAAAGAAGTTCGTTACGAAAGCCTTTGCCAACGGCATCGTACAAAGTAAACAAATCATTATCCCAGTTCGATTCCGGGAACATCACGCGGAATCCGGAATCCTTGAAGAACACCTCAAAGGCGTGATCTTTCTCGGACCATCCCACTTGAGAAACTCTTTCATACAGGCTCTTGTTCTCTTTCCGCATTGCCGATAAGAACGAGGCGACCTGCTTAATCTTTCCGACAGATTCGTTTTCGAGAATCGGCAGATGGAGCGCTGTCATCATCGACATCGGAAGCGACAATCCTCGTTCGGAATAAACCGTTCCCTTTCCATCTTCGAGAACCGACAAAATCGGCGATGCTTCCTGGAGCTTGATGTAAAGCGATGACGGGAACTTGCTGACCACTTCAGCAGAATGGATATGCGGAATCTGCAAGAGCGATTTCTTGACGGAGTCGGCATCCAGTTCGGACATGAGCATGCCCGTTTCCACCTGGGCGCTCTGAACAACGTCTTCCCACGAAAGCATGCGGTTGCCTTCGATTTCGATATACTGCAAATGCCTGAATTCCAGCGGATTAATCTGCTGCAGATAGAAACGACTATGCCACAGAGCGCCGACGGCAACGACAAGGAGCAAGGCGAAAAACCAGCCCTTACGTTTGAACCAGCGAATGCGATTGGCAATGGCAAGTTTCACCTTGCGGTTACGCTTGCGCTTGCGCTTGCGTTCGTTGTAGCCAATTCGGCGACCGAACATGTTCGTATCATCTAATGTCAAATGCTCTTCTCCAAAATCGTCTGACCCAGTTTCCAGATATTACCGGCACCCATCAGAACAATCACGTCGTTCGGCTTGAGCAAATCTTTGCAAACAGGAATCAAGTTGTTCACGTCTCCGATGAAGCGGGCATCGCGGTGGCCGCGGTCTGCAGCGCTGTTCGCCACCATCGCGCCGGTCACGCCTTCAATCGGCTTCTCGCGGGACGGGTAGATGTCGGTCACCAAGAGCACATCGCAGTTGGCAAAAGCACTGCCGAAAGCTTCGTGCTGGTCGCGGGTACGCGTAAACAAATGCGGCTGGAAGGCGACAATAATGCGCTTGTCCGGGAAAGCTTCGCGGAAACCCAAAAGCGTCGCAGTCGCTTCCGTCGGGTGGTGGGCGTAATCGTCAAACACCATGACACCGTTCTTTTCACCGATGAATTCGAAACGGCGCTTGACGCCTTCAAATGCAGCCACTGCCTTGCGGGCGATATCAACAGAAATGCCCTCTTCGACAGCGAGCGCCACGGCAGCAGTCGCGTTCAACACATTGTGGCGACCCGGAATCTGTAACTTAAACTGCCCCAAACTCTTGCCGTCATTAAGGATTTCAAACTGCGGATAGCCCTTCACGAAGCTGAGATTTTCGACGCGGTACTTGGCCTGGCGCGTAAAGCCGTAAGTAATCACAGGCTTCTTGAGGTGCGACAAAATCTGCTGCACGTTCGGGTCGTCGAGGCAAACAATCACCTGACCGTAGAACGGAATCTTGTTCGCAAACTGCGTGAACGCATCCTTGATGGCATCAATGTTCTCGTAAGTATCAAGATGGTCGGCGTCGATATTCGTGATGATGGCCGACGACGGCATCATCGAAAGGAAACTGCGGTCAAATTCGTCACTTTCGGCAATGAGATAATCGCCGTGGCCCACCTTGGCGCCACTGCACTTGCCCTTCACGATACCGCCCACGATAATCGTCGGGTCGAGTCCGGCTTCTTCCCAAATAGCGCCAACGATAGACGTCGTGGTCGTTTTGCCATGCGTACCGGCAATGGAGAGCGTGTATTTGAGTCGCATGAGTTCGCCAAGCATCTCGGCGCGGCGAATCACTGGAATGCGGCGGTTGCGAGCCTCGACAAGTTCCGGATTGTCATACGGAATCGCAGACGAATAAACGACTAGGTCTGCATCAACGACATTCTTTGCTTCGTGTTTGGGATCTACGCGGATGCCAAGGCCTTTCAGGTAATCAATGACAGCCCCCTCGCCCATGTCGGAACCCGTCACCACAAAACCGTTTTCGTGGAGCACTTCGGCAATACCGGACATACCGGCGCCACCGATGCCCACAAAATGAAGGCGACGGACACGTTTACAATCGTTAATCTGCATTACGTTCTCTCCATATCCAGGATAATTTTCGCAATCTGGTCTGCGGCATCGGGCATGCCAAGCGTTGCAGCGGCTTCGCCCATTTGCTTCAAGCGCTCCGAATCGTACAGGAGCGATTCCACTTTATTCCAAAGGTCATTCGGCTCGTCATCGAGTTCCACGAGGGCAGCCCCCGCTTTTTCGACGACGCGGGCGTTATGTTCCTGATGGTTTGCAGTCGCATGCGGGTACGGGAGCAAAATGGACGGTTTGCCAAACGCAAGAATTTCTGCAAGTCCCGAAGCTCCTGCACGACTGATAATCAAGTCGGCATGTTTCATGTATGCATAAATGTTATCGAGGAATCCACGAACGGCAACATTGGGCAAAATACCGAGACGTTCGTTGATGGCGTCAACGTTCTTGGCACCCACCTGCCAGACCACGCTGATATCTTCGTGGGCGGCAATGCGACCGATGCTTTCTTCAATCTTATTGTTGATGCCAGCAGCTCCCTGTGAACCGCCAACAATAAACACCGCCTTGCGGCCTTCACGGAATTCCACCGGACGTGGGAGCGATTCGGCAGCAGGCAATTCACGAACCGGATTTCCAAGAATACGGGTCTTGTCAATCGGGAAACCCTTCATCGCTTCTTCAGATGTCACAAAAACCATCTTGGCATAACGGGCGCCAACTTTATTCGCAATACCGGCGACCGCATTCTGTTCCTGCAAATAAACCGGGATACCCATGGAACCTGCAGCAAGCACAATCGGGAGCGAGACATAACCGCCCGTCGCGATGACCACATCTGGGGCAATCTTCTTCACGACGCTCTTGGCACGTACCAGGGATTTCGTCAAATTAAAAGGCAAAGCCAAATTCTTGAGGAACGGGCCACGGTGCAGCGGAACTGCCGAGATGTATTCATACGGCCAGTTCTTTGCCACAAGGCGTTCTTCCATGGAATCCTTGCGACCCGCAAATGTAATCTGAGTTACACCCAACTTTTTCAAGCTCTCGGCAATAGCCACTGCCGGGAATATATGGCCACCCGTGCCACCACAAACAAAGAGGAATTTTTTCATATAAATCTCCTTCTTGCCCTAAAATTCGAGAACTGCCCCATCTCAAACGATACCGGACCACTCATATAAGGTTCATGGATGCTTTTACCAGTCGTCGGACGGGAAATATTCAAAAGGATTCCAATAAACGCTGCAGAGAACGTCAAGTTCGTGCCGCCAAAACTGAGGAACGGAAGCGGCTGCCCCGTTGTAGGAATAAGCCCGACGCACACACAAACATGAATCGCAAAATTCAGGAACAGCGATGTCGTAAGCGCTACAGCCATGTACTTTCCAAAACGGGTCGAAGAACGTCTCGCAATATTGTAACCCTGCGAGAAAAGTATGGCAAAGGCGAGCAACACCGCAAATGTACCGACAAATCCAAATTCTTCCCCAATCACAGAATAGACCACATCCTTGTGCGCTTCGGGCAAGTATCCCAATTTCTGTTCGCCCATACCGATACCCGTCCCGAAAAATCCGCCATTTCCAAGCGCTTCGAGCGCATGACGCCCTTGCCACTGCGATGCGGTCATCGTACCTTCATCCGAGAAGAACGCCAAAATTCGGCTACGGGAATGCGGTTTCAAAAGCAACGCGATAAGACCAAGCGGAATACTTACGAGAGCGCTCATGCCTACATACTTGTAATTCGCACCTGCAATCATCAGCAACACAAGCAAAAGGACACTGAACATGATGAGCATCGAAAAGTTCGGTTGGCAAATCAACAGTATCGCCGCGATGGAGAAGGGAATCAACGGCTGAATAATCGTGCACTTCAACGTCTTGATTTCGTCGCCCGCATTGGAAAGCTTTGCGCAAATCCATGCGACAAAACCGAACTTCATGATTTCAGACGGCTGGATACCCCAAATCCAGCGAGATGCGCCCTTCACTTCGCCTCCCGAAACGATTGCAGCCAATGTAAGAATCGCCCCGACCACAAAGATAAAGCGAGCAGCAACTTTCCACAACGCGTAATCGACCTTGTAGAAAAAGAATATGGCAACCAAAGCGGCAAAGAACTTATGAAGATGAGCCTTCAGGTAATATTCCGCAGGCAAGTTACGCGATGCGGCCACAGGTGCAGACGCAGAATAAATGACAGCAATGCCCGCACACATCAACACGATGGTGACGATAAGCAAAAGCTTGTTCATTCCTGTGGACTGAGAGTTGGACATCTTAACTTGAGAACCTTACCTTAAACCTTGAATTCCGCTTTCATGTGGAGAAGCGCATCGACAACTTGTTCCATATGCATGCCACGGCTCCCCTTCACCAGGAACACATCGCCTTCGGCAACTTTATCGCTCAAGAAGCAAATCACATCTGCAACAGAATCGAAATGGAATACGTTTTTCATGCCACGGGCTTTCGCTCCTTCCACGTACTTTTTCGCTTCTTTACCAACGGCAAGGAGCATGTCGAAGTTCATCTCCGGCACCATCATGCCAATCTGCTTGTGCATATTGCCGCTTTCCTTGCCGAGTTCGAGCATATCGCCCAGAATCGCAATGCGCTTGCCATCAATCCTCATGTTGCCCAGCGTCTGGAGCGCCATTTTCGTCGAAGACGGGTTCGCGTTGTAGCAATCCGAAATAATCTTGAAACCGTTAGCGGTCTTTATTTCCATGCGCATGTTCGTGGAGACAAAACCTGCAAGAGCCTTGGCCATGTCGCCTTTCGGAATGCGGAAAGTCTCGCCTACAGCAATTGCGGCAAGAGCATCATAAAGATTGTGGTCGCCGGGAACGTTCAGAACAAAATGTGTACGGCCGATATAGAAATCCGCACAGAGATTTTCGTTCCACTTGAGCTTTTCCGGCTTGATGACGCCACGACGGACACCGAACGTCACCACCTTGAAATTTTTGTTCGCCTTTACCTTGCAGAGGCGTTCGTCATCGGCGTTCACAATCAGCGTTCCGCCCTTCTTGAGGCCTGCAACGATGTTGATTTTTTCATTGAAGACACCGTCCAAATCGCCGAGGCGTTCGAGGTGGGAGGCTCCAATGTTCGTAATCACGGCCACATCCGGTTCCGTCGCCAGTGATAGCGGACGGATTTCGTCCGGACCGCTCGTACCCATTTCGACAACGGCAGCTTCGTGGCTGTGCTTCAGCTGGAAAAGCGTCATCGGCACACCGATATGATTATTGAAGTTTCCCTGCGTGGCATGGGTGTTGAACTTCATCGAAAGCACGGCCTTCGTCATTTCCTTCGTAGTCGTCTTGCCGTTACTGCCGGTGATGGCGACCTTCTTCAACTTGAAAAGTCTTTGATAGCCCTTGGCCAGTTTCAAGAGCGCCTGAGTCGTATCTTCGACAGGAGCGTACATCTTGAAATTCGGATCGATAGCAGTTTGGTTTATAACGCTCATCAGAGCTCCATCCTTTTCCATTTGAGATACAAACTGGTGGGCGTCAAAACGCACGCCCTTAATAGGCCAAAAGACAACGCCCTTGGCGCTTTCGCGAGAATCCATGCAAAGATTCACCTTGCGTTTCAAGGTGCGAGCCGGAACACCGACCGCTTCGGTTTCCAGAATCTTGAGCATTTCTCCAATAGTCAAATCAAGCTTTAGCATTCCATCGCCTTCACCGCGATTTCGCGATCGTCAAAATGATGCTTGGTCTTGCCGATAATCTGGTAATCCTCGTGACCCTTACCCGCAATCACGAGCCAGTCACCGTCGCGCAGTTCCGCACAAGCGCGATAAATCGCCTCTTCGCGGTTTTCGACAACTTCAAACTTGTCCGTCGTCATGCCTGCACGAACATCTTCGATAATCGCCGACGGATTTTCGGTACGCGGATTGTCCGACGTAAGCCAGGCCTTGTCCGCAATGCGTTCAGCAATGCCACCCATAATCGGGCGCTTCGTCTTGTCGCGGTCACCACCACAACCAAAGACAGTCGAAAGCTTGCCGCGGCAAAGGCTGCGAGCCGTATTCAGCACTCGTTCAAGAGCGTCCGGCGTATGGGCATAATCCACGATGACATGCTTACCGTCCTTGTTCCAGACCTTCTCGAAACGTCCCGGAACGCGAACCGTCGCAATCGCCTTGCGCATCGCCTCTTCGGAAATCCCCAAAGCGTGAGCCCAAGCCAAAACGAGGAGAACATTATCCACGTTGAAATCGCCGCAAAGCGGAGTCACGAACGGTTCCTTCGCAATCGCGGGGAGCGTAAATTCTAGACCGTCTTCCGTATTTTTCACTTCACCGAACGGCTTGATATCGGCCTTCGCCTTACCGAGTCTCGAAACAGCGACCTTGCGGCAATCGAGAACGTTGAAAAGTTTATCGCCATGTTCATCATCGATGTTGATGACCGCCACGCCGTTTTCGGCGAGATACTTCGTGAACAGCAATTTTTTCGCTTCAAAGTAGGCGTCCATCGTCTTGTGGTAATCGAGATGGTCCTGCGTCAAGTTGCTAAAGAGGCCACTCTTAAAGTGGATTCCCGCCACGCGCCCCTGATGGAGCGAATGCGAAGAGGCTTCCATCACGAGATCGGAGCAGCCCGATTCCACGGCGCTAGCTGCAAATGCGAACAAATCAAGCTGACCCGGAGTCGTAAGCGTT
>Ga0247611_10011356_pt1 | contig 10289 bp, 6 predicted proteins | sample 177DNAGHGhighgp2_FD_192422 | JGI IMG/M metagenome (GOLD analysis project Ga0247611, IMG submission 192422) | Sheep rumen microbial communities from Palmerston North, Manawatu-Wanganui, New Zealand - 1770 DNA GHGhigh gp2 | ecosystem: Host-associated > Mammals > Digestive system > Stomach > Rumen ... | reverse complement strand
CCCGAGGCACAGATACAATATTCACAGAATCATGGCGATCATGGCTGGTGGATCATGCATGTAAGCACCGATTCCATTGGTTGTTTCAAATTCACAGCAAGTGGACGTGGCAGCATAGAGGTATCGATGCTGGGCTATTACTCAAAGTCGAAACCTGTGCTTGCTTTCAGCGACAGCCGCAAGGACACGCTTGATATTGGCGATATCGAATTGAAGATGTCAGCGCAGATGCTGAAGATGGTCGAGGTGAAAGGCCGTGCCCGACGGTTTACCGTCAAGGGTGACACCATCGTGTTCCATCCTGAAGCTTTCCATTTGCAGGAGGGTGCGAGACTTGACGAACTGATCAAACAGTTGCCGGGCGTTCAGGTGAATGATGATGGTAGTCTGACATGGAACGGTAAACCCATCCGCATCACGATGGACGGTGAGAGCCTGATGGGAGGCGATGACTTGGTGAAGCAGCTGCCTGCCGAGGCCGTGGAAAAAATCAAGGCCTACAACAAGCAGTCGGAGTTCAGCGAGCGTACGGGTAAGGATGACGGCAGTGAGGACATGGTTCTCGATCTCAGCATCAAGCCAGGATTCCTTGATCGTTGGTACGGTGACGTGATGGCGGGCTACCAGACAAAGAAGTACTACGAGGGCGAACTGAGGATGAACCGCCTGTCGAAGACCGACCCCGTGATGGTCTTCGCCAATGCCAACAACATCGACAAGCGTTGGCGACGAAATATGAACCAGAGCACGGGATCGTGGGGCAACGGTTTCGGGCAGGAGCAGGGCGCGTCAGCAGGCTATCAGCACAATTGGCAGCGCAAGGAAGGCAAACACGACTTAAAGAGCAACTACAGCTTTACGGGGGGCATTGCACACGATGACGATTGGCGAACAAGCGGTGAAGAGACAGAAAACTACTTCCCCAATACGACAGCTACCCGTACCACATCGGAGAATTACAAGTGCAACCATAAACTGGAACCCCGATTGAACGCCAATCTGCGATGGGTTAAAGACTCGCTGAATACCTTCACGCTGAGAGCCGAAGCAGAACATAGCAACAGCCGTTCGCACAGCCGACAGACCACAGAACAAGCAGATATGTTTGGCACAGACTATGTGCCGACACTCTCGCAACATAACGCCACCCACACCGACGGCCACCAGACCAAACTGAATACCAAGGCTGGTTGGGAGCACTACGTCAAAGACGGGGCTCTCGGAGCCAGCGTAACATTGAACTATCAAGACGGGAAAACAAACGGCCAGACCGAACGCACCATCACTGCGCACGACAATAATTATACATCTTCGCAGCTTATCCAGACCTATAACTCGCCATCCCGCCAGTTCTCTACCAATGCCGAGGCCCACCTTGCACATTGGCTCACAAAGATATGGATGATTCAGGCGCAATACTCGCTGACCTATAACCGCAACCGCAACGACCGCGACTTCCTGACTGACGGTGTAGCCGATGCTGCCAACAGCTACCAGAACTTATATGCTCGCCACGAGCATAAACTGCGAATGTCGCATACCATCAACCTCACGCCCATCCAGCTCATGCCCAACATATCTGTCCGCTGGCAGCGCGAGAGTCAGGACTACCAGCGCGGAATGCTCGACACAGCCGCCGTGCGCCATCGCTTTTTCATCGACCCGTCATTGAAAGCCACATGGAAACTGAGCAAGACAGCTGGCTTCGAACTGAATTACAGCTTCAATACCCGCAAACCCGAAATCCTGCAGACCATCGGCTACCGCGACCTCACCGATCCGCTCTTCATCACAGAGGGCAATCCCGACCTACGCGACTCACACATTCACGATGTCAAGCTAACGTATAACATGGTGCTTGCCCGCAGTCAGACCTCGCTCAGTGCCTCCGTGAGTTATAATCAAGCCGACCGCGAGACCACGACAGCCCTCAGCTACGACCCCACGACCGCTGTTTACGTCAGCCGCCCCGAGAACGTCCGTGGCAGCCGCTCTTGGAACTTCCGCCTGAACTTCGACCAAGGCCTCGGCGACTATTTCCGTCTGATCAGCGACTTCCGCATGAACACCAGTCAGCGCTACGGCTACCTCACTTCCATAGTATCTTCTTCCCTCCCTCACAGAGAGGGGCAGGGGGTGGGTCTGATGAACCGCCAGAGCAGCCTGAACCCGCGTGAGCATCTCTCCCTTGGGGTCGATTACAACTGGCTCAAAGCCGCCGTCTTCACCGAAATCAATGCCGACCGCCTGCGCTACACCGCCTCGCCCGAGCAGAACACCACTCACTGGAACAACAATTACGGCTTCCGGGCTGAGGTTACCTACGGCAACTTCGTCTTCAATACCATCCTCACAGAGCGCACCAGCCGAGGCTACACCATCAGTAGCATGAACCGCGACATCCTCGTCTGGGACGGCTCCGTCACCTGGAAAATCCTGAAGAACAAAGCCCGCCTCACGCTGGAGTTCGACGACATCCTCAACAACGAGGACGGCCGTTGGAGCCAGCAGTCAGCCTATCAGCAGACCACCTCATGGAGCGACTTCCGCCACCACTACGTCGGCATCAGCTTCACCTACCACTTGGATGCAAAGAAAAAGGACTGACAGAACAACTCCATCATGACCAGAAAGGAGTCCTTTTCCGGTTAAGAAGAACTCCTTTTATCCTGTAAAAGGATTGAGGTTATCTAGTAAAATAATTTATTTTGTTATCCAATATAATTTATTTTACTTTGTAATATAATTTATTTTGGTTTGTAATATAATTTATTTTACTTTTCAATATAGTCTATTTTGCATCGTAAAAGATTTGGTTTTATCAGATAAAAGGTGTAACTTTGCATGGTAAAACCTAATCAAATAGAATCATATTTGACAAGACAATATGCATGTATTAGACAAATTCAGGTTCTGTCCCGTGTGCGGCAGCGAACACTTTGAGGAACATAACGATAAAAGCAAGCAATGCCGTCACTGTGGTTTTACCTATTACCTGAACCCCAGCTCCGCCACCGTGGCCCTCATCACCAATCCGAAGGGTGAACTCCTCGTTGTCCGTAGGAGTAAGGAACCCGCCAAAGGAACCCTCGACCTGCCGGGAGGGTTCTGCGACATCGGCGAGACCGCCGAGGAAGGCGTCTGCCGTGAGGTGATGGAAGAGACGGGGCTCACCGTCATCCGCACCCGTTATCTCTTCACGATTCCCAACCGCTATGTTTACAGTGGCATGATGATTCCCACCATGGACCAGTTCTTCCGTTGTTTTGTGGAAGACACCTCGTGTGTGAAAGCCATGGACGATGCCGCCGATGCAGTGTGGATAGCCCTTGAAGACCTGCGTGCCGAGGACTTCGGACTTACCTCCGTCAGACAGGGTCTGCAGCGTGTTTTGAGCGAAGGTTTGCTGCTCAATCCTTAAAAAAACAAAAAAGTTACTTATATAATAAGGTGTAAGCAAAAGTTTTCACTACTTTTGCGCCCTATAAAAATAAGTACACGCAAACCATGAAAGAAAATTTAGTAATTGTCGAGAGTCCGGCCAAGGCCAAGACCATCGAGAAATTCTTAGGAAAAGACTTCAAGGTGATGTCCAGCTACGGACACATCCGTGACCTGAAGAAGAAAGAACTGAGTATAGACGAACAGAAGCTCACACCCTATTATGAGATTCCCGCAGAGAAAGCCAAGCTGGTGAGCGAGCTCCGGCAGAATGCGAAGAATGCCAAGAAGGTGTGGCTGGCATCCGATGAAGACCGCGAAGGTGAAGCTATCTCGTGGCACCTTTGCGAAGTACTCGGACTGGATGAAGAGAAGACCAACCGCATCGTCTTCCATGAGATTACCAAGCCCGCCATCCTCGATGCCATTGAGCATCCGCGCCGCTTGGACATGAATCTCGTCAATGCCCAGCAGGCACGCCGCGTCTTGGACCGTATCGTGGGCTTCAAGCTTTCTCCCGTGCTCTGGCGCAAGGTGAAGCCAGCCCTCTCTGCCGGTCGCGTGCAGAGTGTGGCTGTCAGGCTAATTGTCGAGCGCGAGCGCGAGATACAGGACTTCAAGAGCGAGCACTTCTTCCGTGTCAATGCTGTCTTCACCACGGCGAATGCCGACGGCTCCGCCAACGAAGTGAAGGCAGAGCTCGACACCCGTTTCAAGACCCACGAAGAGGCAAAGGCCTTCTTGGAGCAGTGCAGGGATGCGGAGTTCCGCGTTGCTACAGTGAGCAGCAAGCCGCTGAAGCGCACACCGGCACCTCCCTTCACCACCTCTACCCTGCAGCAGGAGGCAGCCCGCAAGCTGGGTTTCACCGTTTCGCAGACGATGATGGTGGCCCAGCGCCTCTATGAGAGCGGACGTATCACTTATATGCGTACCGACAGTGTGAATCTCTCCAAGCTGTGCATCGGAGCCAGCAAGACGGAGATTGTCAGCCTCTATGGAGATAACTACAGCCATCCCCGTAACTTCCATACCAGTTCCAAAGGTGCACAGGAAGCCCACGAGGCCATCCGTCCTACCTATATGAACGAAAGTGCCATTGAAGGCAACTCACAGGAGAAGCGTCTCTACGACCTGATCTGGAAGCGCACCATCGCCTCACAGATGGCTGATGCAGAGATCGAGAAGACCACCGTGGAGATAGAGGTTATCCCTCCCGCCTCTCGTACCCCCCTTGCCTCTAAGTTCATCGCCCAGGGTGAGGTCATCACCTTCGACGGTTTCATCAAGGTCTATCGCGAATCTACCGACGAAGACGAACTGGCGAGTGAGGAGATTACCCACACCCTTCCTCTCCTTGCCGATGGTGAGAAACTGCAGCGCAAGGAGGTTACCGCCATCGAGCGTTTCAGCCAGAGCCCCATCCGCTATACCGAGGCCAGCCTCGTCCACAAGCTGGAGGAACTGGGCATCGGCCGTCCTTCCACCTACGCCCCCACCATCTCTACCATCCAGCAGCGCGAATATGTGCACAAGGGTGACAAGAAAGGAGAGGAGCGCACCTATACTGTTGACACGTTGAAGGAAACCAGGATAGGCACGAAGACAAAGAAGGAGATTGCCGGTACGGAGAAAGGAAAGCTCCTGCCCACGGATATCGGCATCGTGGTGAACGACTTCCTGATGAAGAGCTTCCCGGAAATCATGGACTATAACTTCACCGCCAAGGTGGAAGAGGAGTTTGACCGCATTGCCGAGGGTAAGGAACAGTGGGAGAAAATGATGCTCCAGTTCGACAAGAAGTTCGAGCCCACCGTGGAAAGAGTGATGAACGCGCGCGCTGAGCACAAGACCGGTGAGCGCGAGCTCGGCAAGGATCCCGCCACGGGCAAGCCCGTGTTCGTGAAGATCGGCCGCTTCGGTCCGGTGGTACAGATTGGTAATGCCGAGGACAAGGACAAGCCCCGCTTCGCCCAGATGCCCACGGATAAGAGCATCGAGACCATCACCCTTGAGGAGGCGCTGGAACTCTTCCGCCTGCCCCGCACGCTGGGCCAGTTTGAAGGTGGCGATGTGCTGGTGGGTGCCGGCCGCTTCGGTCCCTATATCTGTCATCAGAAGAAATATGTGTCACTGCCCAAGGGCGAAGACCCGCTGACCGTGACCTTCGAGAGAGCCGTCGAGCTCATCAACGGTAAACGTCAGGAGGATGAGAAACGCCACCTGAAGGCCTTTGAGGAAGATCCGAAACTGGAAGTGCTCGATGGCCGCTATGGTCCCTATATCGCCTACGACGGCACCAACTACCGTCTGCCGAAGGCCATGCATGCCAAGGCTGCGGAGCTCACCTATGATGAGTGCATGAAGATTGTCAACCGCCCAAACGGTAAACAGTAAACGGTAAACAGAAGTGACAAGAATCATCCTCATCGGCTATATGGGAGCCGGCAAGACAACCGTCGGGAAGGCGCTGGCCAAGGAGCTCGGACTTTTCTTCTACGACCTCGACTGGTACATTGAGACCCGCATGCGCAAGACCGTCAAGCAGATCTTCGATGAGCGGGGCGAGGAAGGCTTCCGGCAGATAGAGCACAACATGCTCCACGAAGTGGCGGAGTTTGAGAACGTCATCGTTTCCTGCGGTGGCGGCACCCCCTGCTTCTTCGACAACATGGACTACCTCAACCAGCAGGCTGAAACCGTCTATCTGAAGGCATCGCCGGAAGTGCTCTATGAACACCTGCGCATGGGCAAGGGTGTCCGTCCGCTCCTGCTCAACAAAACGCCGGAGGAGACGCGGGCCTTCATCCGCGAGCAGCTTCAGCAGCGTGAGTCTTTCTACATGAAGGCACACCATGTCATCGATGTGAACCTCATGGACAACTTCGAGAAGATTGCCGACACCGTCAACGTAATCAAAAAGGAACTTCACCTCACTCAATAAAAGAAAGAATAAATGAAAAAGTGGACGATTGAAGACTCAAAGGAACTGTACAACATCAACGGATGGGGTACCTCCTATTTCGACATCAATGAGAAAGGCAACATCTTTGTCACCCCCTGCAAGGACCAGACGCAGATAGACCTCCGTGAGGTCATGGACGAGCTGGCCCTGCGCGATGTCACCTCCCCCGTGCTCCTGCGCTTCCCCGACATTCTCGACAACCGTATCGAGAAGACGTGGAGCTGTTTCAAGAAAGCCAGCAAGGAGTACGACTATAAGGGCGAGAACTATGTGGTCTATCCCATCAAGGTGAACCAGATGCAGCCCGTCGTCGAGGAGATTATCTCCCATGGCAAGAAGTTCAATCTCGGACTGGAAGCCGGCTCGAAGCCGGAGCTCCATGCCGTCATCGCCATGCAGTGCCAGAGCGATTCCATCATCGTCTGCAACGGCTACAAGGACCAGAGCTATGTAGAGCTGGCCCTGCTCGCACAGAAGATGGGCAAGCAGATCTTCATCGTCGTGGAGAAGATGAACGAGCTGGACATCATCGCGAAGGTGGCGAAGAAGATGAACGTCAAGCCGAACATCGGCATCCGCATCAAGCTCGCCTCCTCCGGCTCCGGCAAGTGGGAAGAGAGCGGCGGTGATGCCTCGAAGTTCGGATTGACCAGCTCAGAGCTGCTCCGCGCCCTGCAGATGCTCGATGAGAAGGGACTCCACGACTCCCTGCGACTCATCCACTTCCATATCGGTAGCCAGATTACCAAGATACGACGCATACAGACCGCCCTGCGCGAGGCTGCACAGTTCTATATCCAGCTCCACAAGCTGGGCTACAACGTTGATTTCGTTGACTGCGGAGGCGGACTGGGCGTTGACTACGACGGCACACGCTCGTCCTCCAGCGAGAGTTCCGTGAACTACAGCATTCAGGAGTATGTCAACGACTGCATCTATACCTTTGTGGATGCCTCCAACAAGAACGGCCTGCCCCATCCCAACCTTATCACCGAGAGCGGCCGCTCCCTGGCTGCCCACCACTCCGTGCTCGTCATCGACGTGCTGGAGACAGCCTCCCTGCCGGAGATGCCCGAGGAGTTCGAGCCCGATGAGAACTCCCACCAGTTGGTGAAAGACCTCTATGAGATCTGGGACAACCTCTCGCCGCGCAATGTCCTTGAAGACTGGCACGATGCGGAACAGATCCGCGATGAGGTGCTCGACCTCTTCAGCCACGGCATCGTTGATTTGAAGACACGCGCAGAGATTGAGGCGATGTACTGGAGCGTGTGCCATGAGATCAACATCCTCACCAAGAGTCTGAAGCACATCCCCGAGGAGCTCATGAACATCGACAAGCTCCTCGCCGACAAGTATTTCTGCAACTTCTCACTCTTCCAGTCGCTCTCCGACTCCTGGGCCATCGACCAGCTCTTCCCCATCATGCCCATCCAGCGTCTTGACGAGCGGCCCACGCGCAATGCCACGCTCCAGGACATCACCTGCGACTCCGATGGTAAGATTGCCAACTTCGTCACCAACCGCAATAACTCCCACTCGCTGCCCGTGCACACACTGAAGAAGAATGAGAGATACTACCTCGGCGTATTCCTCGTAGGAGCCTATCAGGAAATCCTCGGCGACATGCACAACCTCTTCGGCGACACCAATGCCGTACACATCTCCGTGAAGGATGGCGGCTATCATATCGACCAGATCATCGATGGTGAGACGGTGGAAGAGGTGCTCGAATATGTGCAGTACAACCCGAAGAAGCTCGTGCGCCAGCTGGAGATATGGGTGAACAAGAGCTACAAGCAGGGAAAGATTACACTGGAAGAGGGCAAGGAGTTCCTCTCCAACTACCGTAACGGACTCTACGGATATACCTATCTGGAGTAACTAATTCTGACAACCATTTTGAATAACACAAACCATCAAGCAATTCCCCCTTCCTCTCGGGAGGGGCTGGGAGTAGGTCTCACCATCATCAAGGTAGGAGGAGCCGTCGTTGAAGATGAACTGCAGCTATCTTCACTTTTGCGCGATTTCATCGCTATAAACGGTCCGAAGATCCTTGTGCATGGCGGAGGCCGCCGTGCCACGAAGGTGGCGTCACAGCTCGGCATCGAGTCGAAGATGGTCAACGGCCGCCGCATCACCGACAGCCACATGCTCGAGGTGGTGACCATGGTCTATGGCGGACTTGTCAACAAGAACATCGTGGCACGCCTGCAGGCGCTTGGCATCAATGCCCTTGGCCTCACCGGTGCTGACATGGACATCATCCGCTCTCACAAGCGTCCCCCTGTCGTCTCTTCCCAAGATTCCTCGTCTCCTTGTCTTCTTGACTTCGGCTTCGTCGGTGATGTTGACCGTGCCGACGGTCAGCGTCTCAACCTGCTCCTTGAGGCAGGCATCACCCCCGTCATTGCACCCCTCACCCACGATGGCAAGGGACAGATTCTCAACACCAATGCCGACACCATGGCCGGTGAGACCGCCAAGGGCCTTGCCCCCTACTATGATGTCACCCTCATCTTCGCTTTTGAAAAACCCGGTGTGCTCACCGATCCTAATGATGACAACAGTGTCATCCCCCTCCTCACGCGCGAGATATATAATAAGTATGTTGCCGAGGGTGTTATCTCCGGCGGCATGATGCCGAAGATAGAGAATGCCTTTGCCGCTTTGGAAGCCGGTGTCGCCCGCGTCATCATCACCCGTGCCGATGCCATTGACGGATGCCACGGCACCGTTATACAAAAATAGTGGGTATAACCTCTTAAAAGAAGAAAGAGTACTCAATCATTAGAGATAATCTCTTCTGCTATCTTCTCTGCCTGCTTCAGTACGGTTTCTGTTGCTAACATCTGCATATCAGGCGGGTAACCATAACGACGTAACAACCGTTTGACGGCTACCTTCATTTTAGCTCTTACGTTCTCCTTAATGGTCCAGTCGATGGAGGCATTCTTGCGAATGGTCTCTGTCAATACAACCGCCAGTTCCCGCAGTTTGTCCTTACCCATCAGTTCCTTAGCACTCTCATTGTTGGCCACCGCTGTATAGAAAGCATACTCATAGGTGCTTAGGCCCATCTTCTGGGCATCCTCATCTTTCTCCACAATGGTCTTGCTGAGTTTGATGAGCTCCTCTATAACCTCTGCTGCTGTAATCACCTTGTTATGATAGCGGTTGATGGAACGGTCGAGCATCTCCATCAGTGTCTGACCTTCTACCACGTTGTATTTTGAACGAGCCTTGATTTCGTCCTCAAGCAGTTTGCGCAGCACTTCCATCGCAATGTTTTGATGCTCCATGCCTTTCAGTTCCATCAAGAACTCTTCTGAGAGAATGGAGATATCAGGCTTCTTGATGCCTGCTGCATCGAAGATGTCAATGACTTTCTCTGATACCAAAGCCTGATCGATGACTTGTCGGATAGTGGTTTCTATCTCTTCGTCATTTCGTCCGTTGCCAGACTGGTTAAACTTACAGAGCCGGGCTTTCACGGCTTGGAAGAAAGCTATTTCCTCTTTTACGTCCATTGCCTGTTTATTCGGGATGGCAATAGCAAATGCCTTTCCTAATGCTGTCACCTCATTGACAAACCGTTTCTTGCCGTCCTCCAAGCCAAGGATGAAGTTTTCGGTCTTTAGTATCCACGATAATTTACCAGAGGTGTTCTCTGCAAAATATTGCTGATAGTCCAGTCCGTAAAGCATCTGCTCCACCACTTCCAGTTTCTCCTGCATCAAGGCTACTGCCTGTTGACGTTTCCTGATTTGGGTTGACTGTCAGTATGTCTAAACCCTAAGATTAGTTAACTCAGTTAAACATTAAAACTTATATAGGTTGACTCTAACCTTTTAACCCTGTAATAGGTTGACGGTTTTTG
>Ga0247611_10011355_pt1 | contig 10290 bp, 7 predicted proteins | sample 177DNAGHGhighgp2_FD_192422 | JGI IMG/M metagenome (GOLD analysis project Ga0247611, IMG submission 192422) | Sheep rumen microbial communities from Palmerston North, Manawatu-Wanganui, New Zealand - 1770 DNA GHGhigh gp2 | ecosystem: Host-associated > Mammals > Digestive system > Stomach > Rumen ... | reverse complement strand
AAGCAGCAAAGGAGGTTTAACTCGTCGCTGCCCGTAACGGCAATCAGAAGATCGGTATCATCTATTCCCGCTTCTTTCTGCACGGAATAGCTGGCGCCGTTTCCCACAACCCCCATGCAGTCATAGGAGTTCGTTGCCTCCGCAATCGCTTCCGAACGGGTGTCGATGACGGTAATGTCATGTTTCTCCGCCGAGAGCTGTTTGATCAGCGTCAGTCCTACTTTTCCGCAACCTACCACGATGATTTTCATCTTTGTATCCTACCTTAAAATCTTTCCGTCAGAAATTATACAAAAGCTTATTTTACTACGATGTTGATGATTCTGCCCTTTACGTAAATCTCTTTTACGATGGTCTTGCCCTCGATGGCACGTTTTACCGCCTCGGAAGCCTTCGCCTTGGCAATGGCGGAATCGTTGTCCTCATCCACGCCGACTAAAACGGTATCTTTTACCTTGCCGTTCACCTGAACGCCGATTTCGATTTCGTCATCCTTTACGAGATTTTCGTCATATACGGGCCAGGGTTCGTAAGCGATGGTGCCTTCGTGTCCGAAGATACTCCACATTTCTTCGCCGACATGAGGTGTAATGCAGGATAACATTTTTACAATGCCTTCCGCGTATTCCTTCGGGCAGCTTCCTTCCTTGTAAGCAGCATTCATAAAGATCATCATCTGGGAGATGGCGGTATTGAATCCCAGAGATTCAAAATCGTCCGTCACCTTCTTTACGGTCTTATGATATAACTTTTCAAGGTTCGCCTTTTTGTCGTCCTTTAAATTCTCCGGGTTGGTAAAGAAGGTCCATACACGTCCGATGAATCTTCTTGCGCCCTCAACGCCCTGCTTGCTCCAGGGTTTGGAAACTTCCAGGGGTCCCATAAACATTTCATAAAGTCTTAATGTATCCGCACCGTAATCTCTTACGATATCGCTGGGATTCACTACGAACTCAGGGAAGCGCTTGCCCATTTTGATTCCGTTCTCGCCGAGAATCATACCCTGGTGAACCAGCTTCTTAAACGGCTCTTTTACAGGAGATAAGCCCTTGTTGTAGAGATATCTGTTCCAGATTCTCGAATACATCAGATGTCCTACCGCATGCTCCGGACCACCGATATAAAGGTCTACGGGCATCCAGTGTTTTAAGAGCTCCTGATTGGCAAATTCGTTCTCGTTGTCGGGATCGATGTAACGGAAATAGTACCAGGAAGAACCTGCGGAGCCGGGCATTGTGGAGGTCTCTCTCTTGCCCTTGATGCCGTTATGATCGTACTGCTTCCACTCCGTCGCATTTTCCAGAGGTGCCTTGCCGCCCTCTCCCTTGTAATTTTCAAGCTCGGGTAAAATCAAAGGCAGTTCATCGTCATCCAGAACATGGATGCTTCCGTCTTCCATGTGAACCACGGGAACCGGCTCGCCCCAGTAACGCTGACGTGCGAAAATCCACTCACGGAAGTGATAGTTTACGCATCTCTTGGCAACGCCCATTTTCTCGAGTTTCTGAGTGATGGCTTCTTTTGCTTCTTCAACAGTCATTCCGGTGAACTCTTCGGAATTAATGAGCTTGAAGCCCTTTCCGAGATAATCGTATTTTTCAAGCGCATGTCCGGAAACATCCTGATGGCCCGCTTCGTCGGAGCCGTCGATAACCTGGATCATGTCGATATTGTGTGCGATTGCATACTCAAAGTCACGCTGGTCGTGGGAAGGAACCGCCATAACGGCACCGGTTCCGTAACTTGCAAGTACAAAATCGCCGATGAAGAGCTTCGCTTCCTTGCCGTTTACGGGGTTGATGCAGGTTACACCCTTCAGTTCGCAGCCGGACTTGGTCTTATTGAGTTCCGTACGGTCCATATCGTTCTTCTTTAAGGTCTCGTCGATATAAGCCTGAACCTCTTCCTTGTTCTGAATTCTCGGCATCAGCTGCTTAACGATTTCTCCGTCGGGAGCAAGAACCATAAAGGTGATTCCGTAGATGGTTTCAATACAGGTGGTGAAAATGGAAAATTCACCGCCGCCCACAATCTGAAATTTTACTTCCACACCTTCGGACTTGCCGATCCAGTTACGCTGCATGTCCTTCGTGGACTTCGGCCAGTCAATTTCGTCAAGGCCCTCCAGAAGTTCTTCCGCGAATGCCGGCTGGTCGATAACCCACTGCTTCATGTTCTTGCGAACCACGGGATATCCGCCGCGCTCGCTCTTTCCGTCGATGACTTCGTCATTGGAAAGTACGGTACCGAGTTCCTCGCACCAGTTAACGGGCATATCGATGTATTTTGCATAGCCATCCAGATAGAGCTGTTTAAAAATCCACTGGGTCCATTTATAGAACTTCGGATCCGAAGTGGCTACCATTTTGGACCAGTCGTAATCGAAGCCAAGTTCCTTTAACTGTTTGGAGAAGGTTTCGATATTCTTCTCCGTAAATCCGTTGGGATGATTTCCGGTCGTTACCGCATATTGCTCCGCGGGAAGTCCGAAGGAATCATACCCCATGGGATGGAGCACGTTATAACCCTGCATTCTCTTCATTCTGGATACGATATCGGTTGCCGTATATCCTTCCGGATGGCCTGCATGAAGGCCTACGCCCGAGGGGTACGGAAACATATCCAGCGCATAAAATTTCGGCTTTGAAAAATCCCATACATCCGTCTTGAATGTCTGATTTTCCTCCCAGTATTTCTGCCATTTTCTTTCAATCTCGGCAGGGTTGTAAATCTTTTCCATGACTACTTATCTCCTTAGTGTATGTTATATATTCTACGACTTTCAGATTCCTCTGCACTATCTGCTGAGCTATCTGTCTGTCACAAAAATGACTCTATTGCATTCATTAATGCTCTTCGCGTGAGAAGCGGATCTGATTACGGACGCGGGGCATTCATTAATGCTTTTCGCGTGAGGAGCGGATCTGATTACGGACGTGGGGCATTCATTAATGCTCTTCGCGTGAGAAGCGGATCTGATTACGGACGTGGGGCATTCATTAATGCTTTTCGCGTGAGGAGCGGATCTGATTACGGACGTGGGCCGTTTGCGCAGCGTCGGTACTTAATGAGCCAGCCGTAGGCGCAGCGAATTTAGTACCGCTACGTGAGCAACCGAGGCGAGAGCCGTGCCCACGGAGTAATACAGTCCGCGACACGCGCGGGTCTAATTTCCTCAAATCACAATCCGCTACATACTTGCGAATACTTAAACTTTCAACGAAACCCTCTTAAATTGGATTACATCAACCAGCCCCATCGTGCTCATCTTCAGCGCCGGAATTACGGGCAGGCTCACGAACGCCATGTTCATGAACGGCTCCACACCTTCGTTGACACCGAGTTCATGCACGGCTTCCCGGACTCTTGCGTTAAACTCCGCCGTTTCCGTCGCGGAAAAGTCCGACATCAGTCCCGCAATGGGAAGCACCATCCGCTCGATTTCTTCTCCGTCCTTTACGATTACGTTTCCACCACCCATCCGGATAATGCGATTTGCCGCTTCCGCCATATCCGCATCGTTGGTTCCGATTACGATGATATTGTGGGAATCATGGGAAACACTGGAGGCGATGGCGCCTTCCTTCATTCCGATTCCTGTGATAAATCCCAAACCGATATGTCCCGTGTCATGATGGCGTTCGATTACCGCCAGCTTCAGAATATCACGCTCCACATCGATTCCGCTGTTCTTTGAAAAATCGATTTCTTCCCTTAAATCCTCCGTGATAATGGATCCCGGCACCACTCCGATAACACGGCAGGTTCCGTTCTCCTCCTTCATCCGGAAAGCCTCTTCGGTCAGCGGTCTGACGAGGAAGGATTCCCTAACCACAAGCTGAAGATCCTTGGTTATTTCCGGCCGTACCGGTTTCTTTAGCCGGCCGTTTTCCAGAACACTCTTTCCGCGGAAATATACATCGGCGATTTTAAAGGACTTCAAATCCTCCACAATTGCAAGATTTGCAAAATAACCCGGCGCAACTGCTCCATATCCCCTCAGTCCGAAATACTGCGCCGCCTGGAGGGATGCCATACGAATCGCAACCGCAGGGTCCGCTCCGAGTTCCACCGCACGGCGGACGATATAATCAATATGTCCCCTGGAAATCAGGTCCGCGGGATGGCAGTCATCTGTAACGAGAAGGCATCTGTGATTGTACTTCGGATCAAAGAGTCCAAACAAAGCTTCCAGATTTCTTGCCGCAGTACCTTCACGAATCATGATGTACTGGCCTCTTTCAAGCTTTTCAATCGCTTCCTCGAGGTTGGAGCACTCATGATCGGACTGTACACCTGCCGCAATATAAGCATCCAGGTCCTTTCCTTTCAGCAGAGGCGCATGACCGTCCACCACCTTGCCTGCTGACAGGGCATCGTCAATTTTCGCAAGAACATCCGGGTCCTTAAACAAAACCCCGGGATAATTCATCATCTCCGCCAGGCCGAGAATTCTGGGGTTCCGATATAAATCTTTTAATTCCTCTGCATGCAAAACGGCCCCCGATTCATCGAATCCGGTAGCCGGAACGCAGGAAGACGCGGTAAAAAACACATCCATAGCAAGGCCCTTGCTGGCCTGAAGCATAAAGCGAATGCCGTCAATACCGCAAACATTTGCAATTTCATGAGGGTCTGCCACAATGGCAGCGGTTCCGTGAGGCACACATGCGATTGCCAGTTCCTCGGGAAGCAGCATGGTGCTCTCGATATGAATATGTCCGTCAATAAATCCCGGACAGATATATTTGTCGGAAAGGTCTTTTACTTCATCGGCGTCAGAATCTTCATAGGCACCGATTCCGATAATCTTTTCGTCTTCAATTAAAACATTCTGTTTTTTGATTTCGTCCGTAAAAACATTTACAACGAAAGCATTTTTCAGAAGAGTTTTCACGTAGCCAGTTCCTCCAAAAAACTCTTAAAAGCTGGATATTTTATCATCGGAATCTCCGACATCCTTCACCAGAGCTTTGATTACGACATAATAGGAAACGGTATCGTTTGCTTTCACAAGCACTCTGTCTCCGACCTTGTGGCCCAGAATCGCCTTTCCCACGGGTGTTTCGATGCTGACCATATTGTTCAGGGCATCGGAGCGGATTCCCGTGACCACCTTGACGGTCCTTTCCATATCCCGTTCTTCAAACTTTATGGTTACAAGGCTGTTGATGCCAACCTCGTCTTCCTCGGTCTCATCTTCGATGATGTTTGCTTTCGCCAGCATATTCTCCAGATAACGGATTCTGCTGTTATTCTGGTTATTGGCCCTCTTGGCACAATAATATTCAAAATTCTCGCTCAGATCGCCCTGCGCTCTGGCTTCTTTTAAATCTTCTTTGAGCTTCGGTCCTAAGGTTACCTCGCGATAACGGATTTCCTCTTTGATTTTTTCAACATCGGATTTGGTCAGATTTTCTCTTTTCGGTCCCTGACCGTTTGCTTTCCTTGATGCCATAAAACATCCCACCCTTCAGATTATGCCTTGGAGATAAATACTCCGTGCAGGATATTCAGAATACCGGTAACAAGAATGAAAATCGATACCAGTATTACAAAAAGACGTCCGATTTCGGTTCCGAAGCGAATCGGATAAGCGACTGCAAGGATACCGAGAATAATTCCTACGATACCGGTAATCAGGGAGATGTACCAGAATTTTGCCTTTGCCTTGTTTGCGGCAAAAGCCTCTTTTACTTTATATCCGCCGTCAACTAATAGGAACAGTCCTAAGAAAATAGAAATCAGCCATACCATCAAATCCGGCTTGATTATCAGAATTACCGCGGTTGCAATTGCCAGAATACCGATGATTAACTGCACCCAGTTGGAACGGTCTCTCACAAAAATCACAATGTTTACGATTGCGGCGATGCCGAGCGCAACTGCCACAACCCAGGTAATGATGTTGCTTAACGCGCCAAAAATAGCACCCGCAAAAACGATTCCCAGAACACCGAGTACAATCAATGCAATACCGACAATGATATTACGTGCCACTATAGATTTTTTCTCTTCCATAGTTTTTTAACTCCTTTTCTTTCGACTGTTTTCCGAATTCCTCTGAAACTCTTAATCTGCGCGTAAAAAGCCTATACGCATACAGATACATTTTACCACAACAGATGGTAAATGGAAACAAAAAAATGCCCGTACGCAACTGCACGGACACTTTTCGTTTTGTATGCGCACGCCCGCATAATGTAATTTGCAGCTTCGCTGCATGCGAGCGGCGCGGCGAGCAGAGCATCCACCTTCCGAATGGGACGTGTTTCCACTTCGTGGAGTGTCCGCTTGAAGGACTTATCGCGCAAAAAAGGACCGTCACATATCCGCAACGGTCCCCGTAAATCATTTTCGGTTATAAATTTTATGCAGTTGTATAGTTATCGAAATATCCCTGAATCAGTACAATCGGTGTACCCTTGTCTCCGGAGCCGGAAGTTAAGTCGCAGAGGGAACCGATTAAGTCGGTCAGCTGTCTCGGTGTGGTTCCCTGGGAAGCCATATTTCCGACTAAGTTGGACTGTTTTGCCTTGATGCTTTCGGAGATCGCATTCTTCAGTGCTTCACCGGAAAGATTTGCAAAATCATTATCCGCAAGATATTTTAACTTCAGCTCGTTCGGAGTACCGATTAAGCCGTCGGTAAATGCGGGAGATACAACGGGATCGGCAAGTTCCCATATTTTTCCCTGAGGATCCTTGAATGCGCCGTCACCGTAAACCATAACTTCAACATGCTTTCCGGTACGGGAAAGAATCTGCTCCTGAATTTCCAGAACGAGTTCCTTGCACTCTTCTCTGGGGAAAAGCTTAACCTTGGTCTCGGTAGACTTGTTGGAGCCCAGAAGTCCGAAGCTTGCATTGTATCCGCTTCCGTTTACGGAAGAAGTCATAATGTCGTCCAGTCCGCAAACCACCTTGGCGCCGCCTGCGAGAAGGATTCTCTTGGTACGCTTTCTGGTATGAATGTCGCAGTTGATGATGCAGTCGGTATAATCAAGAATTGTCTTTGCCTGATTTGCAAATACAACCTCTACCTCAGCACCCTCTTCCTTGATGATATCGGAATAGTACTCGATGTAATCCACACCGGTAAATTCATGCTTGTTGTATCCGAAAAGCTCTCTGTATTTTTCCAGGGAAAGTACGTCGGAGTAAGGATTTACGCCCGCATCGTCAATCTGATCCCAGGTAAGAAGTGCATTTCCAACCTCATCAGAGGGATAGGAAAGCATTAAAACGATTTTCTTGCAGCCTCTTGCAATACCCTTCAATACGATTGCAAAACGGTTTCTGGAAAGAATCGGGAAAATAACGCCCACGGTCTCTCCGCCTAATTTGTTCTTAACATCCACCGCAATGTCATCCACGGTTACGTAATTTCCCTGTGCTCTTGCAACAATGGATTCCGTAAGTGCGATCACATCTCTGTCGCGAAGTTCGAAGCCTTCTGCCTCTGCCGCGCCGAGAACACTCTCAACCGCAATATCCACCAGATTGTCGCCCTCTCTGATAATCGGGCAGCGAATTCCTCTGGAAACTGTTCCTACTCTTCTGTCCATCAATAAACCCTCCTTATAGTTACTTCCTTTACCCTGTTTTCCTGAATTATTCAGGGATTAATCTTCAATTGTCACATTTTCTTTCACGTAATTCAGTACCGTGAACATAATCGCGGACTGATTCAAAAATCCCTTACCGTAGGTCTCTTCCATCTGTGTCATGTAGGTGGAATCGATTCCATAGGATGCAAGTGCGGCGGTTCTGTCCTCTTCCGTCATGGTAAGACCCGCATCCTCATAAATTGCCTGATATACCAGCATCTGCTTTGCCAGATCTTCCGCCTGGGTACGGCAGGATGCATAATATTCCTTCTTGTCCGTTCCCTTGTATTCCTCGAAGGATGCATACATTGCGGTTCCGTAGGTTTCCTGATAGTTCTTGTTATAAGCTTCGTACTGCTGGATATCGGAACCCTTCACGAGACCCATAAGTCCCTTGATATAGCTTTCCGGATAGGATTTTATTTCGGAACTGTCTACAAGATAGTTCTGCAGATATTCCATCAGACGGCTCTCGTTTTCCTTTTCCCTGTACTGCTGGATGAACGCCTCCGCTGTTCTGGCCTGATCGGAAAGATAGGTCTGAACAAAGGTATCGTCAAACTCCTGATCCGCATAAATACCGTTGATTGTAATGGCAAAGGTTGCATCCTTTCCTGCATAATCCGCATTGCCGTAATCATCCGGGAAAGTTACGTCGATTGAGAAAATATCACCTTTCTTATGTCCGCAGAGCTGTTCTTCAAAATCGTCGATATAGCCTGCCTGGCCGACAATGATATTGGTTCCCGCACCCTGTGTGCTGCCGCCCTGGAATTCCACGCCGCCGATGCTTCCCACATAGTCGATGTTGATTTCATCGCCCATCTGAATTTCTCTTTCCTCGTCGGTATCGAAACTCATATACTGGGAAAGAAGCGAGTCCGTATAGGTCTTGACTTCTTCGTCGGAGATGGAAACATCCGAACTGTTCACCACAATATTCTTGTAGTCGCAAAGCTGAACGTAATCCGTTGCTTTCACACCTTCAATGGTTCCGTCCTCACTTAAGCCTATGGAATAATCATTGGTTTCCTTAATGGAAAAGCTGGTGCTGTAAATAATAATCCAGGCAATTAATCCCGCAATAATCAGTCCCATTACCACCGCTACGATGGTAACAATGGATTTTTGCATTTTTGCAGCCTGCTCGGCCTTCAGTTTCTTTGCTTTCTTGTCCGGTGTATTTCCCATATTTTTCCTGATCTCCTGCTAAAGCCTTTTACTGCTGTTTTTTCATATCCTCCGCACGGATTTCCGCACGCTTGATTTTGCCGCCCAGTGTCTTCGGAAGCTCGTCCACGAACTCCACAATTCTGGGATATTTGTAAGGTGCAGTCGCATGCTTTACATGGTTCTGCAGTTCCTTAATCAGTTCCTCGCTGGGTGTGTAGCCCTTTGCCAGAACTACGGTTGCCTTAACGACCTGACCGCGAATCGGGTCCGGTGCCGCGGTAATCGCACATTCCACAACTGCGGGATGCTCAATTAATGCGGATTCTACCTCAAAAGGTCCGATCCGGTAACCGGAGCACTTGATTACATCGTCATGACGTCCGACGAACCAGTAATACCCGTCGGTATCTTCCCACGCTACGTCCTTTAAGTTGTAGGTTCCGCTGCCGATTGCTTCTTCGGTCAGTTCGGGATTCTTGTAGTATCCCACAAAAAGACCGACCGGAGGATTTTCCTTCAGACCGCAAATGCAGATTTCACCTTCTTCACCCTGCTCACACTCTTTGCCGTCGGTATTCATTAAATGAATATCATAAATCGGCGAGAGTTTTCCGAGGGTACCGGGCTTGGCTTCAAACCAGGGGAAGTTTGCAATCAGTACGGTGCCTTCCGTCTGTCCGAAACCGGAAGCGATTTTATGGCCGGTTAATTCCTCCCAGCGGTTAAATACCTCGGGATTTAAGGGTTCGCCTGCCGTTGCCCAGTGCTGCACGCTTGACAGATCATAGCTTGCAACATCCTCCTGCAGCATGAACCGATACATGGTCGGAGGTGCGCAGAATGTAGTCAGTTTGTACTGTTCGATTTTTGCAAGAAGATTGTTTGCATGGAACCTGTCCATATCATATGCAAAAACCGTCGCTCCGCAAATCCACTGTCCGTAAATTTTACCCCAGCCGAATTTTGCCCAGCCGGAATCGGATACGCTCATGTGGAGCTTATTTTCCTGAACCTGCTGCCAGTACTTTGCGGTAACGATGTGACCCAGGGGATGATTGTAATTGTGGCAGACCATCTTGGGCATTCCGGTGGTTCCGGAAGTGAAGTAAATCTGCATGATATCCGTATTCTTCGTTGCCTGATCCCCGGTGGGACGCTCGAAGCTATCCGGATATTTGGCAAATTCTTCATCGAAATTCAGCCACCCTTCTTTATTTTCGTTGGTGACATAAATTTCCTGAATGCAGGGTGCCTCGGGACGGGCTAACTCCATCTGCTCCATTACGTAAGGATCGTTTACGCAGATGAACGCTTTGATATCCGCCGCATTGGCACGGTATGCAATATCTTTTTTGGTTAACTGCAGTGTTCCGGGAATGATGATAACACCAAGTTTCATCAAACCTACGGCTGCTACCCAATACTCCCAGCGACGTCTTAAAATCAGCATTACGACATCGCCCTTTTTAAAGCCCTTGGATGCAAACATGTTCGCAACCTGATTGGAC
>Ga0247611_10011354_pt1 | contig 10290 bp, 7 predicted proteins | sample 177DNAGHGhighgp2_FD_192422 | JGI IMG/M metagenome (GOLD analysis project Ga0247611, IMG submission 192422) | Sheep rumen microbial communities from Palmerston North, Manawatu-Wanganui, New Zealand - 1770 DNA GHGhigh gp2 | ecosystem: Host-associated > Mammals > Digestive system > Stomach > Rumen ... | reverse complement strand
AATTACTTGAGGATCTCCAGATCTTTTTGCATCTTCCAACCTTTCCCTTGCAGTTTCTAAATCATCTAACTTTAATTGTTCAGCTTTATGATATGCATCATATTCGCCTTTAGCCTCTTTAAGCGCATCAGTATAAGGTTTCATATAACTTTGAACCGAATTATCTTGGTTAGATATATATCTAAGTAATTCATCTATAAGATCCCCTACCCTATCAGAATATAAACCAAACATGTCATTCTTAAATTCTTCAGATAAACCTGAAGGATAATTAACTATTTCAAACCACATCTCAGGAATCTTAGCTTGTTTACCAATATATGCACCAGTCTCCTTATCAGCATTAGAAATAACACAAGTTAAAAACATCGGATATCTTGGAGTAAGTCCTTGCAAATCAGCTGGAATAGTACTAGAACTCATTTCTTTTATCATCCAAGGATCTTTCTGTTGCTGATCTGTGCCAAAATAAAATCGTATCTGCCCTACAAAGCCTCCACCTTCATCCCAACCACCAAACATTTCTACATCGTCAATACTTGCAATAATCCCTAAAGGATTATCTTTTTTATAAGCTACATGCCCATCATTATCCCAAACACCAACTTCAGTTGAATCCTCTATATTTGAATCATATACATTCATCCAAATTCTCTTAATACCAATATTATCTCCAGTCCAACAAAGAATATGTTGCCACCCTAAATAATAAAGAAATCCTTTCTGTATTGTTGTTCTACCTAAATGTTCTGTAAAAAGCCACATAAGTAAAGCTATTAAAAGCTGTATTATTGCCAAAACTAGCATATTAAACTTTGCTCCATTTTCAGTATCTGTAGCTACACCGCCACCACTGCTAGTAACTACTGGATGCTCAGATGGCATTAATAATGCAATTATAATCATAAGTAAAATAGGCCACAATAATCTACTAGCGTCTAAATCCGTATGCATACCGTATTCTTCTGTATATATATCAGCTCTAAAAGAACCATAATAAGATATCAAAGGATTTTTTATCAAAACTCTACCAAGTACTACAGGAATAGGTTGACCTATTTGATTTGAATTACTATCTGTATAAGGAGATGCCTGTTGCGAAGAAGTAGAATCACTATCACTACCGTTACCTCGATTAAACAACCACAATAATAATGTACTTATACCCCAACCAATAAATGGGTAAAACCAATTACCACTACTAAGAATACCTCTTGCCATAATATCGACCACCAAATTTATAGATTAGGAGTTTTCAATTTACCGTGAGTGTCTCTAATCACAATATTACCATCAACCCAATATACACCATGACCTGTGTCATGAGTAAATGCATTATATGGCACTATATAAGGTACACCACTAAAATTATCTGTATTCTCAAATTTTCTTGCACACACACTAAATGTATTTTCACAACCAGGATACACCTTAAAACTCCCTTGCCAATCATCAGATCTTATTGGGTACTTAATCTGAAGCCAATCAGCTTCTGCTTTAACTATCGCCCTATAACTATTACCCATCTTTAAAAACCCATTTATAGGCCAACCTTCCTCTCGCTCTCTAAGATTTGTTGAATATAACTTAAGTCCATTAACAGATTTATCTAAATAACACTGCAAAGCAAAATCATCTGATTTTAATGTACATTTATTGTCATAAATACAATTTTGACAATAGTAAGAAAGCTTACCTCTCGGAATTAGTCTATTTAAAACATTTTCTATGGTAACAGTAAGTTCTGCATAACTTCCATCAAAAGTTACTTGTGTAACTACTCCTCGAAGAATTAAAGCATAATCACTGTCATTTAATCCATGTACCCTATATACTCTAACTCTAATTATATCGTCTTCTGGAGGTGATCCTTGATATAGTAAAGCAACATTATTTGTTCTGCTTACAGTTATTGTAGCTGTCTCAACATTACCATTAGAATTGCCTGTTTTTAATGATTCTCCTCTCTTTATATATTCTGGATTAAACACAAACCATTTATCATTCATATAAGCAGATTTAGCAAATCCACTAGAAGTATAAGTATAATCTACATTTTTATATGTAAATATATATAATTCTACTGGTTGCGCGTCTTGAATAGAAATCTCGTCATCATAAAAACTCATACTAAATCATCCACCTCCTTCATAGCCAAATTAACAGTTGCTGCCGTATTTGACTCAAAATCTAACTTCAAATTATCTGAGTCTAGTCGTACTAAATTAAAATATGAAACCATTAATACTTCATCAACAGGTATCGGTCTAGGAACATTACTAGTTAAAATTAATTTACCATATGTCTTACCTAATATTTCTTCTGTAGTGTAAGCCATTATTTCTAAAATATAGGATTCCCATTTCTTAGTAAATATTATTATTGCTTTTTTACGACCATTATTAGCATAAAATTTAAATAATAAATGAAATCTAGTATAAATATAATTACTATTAGCTTTTATATCTCTATCTACTTGAAAATCATTTGCCCAAGTTGGGCAATAAAATGATTTATACCTACCCTGTATTCTATGAAAAAAGTGTATCATATTAGTTATTCTTTTTATACCAAATAAAAAGAAAGTCATATTATGTGTATCATATGAATATGTATTTATTGTATCATATACAAATGTACCTGTAGTATTGTCCATTAACTCTACTTTCTTTTCTAATAGCAGATTATTGGAATCATCTCCTACCCATTGAGGAGTAAACCACAATACTTCTTTTCCATTATAAAATTTAGGCAGATGAAATCTATTAAACTGAGGAATATCTTCCCAATCATCATAACGATATTTATTAGGTATATGTACTTTACTTTCATGAAGTATGAGTTCAAAATTAAGACATTCTTCATCTCCATTAGAGTAAAGATATTGAATAGCACCATCTGTTTTTGTAGTAACTTGCTTTAAGGGAAATATCCATGTATTTGCTTTTAATAATTCTCTGTCTATTTTCTTTTTTAAAGTTATTATTCCATCTGTATATGAATGAACTTGCCTTACAATATTTACTCCAGATTGTGTAAAATCATCCTTAACAAATATCTCTATCCACTCACATTCATCAAAATTATAGTAGTAATCATTATCTATGTATAAAGCCTTTCCATGAGCAACAAAATCTTCTCTCAAATAGCTTCCTTTGTTCCATATAGGAATATACCACACATCTGATTGTCTTATTCTAGACATTCCTCTTAACCACTGTGCCTGATATTGATCCATAGCAGAATAATCGTAGCTAAAATATTGCCTCGGCTGTTGTCTTATTTTTATACGTTGCTCATGCCCGTCATAAGAAGTCAATACATCAGTTAAGTATTCTATATTCTCTGTTATTTTTGTTTGTGCCAATATCATCACCTGCCTTTATATAAATAAAGCCTCTATTTTCTATATTATAGCATAATAGAGGCATATAAACTTTACTCTGATTATTTGAGGATACATCAATATGACCAGTTGGGACTCAAGTCGAAGACATCTATCTCGTACTCATCATCATCAACCTCTTCCCTATGTAAAAATAGAAATTTAAATACTCCCCAAATTAACCATGGCTCCTGAGTCTTATATAACAAAATATAAAATTTTAAACTAATATACATTAGTCATTTAAGAAGTTTGGTAATTAAACTCTCGCACCTAATTTCTTAGGCAACCCTTATTCTTATGGGCGTACTCAGTTCGCCCCTACTGTATAATCCCTCAAGGGATACAACATTACTTTTTCTTAATATATTTAAAGCACCATTAACATCTGCATTTAACAACCGACCATCAGAAGTTCTATATAATCCTCGCTTAATCCTCTTACCAGAAAACTTAGGGATATATTTATCACCATATACAGGTATTGGATCTTTATCCCAAAAACTAGCTTTGCTAGTATAACTTTCTTCCTGTTCAATAAACCTTATCCCATTAAGTTTACACTGGTACTCAAGCCTATTTTTTAGCTTTAAAAATGGCATTTGCACAAAACTCTGATTTACTACACTATTAAAACAAGCTCCTCGTTGAAACCCTTTATTGTATCCACACACTAGTATACCAATATTATTATCAAGACAATAACCAATTATCTTCTTTACAGTCTTACCTAAATAATCTCTAGCTCTATCACTACGTTTCAACCACAATTTAGCCTGTCTTTTAGTAAGCATATGCTTAAAGCCTTGCTTATCTTTTATAGAATTTAATCTCGCATATTCTTTATCAGCCCACTGATTTATGCTCTTCAACTTTTTACCGTCAATTATAAAAGAATCTCCATCAGAAGTAACACATGTACATAAATTATTCACTCCAAAATCTATTGCCAGTGCTCTATTGGTGTCTAATTCTACTTTTTCAATAACATCATCTTCTACTTCATATGTATAAGTTATTTCAAAGTACCTAGCATTAAATAATGGTCTAATTCTTATCTCTTTAATTCTCTTATCTTGTAAACATGTAGGAATTTTTATATGCACGCTATCATGTGTCTTAGCATATTTTACTGAATATGGTAATTTCATTATACCTCTATTAATAATAATTTGCTGAATAATCAACTCATAAAATCCATCTTTAGGCAAATAATGTGGTATATTAACTTGAGCGTCAAATTTACCATCTAACTTAGATTTAAGCGTTCTATAAAAAGATTTAAAATCTGCCTCAACCGTTTTTATTATGTGCTGTGCCATATTAGCATTTAATGTCTTATAGGTATCACAAGTCTTTAACCTATTATAAATCTCAGTATACCCAATATAACGCTTGTTATTAAAAAATTCCTGTCTAACTTCGTATAAAGCTTGATTCTTTAAATTCTTTGACAATCTGCATAAATCTCGTAATATTAGATATTCTCGCTTTGTTAAGTGCTTTACCTTCTGCTTTACAGCTAAATACATTTTCTCACCCCCTTTTGTCTATATTATACACTATATAAAGACATTTGTCAAGGGGTATTTTACAAAAAGTAACATTTTTAATTAAAATTTTATATTTGTCATTTAGTGACCTAGTTCATGCAGAAACGCTACTTTCTACACGGCCTAAAACTCCCTTAGATTTCTCTAAGGCACAGACTATATCTTCTCCATGCCGATTTTTCGGTTTAGACGATATTATTTCCCACTGCTTAGTGGTACGACCCTCAAGAGGTCTAGTCGTTGAAGGATTCTATTCCCTGCTGATTATCAATTATCTTTGTGTTTAGGATTTAACCTTGCACTATCTAGAACTATTATTTATACTTTCGTAACCAACTTCGGTTAGTTCAGCTTTATGATATTCCAGCAATTAAATTTCTTTGTTGGGTAGTTGCAAACTACCTTCTATATACAGATTTCTCTATATACTTACCTTATTTGTGTACTTTTGGTTATAAGTACATATGATAAACTGGTCTATTATTATGATTCTCACCAAGTCTGATTGTTATATTGAGTCTTGGATACATGCACTTACTTAACATAAAATATAGCATAGACCATTGTAATGCTTGTGCTCTAAATAATTGCTTCTTATGCACTGCATTAAATGGCTTATACGTGGCATCATATACTTTATTAGTAGTTACCATATACTTATCATTATTTGTATAATCAGATATACCTTTAGGCATTACTGACATTGGTACTGATTCTTCATATACAACTCTTCTTATTGGAATTCTAAGATCTACAATATAATTTTCTATCGAAGCTATTCTTTTTTCTAAACCGTTATGATTTGGACAGTATTCCCTATTATCTGAACCAAATAATTTATCTCCCTTACTAACAATAGGATTCCATATATATGATTCTCCATACAATTTTTTCTTTAGTTTAGCTATAGGATAAAAACCAAATAAATCAGAAGCGTCAAAATGTATTTCAAATTGGTGACTCATCTGAATAGTAAAATCAATATGCAAATCTCCTATATTCTGTATATTATCCCTATGTATATATGTATTACCTAAATCATCATAAGCATCAAATGTTTTTCTAGAATAATTATAAATATATAACCAACCATCACGCCTTGTCAATACTTCTTCGTTATCATCAATCTTACCAAATGGAATCTTTAAAAAATTCCACCCTTTCATAGTAATAGTATCACCATAATATGGAGGTCTAAACTCTGCTACAGCATAATCTGGATCAAAAACAAATATTCCCTGAAAATATGGTTTAGCAAAATATTTGTCATCTGTCTGCATACGCTGTAAAAAATGTCTAGGCCCACATATTATAGCCTTACCTTGAATATTTTCAGGCATAGGACATCACCTTACCCGTCAAGACCTTTTCTATGTGTTGTAATATCTCCTATAGTACTATCACTATCATCTTCATTTTGTCTAATGCTTATACCATCAAACCCAAATCTTCCTCTACGCATTGACATAGAGAATACTTGACACAAATCATTAGATCTAGGATAGCTCATCTCATAACAAAAGCTTGTCTGCATATTTAACATACACACGTAATATATACCACTTACTTGTCCTGCTCCTGCATAATTATTTAATGCATCTGGATCTACTTGTACTGCCATAAACATAGGCATATTTAAGGTAATACAATTTAATGTATTTATATTTCTGCCCCAATCTAACTTACCTTGTGATTGAATATATCCATAATGTGGTATTCTACCATTACCATTATTACCATAAGGATCTCTTACAGGCATAGACATTCTTTTTCCAGTTACATTATCTGTACCACTAGATGCCCATCTGATATAACCTCTACTCTCTTTTGGAGCATCATCTATATCTATCCTTAAGTATGTATTAGTTATACTGCCACTACTAAGAACTGGTAATATAGATGCGTCCTTAATTTCATGGAATGGATCATCTGCGTCAGAATTTGCAAATAATTCATATGCTTTTTTAATAGTACTTGGTACAGCAGAACCACTCATAAATATTCCACCTTCCCAATCATCATATTTATTAAGCATACCAACTATTAAATGTACTGCTCTATAATCCCAACCATTTGCCTGATCTCCACCAACATTTTGTGCCACAACACTAAAAGCTAAAGTATCTGTTGGCTGTGTTGTATTATTACAATACAAAGTATATGCATTTTCATTTGTATCTGGATTTTCCTGTGCAGTATACTCATAGTTTTCATTTCTATTTACTACAGGAATACATACAAATTGCACATCTTTTCCTCTATAATTTAATGGTACTAAATACTGATTATACCATCTTTGTGTTCTTGAATAACCTTCAGAAATAGTCATTGCTATACCCTGATAACCAACATCGGTATCTGGTGTAGCAACATCCATTGCTGCGTCATCTGTAGAACCAAAAGGGCTTACATACTCAAATGACCTTAAATGAATAAAATACGTATTTGTTTTATCCATAAACACAAACTTCTTTCCGTCTACTGAAGATCTATCGAATACATTTACGTCATCCATAAGTGGTTCTACCACAGTAAACCCTCTACTTGTTATATACTCAGCCATTTTTTCAATGACTTGATTGGCTGTTTTTAAATTATTATATGATACAAATGCCATTAACTTATCATCTCCTTAAATAGCTGGATCTAATTTTTTATCTACTAGTAAACATATCTGAGTATTATTACTACCATGTGCCTCAAAACATAAATATGTACACCCTAAAATATTTAAATCAAAAATATCTCTATTATGATGATACATAACATCAGTTGACGCTAAAAAGGACAATCTACAAAAAGCAGAAGACAACTCCACCTCATTTTTTAATGGCTCTCTGATAACACAAACAAAAGCTGGAAATAATATGATATAAGAATTCAATGTATTTCTTAACATACTATGAAATACATCATCATGATATGTAGTATCTCCATTTTTTGCCTCATAATAATCATATCTAGGCACTATAAATTCACCATATGAAGTCAATGGAAATCTAGCACTATCAGTTATATATACAGTAATAGTTGGTACTTTTATAGTTCTATCCAAGTAATGCCCCTTAGTGCCAGCCTTAAAATAATTATCACTATTTGAACTCACCCAATTATTTACCCAACACATCTTTTCTTGATTATCAAACATTCTCACATTCTTATACGAATGAATATTATACGGGTACTCATTAGGAAACAAGATATCTCCATCAACATTACTATCAACAGTAGCATTGACAGCCATTATTGACACCCCTGCGGTAGCACGATCTCTTGAAAAAGGGTCATCTGGGACTCTACTTGCAGAAAAAACAAAAGTATCACTGCCAGCTATATCACGTTTAAATGCTAACAAGTCGCTTCTAACAATAAAATCTGATTTAATATCACAACTCGGTAATTCACGACTATCAGGCATACTGCTAATAAAACTAAAATAAACATAATCAACATCAGCATGATCTACAAACCCCAAAATAAAATTATGATCCTCTAAGCTAATAAACATACTCAAATTATTATATAACTTAGCGTTGTCTGTATCATTAACAAAAGCACAAACATTGCTAAATGGGTTTATTCCCCAAATAGGAAAAACATCAACTGTACAATCTTCATAAGTTAATCCTGCATAATGCTTATCTAACCGTATTACTTCAACATCATCATCATTATCAAGCACTAACTTACTATATATCTTATGCTTTGTATATGAATCATAATACTCATCATAATTACTAGAAAATATTGTAGGATTAAATGTAAAATAAATATATGAAGGATTATTATATACTTCGTTGTGTTGTTGTGTATAAACATCATACTCCTTATAAATGTATGAAGTTATTTGCTTTGGAACATACATAATAACTGGATATTTCATCCAATCAAAACGAAATACTATATTTTGATAATCAGGACTAGCTTCATCTTCCAATGAAAAATATTGCCCAAACAGTTGATTCCCTTGCAATAATGGATCGACTAAATTAAGAGTAGTGTGTTGATCTAATACTCTATAATAATCTATATCATAGTCTACAGGCGGATCATAACCAGCTGGAACACTGTTTACATCATTATGACACATCTCAGTAAAAAACTTCCAGATATTTTGCATTATAATTTTGAGAACATCACCACGATTATCTCCCTTTTTACCAACATTTTTATAATACTTATACATATTAACCAATCCTTATTGCTAATCTATATCTAACGACATCTCTACCATCTGCTCTTGGAATTGTATAGTCCTCATAAAGTTTAGTAACTTCACTAGCATCCCACGGCTCATTTAATACCTTAAATCTATGCCCAAATGGTGAATTGTAATAATCGTAAGCAACCAATCTTCCATCCCAACCTGGAGGTACTATCAAGTATTTACTTCCATCTTGTGCTGTATATTCTCCAGATTCTATATCATAATCAAATGTACAAAAAACACAGGGAATGGTTGCACATTCTAAAGATTCAAAATGATCTTTGGTGCTAGATAAAAATACAGATACGGGTATAAACTGTGTATTATATATATTATAACTACCAATTAAATAATTTTTACCTCTAATATTGTTATATCCATGAGTATTTATATATATATTACTATCAATTTCTATATTTGACATGCCTGTAGGAAATAATGAATGTTCTTTGTTTACCATTAAGCCATTAATTGTTTTTAAAATAGTTGCATAATCAGGAGGAGGGCCTGCAGTAGGCCAAGGAACAACCTCTGTATATTGTTGCATAGCATATATATTTTTCCATATACCCTCTATAGACAACACTCTAAAATTACTAGTATTTGCACCATTAAATTTTGTTGCCCCTAATAATGTGCATGAATGACTCCAACATATATTATGAAAATCTAAATCATAGCTATTACCTTCATAATGCCTTTTTGGGCCTCCTGTAATTGGAGTAAACACGTATATATCATTACTTATACCTAAAGAACCACCAGCACAATATAAGCTATAAGAATAATTTTCTGTCTGCTTATATGGAAATCTTCCAAAAGATATTGATTGCCAGTTATCTAATTCTTCATGATGTCCCCTAACTTTTATAGTTAAAGAACAACTCATATCATCTGGAAAAGTTAACCAAAAATCAATAAGAGCAACATTATCTCCAGTATTCCATGAAAATTTATAATCAGATTTATTTTTATCACTTATAACAAACCATGGAGCACCAGTAGTCGGATATACTGGAAAATGCGCTCCATATAGTTCACTAGTAATTTTACCTGTAAGATACAGTCTAACAGGTAAGGTATTTATTAAATTCCTACCTGTATAATTCTCGCCCGCTGTATCTGTCTGAGATAAAAATTCATAA
>Ga0247611_10011352_pt1 | contig 10292 bp, 16 predicted proteins | sample 177DNAGHGhighgp2_FD_192422 | JGI IMG/M metagenome (GOLD analysis project Ga0247611, IMG submission 192422) | Sheep rumen microbial communities from Palmerston North, Manawatu-Wanganui, New Zealand - 1770 DNA GHGhigh gp2 | ecosystem: Host-associated > Mammals > Digestive system > Stomach > Rumen... | reverse complement strand
GTTGCGGTGATGAGAAGCATCTCTCTGTCCTCATCTGCCGGGATGATTACGTCGTTGAACTTCGGCAGTGTTACTGCGGGAGCCTCGGTGGTCTCGATTGCCTCTGTGATAACATTCTCGTTTGCCATAGTAGCATCCTCCTTAACGATAACAGTCTTGTTGATAGCCTCTGCGTTCTGAACCATATTCTCGTTTGCCATAATCTTTTCCTCCTATAACCTTATCGGTTTGTGTTTTATTGTGCTTACATTATAACACACGCTGGTGTCCTTTACGAAGTTTCTGTGTCAGTGACCTCTTCTGCTGAACCGGTCAAAGTCTCTGCCTACCTGTCGCTTCGTTTCGTCCAGCTGGTCGTCAATCATCTTAAGAATGACTTCCTGAACGATGCGGCAGATTTCGAGTTGTGTAGGTGTGTGGTGGAGTGCGGCTTCCAGCTTGTCTCTGGTTGGCACAATTCGAGTTACACCCTCGATGGTGATGCTCATTGATGTGTCAGGCTTCTGCTCGAACAGGATACGCTTGTCGTCCTTCTTGCTGTACATATAGTACGTCAGTGTACCTTTCGAGAACCCAGCCCTCTGTATTATGAACCCCATTGATTTCTCAAAGAAGGTTTTCAACTGCGTATCTGACTTCTGTATCTCACCCATGGTCTGTTCCTCCTTGTGTTTTATTGTACCATTATTATAACACACCCAGGGCAGCAGTACGAAGTTTCAACGTGCTCGTCTGCCGTGACGACGTCTGAAGAATGTCAGCAGATTGCGGTACTTGGTTACATCAGCATCCTTAAATCGAACAGGTTTTATCATTTCGACATCAGTAGCAGCCCCGCTCTCTTCTTGAGGGATTTGTGCTATCAAGATTGAACCGACACGTCGAAGCTCTCGCTCTGTGCCGACCACCTCTGGTAACCAGCGTGTGAATTCGAGTATATCCTGGGTAGATTCCCATAACCGGTATACCCGGTTGGGTTTTAAGTTCTGTGCCATAATTATCTCCTTTCGCCGCTCTTCTTTATTCTTCTGGCGGCAGTGCTTCGACACGATTGAGTAATTTTGAAAAGTCGATACCGAACTCAGTTTCGATATGTTTTCTGATGTCCAGTGCGTTGTAGGGATTGAGCCAAGGCGCGGACTCTGGTATATCGCACAGCCCCATCATGTTTTCGAACAGTTTCTGCTGTCTGCTCTTCTTCCAGCCCTGCCCCATCTCGAGTGCGTACATCACGAATGCCATTCCCTGGACTGCACCTTCGAGTGTTGCTTCCTGATAACGCTGGTTGAACTCATCTTGGAGCTTAGCGGACGCTACCTGCTTCAGCTGCTCCACTGTCTGTATTCTCGCTTTCATCGACTACCTCCTTTACTTCGTAAATGCGAACATCGTCATGCAGCTTGAACCGCTCTCTTGCCAGCATGCCGACAGCATCACGGCTCGGAGCGGAGATAGCCCCGCTTCCTGTCTGCCCGTTGCGTAACGTGTATCTGAAAGTGAAATTTCGCATAATAACCTCCTATCAGAAATCCAGCCCGACGATAATGCAGTTCGACAGCTGTTCCAGCCGGTCGGTTACCCAATCACGCTCGTGGTCGATTGTGACTACCCACGTCAGGCCGCCGCCGGAAACCCTCTGTGTGATGTTCGACACCAGGAAACGACCACAAGAGAACTTCTCCTCCAGGACAATCCGCCACTTAGCTGCATAGTGATTGCCCAGACAGTACGAACCTACCGAGTTCGTCTCCTTGGTGTGAATGACCACGTTCGCCTTGTCTACCAGCTGCTCCAGGAACTGCTCCAGATAAATCTTACCCATACCTTACCTCCTGCCCTAAGGGCTGTGCGTGAACTGTTTTATTGTATCTTAAGTATACACGATTCGTGGTTACGGTTACGAAGTTATGTGCCCACAATGAGGGCCTGGAATCCACCTACGGTGCTCTTTGCTTCTCTGATAGCTTCTGCCTTTGCCTTCGAGTACAGACCGTGCTTGATGATAGGTTCGTTGAAATCAGTACCTCGAGTAGACACGATGAAGAATGCCCAGGTGCCCTGACCCTTCGGCTTGTGCCCATACATCTCTTCGTAGTTCTCGGTGAACACTTCGATTCTCTCTGCCATGATTACCCCTCCATCCATCTGAGCATATAGAGCTCACCATCTTCGGCTTGAACATGCCAGCAGTTAGCTGATATCGGCCACGCGGTGACTCCCTTGATTCCTGACTTGCGCTCAAACTCTTCGAGCACCCACTGCTTGAGGTCTTCTACTGCCATGATTACCCCTCCTTATTCTCGCGAACTTCTGCCTGATGACCTTTGCTTCTGAGGAACCGAGCCTCCTTGTCTGCTTTCTTCTTGTCGTCGTACCAGGCAGCTAACTCCATTCCCTTACCGTAGTCTGCATACACGTGATATCTGAAATCCTTAACCATCTTTCCCATGCGAGCACCTCCGTGTTTTATTGTACCTATATTATAACACAACTGACAGATGGTTCCGAAATTACCTCCAACCGTAGGGGAAGTTGTAATCCACCAGTCTGCACAGGTCCTTAATCCTCAGCTTAACAAAATCGCCTCTGCCGTACCCTGACACGCCACCGAGCTCTCCTTCGGACTCGCATGCCTTAGCAAATTCGTAATACTTCTGATAGAACGCACAGTGCTCTGCTTCGGTATCGCCTACACGATTAAGGTCTTCCTGGAATATCTGAACTGCCTTGTTAGTGAGCTCCCAGGTTAAGCTGTCTGTCTTTGCAGCTTCGAGAAAACGAGTAATAATATCCATAAGTACCTCCTTAGGTATTTGGTTTACGTTTATTGTACCTATATTATAACACATTAGGGGTAGCATTCCGAAGTTCATGATACACCGGTTCTGTGGTGTACACGAGTACGCAGTACCATAAAAATACACAGCACGCTAACGCATGCTGTGGGTTCCGTGTCGTTGGTATGTAATTATACACCATGCACAACCACGTGGTATACCACGGTTTGCGAGGTGATGCTTTCGCAGTAGCGGTGGTTCTTTAGAGCTTCGAGTTCTTCTGTTGAACGTCTTCTGTTTCTTAATCACAGACGCTGGTGGAACTCGAATTGCGATAGTTGAAAGAACAAGGGCTCTTTCGAGCCCCTGCGTGTATTAGTAATTTAGGTATCTACTTACATACCTATTAAATTCGGCAACGGTTAAATCCTCGGTTGTAAGCGCACTATAACCGTTTATCCAATCTATCTCTCGTTCATGTACTACCTGCTTAAGACGTTCGATACCTTCCTTATCAGCGTTAAAGCACTCTGCTGTATGACCCTCGGGGTCCTGCTTAATGTAGAAAAACGGTTTGTCTACGCCCTCGATTGGTTGTATAATTAACCGGCTGTTAGCATACTTGCGCTCTTTTGCTTCCCAGTCGGTTTCTTCGGGTTCGAGCTCTTCGCACTCATCGTCATCGTCGCGGTTCTCGTAGTCCGCCCTGAAGGCTTCGATTGAGTTGGTGTACGGACCACCACTGCCACAGTCGTACTCGTCGCCGCCGTTGTCGTAGAAGTCCTCAAACTCAGCGTCGAGCTCTTCGATTGATTTGCCGTATTCCTCTGACAGTTCTGTCAGTGTCTTTTCGAGTTCCTGTACCCATTTCTTAGCTTCCTTAAGCATACTGCTACCTCCTAATGGTCTGTTGTTTGTTCTACTGTACCTATATTATAACACAGCTGAGATTGGATTACGAATTTTCATGTGGGGCGGGACCTTGCGGCCCCTGCCCCATGCCGTTCGACTTACTCTGCGTCTGCGATGTCGTCGACAATATCGTCGGGGTTGATTTCGTCGACCGGAGCTTCGTCCTCGCCCTCTGTGGGAGCCTCAGGAGCTTCCTCCTTCTCGGGCTCAGGGCGTACCCACTCACCGTTGGTGTTACCGGCTTCGATTGCTGCGAGGACTTCACCGAATACTGCGAGCGCTACGACTACACGGTCACCCTTGGTATCTGTTACCTTGCAGTAACGTGTGAATACGTCTGATACTGTGCTTGCTGTACCACGTACTGCCTTCTGCTCTTCGACACAGCGTGCGATTATGTCCTTGTCGATGTAGGAAACAAACTTGTCGTTTCCGATGAGCTCTGCGACCTTGGTAGGAAGCTCGATTGCGCAGCCCTTAACCTTCTGTGTAGCGTCGTCGGGGTTGACCACAACTTCGTTCCAAGCGAACCTTGTGTTCTTGCCACGTGATGCTGTGAACAGGAGCATGGTCTTGGGGCCTGCCTCTTCGATTGCGGTTGTCTCTGCGTTCTCGATAGCCTTTGTGTTCTCTGCCATGGTAACATCCTCCTTGATAACTTCTACGGTTGCCTTTGTGTTCTTAACATTCTTCTTAGCCATAATATGTACCTCCTAAGTACTCTTTGGTTGTGCCTGTTAGGCGTTGTTTGTTTTACTGTACCTACATTATAACACTTCCTGGTGTTGTTTGCGAAGTTTATTAACCCCACGCACCATTCTGTATTATAAGTAAACACTTGCTGTGCTGTGTTTCTGTTGTTGTGTTTACTGTACCTATATTATAACATATCCAGGATGAGGTTCCGAAGTTCTTAAACATCACGCATGCTGGTGTTTGCGGTGTGGTTGTGCAGGTGTATAGTTATACGCCTGAGGTGTGGTACCTCGCTTTGCGTGTAGCGTGCGTGTGGTATGCTTGCGGCATGGCGGTGTATGCGATGTAAGAATCGTATATAACTATAAAGCCGCCCGCAGGGCAATGCGTCGCAGACAGTCGTGGAACAGGCGGTAAAGGTGGGGGTTGTCGAAGACAAGAGGCACAAGGACAGTCCCGCAACGAAGTGAAGGACAGCAGACGATTAGTCGAATGGCCTGGGGCCGAGTCTGATAATATATGTTCAGCCCCGAAAACGAAGTGAGAGGTACGATAGACAGAATGTGTATCGGTAGGCGTAGTCGAAGCGAAGCCGGCGAACATATATTATATTGTGAGGTAAACATTTCTTGCGAATTAAAAATCCTGTACGAAAGCTAGAGCTTCGAGTAGGAATGCTTTGTACGATTTACACAAATTCACCGGAAAACCACAACAAAACCCACCGAAGTGAGGGTCTATACTTCGATGGGTTTCGCTACCCGTGTGAGCTTTACGCATTTTCTATTCGATGTGGAACAGTCGTCAAGGTTGGGGGTTAGTAGTTGTTGCTACTATAATCATTATAATGTATAGGCGCTCAGAAGTCAAGACTTTTGCTACAATTTCGTATGAATACACAAAATACGAGTACGCACAGTAGTGAACACTTGTATATAATTTTTAATTCTCTCACCGCCAAAACAGACGCCCGTAGGCGCCTGCTTCGGTATATGTGAGCTTAGGAGATAAGGAATTATCTGAAGGATTCGATAATGAATCTGGGAGAGTTACGAGGCAGTCGTGCATTGCTCTGCAGAAGTCTGCCATACTCGTCCTTGAGGTCGACGTAGACACAGCGAGCAGTTACACCGACGATGATACCGGTATAGGTGTTGGCTCCCTCCCGAATCAGAATCTTGTGATGCATTGCGGTACCAGTTTCGAGTGCCTGCTTGAATTTGTCCCAATAGGCTTTCTCCTGGTTCTGCTCACGCTCCTGAATAGCGTCGTACTCCTGCTTCGATGGTCTGGAGTAGAAGGGAGGCGGTGTGACTGTCTTGCCGAATACGTCGATTGGAGCTTCTTCCTTGGCGACGTAATCCTGTGCGAGCTTGACAACATCGTCTAGCACGAGATTGAGAGGTCTGCCCAGGTAGCCCTGGGTGTCAGGCGAATTGTAAATCGCGCAGAGCTTCGGTACAAGCACTTTGGTGAGCTTGTCCAGGTCAGCTGAAGTCTGAGGGTCGCATTTTAATGTGTACTGAATACACGCAATCTTCGGCCTCAGCGTAAGCCCTTTGGCGTACCTGGTTGCCATGACGTTGAGTGTGTGATGTACTGCCATGAACGCAGCAACACGTTCGATACTCCATTCCTCGTCCTCGACGAGCTTGTCGGCATTGTGGCGGATAAAATTGAAACCCTGCTGGGTGATGGTCCAGAACTCAGCCATGTGCTGTACCTCCTATATGTGAACTGGTGTTGTGTTTACTGTATCTATAGTATAACACAATCCAGGGTATGGAAACGAAGTTTCTGTCTTCGAGTTCATACGCAGAGCACCGAAATCACGTACCAAATGCAGCGTTTTTGCTGCAGTTGCTTTATAACTTTTACACGCAGTATCCAAGCAACTGCAGCATGCGGTGCCTTAATTATTCGTCCTCTCTGCCGAACCCGTACCGGTAGAGATAACCGGCAACACGGTGTGTTACACCAGCGTCTTCGATAGCGTCGATGAGATATCGGATTGCTTCTTCCGGGTCTGCCTCGCCAATCAGGTCGAGCAAATCCCTATCAGGTTCCGTAGCATCTGGGAACTCTTCGACACGCATAATTACCGTATTCGGGTTGTACTCGCCGAAGTGCTGCTTTGCCTCATCTTCGGTAGCACCGTAGCATACCGCATACGTGGTTGAACCTGTTCCATAGAATACCTTATAACGCATAGTTAGACCTCCTTGAAGTTCGAGTTGGGGTGAGTCCGCATCACTTGATGCGGACTGTGTCGTATGTGGACTTCTTGGTGAACTTCTCTGCAATCTTCGGATGTGCAGCTGCGAGTGCCTTCGCGTCTACGGTGTTGCGAGTTGTGGTTGTAACGGTTACTGCGTGGTCATCTACGGTGTAGGTACGGGACTCGTTAGCTTCGGCAAGCTCCTTGAGCTCTGCCTTGAGAGCGTCTGCCTCCTGCGATGCCTCCTTGATGATTGCCTGGAGCGCCAGGTAACGCTCAATCTTGGTTGCAGCCTGTGCCTTTGTCATCTTTGCCATAATACTACCTCCTAAGCAGTTGGGTGTTGTTTGTTTTACTGTATCTATATTATAACATATGTAGGTGGTGTTTACGAAGTTATGGTTCATAGGGTACCGCTTATTTGCGGTACACCTTGTCCTTGTGAGCTTCGATAAAGGCCTCGAGGTCCTTGATGGTTTTGAGTCTGTCCCAATTCTGTCTGCGGTCCTCGTCGTCCTTGTACTTACCTTCGAAATCCCAATTACCGTCCTTGTCGGTAACGTCCCAGTAACGGTAAGCCGGTGTGAAGCTTCGGAACAGAATCGGACAGTTGTTCGGGCTGTAACCCTCGTCAGTTTCGAGTTCGGTGTGTGCCCACATACCGTTAGCACAGCCGGTAGCTCCTACCTTGAAGCATACATAGCCGGTGTAGCCGAGCTTGATAGCCTCCTTGAGGAACTGACGCATCTCGTAGAGCTTCGACTTGCTCAGATACTCAGGCCACCAGTCAAAGATGCTGAACTCGTTGTAGCAGTCCGATATGCGGAGTCTGCTGTAAGGGTTGTCCTCAAACCAGGCTATTCTCTCTTCGACACGCTCGAGGACCTGAGCTGCGGTATTGTACTGCTTGTTCTTATTATCCATATTGTACCTCCTTAAGCACACGGGTTGTTTTTATTGTACCTATATTATAACACATTGCGGTTGGGGTTGCGAAGTTCATCGCAAGGGGCTCAGTGCCCCATTGCGGTTACGATAGCTTCGGCACATCTACGCATGAAGTCGTTGCCGACGAGGTTGTAGTGCTTCTGGTAAGGCTGCATCGGACCTTCGAGCCCGCATCCATAGAACCCAGAAGTGCCCCATGCGAACACGTCGTCTACCAAACCTGCGTGGTCTTCGAGAACCTGCTTTGCGTTGATGTACTCCTCGTCGTCTTCGTCGTAGTCGTACAGGGTGTTCTCGTTACCACCGATAAGTGAGCAAGCGGCATAATAGAAATTCGTGAACACTTCCTTCTGGCGCTCGGTCTCACACTTGAAGCCTGGTACTGCACGCTGAGCGTCTGTGTATTCCATGATTCTCTGTCTATCCATAATTCTACCTCCTAAGTAGTTACCCGGTTTACGTTTACTGTATCTATATTATAACATACGCTAGGTGGCAGTACGAAGTTTCAGCATCACGGTGTGCTTGGTGTACACCAGGACCGGGTTCTGTACGCATGCCACAGCACGCTGGTGTTTTGCTGTAGGTATCACGGTTACCTTATAACGTATACACGGTGCACAACCGTGGTGTAAACCACAGCGTGCTACGTCCGATATCACCAGCCGTGCGGTGATAGCTGAGCTCTCTGAGCTTCGAGTTCTTCTGCTAGATGTGTTATATAACACAGAACTGCGGTGGAACTCGAATGTGTGGTAACCGCTAGCAAAAGCGGACCCTATTGGGCCCGCCCTGCTTCGATATTTGATTTGTCCGAGCTATCGGAGTGGCATTATGCCACTTCGATATCTGCGAGCTCTGTGCTGATTACGTCTGCTGTCTCAGGAGCTTCGACTTCCTCGGGAACCTCGGGCTCAGGTCTTGCCCACTCGCCTTCTGTGATACCTGCTTCGATATCGTTGAGAATGCCCTTGAAGATTGCGAGTACTGTTTCGAGCTTGTCGGCACCCTTAATCTCGTTTACCTTGGTGTAGCGAGCAAACACGTCTGAGAATGTGCTTGCCATGCCGCGTACCTGCTTACCTTCGGCAACGCACTTCTCTGCCTGCTCCTGGTCGAACCAGGATACGAACTTGGTGCTACCGATTGCTTCGGCAACCTGGATTGGGAGCATTGCTGCACAACCCTTGACCTTGACAACTTCGTCCTCAGGATTGACGATTATCTGTCTCCAAGCGAGGCGTCTTGCGTTACCGCGAGATGCTGTGAAGAGGAGTGTTGCTTTAGGACCTTCGGGAGCTTCGATTGCGTCTACCTCTGCCTGAGCTTCCTCGACTGCCTCGATAGCTTCGATTGCCTCTACGTACTCGTTGTTAGCCATAACCTCGTCCTCCTTGACAAATTCGTTGGTGATGTCCTGACCGTCTACAGTAACCTTGATGATACCTTCGAGGGCCTTGACTGCCTTCTTGCTGTTTACTGTCTGCTCTGTGCCGTTTGCGAATGTAACATTATACTTCTTAGCCATAATCTGTACCTCCTAAGTACTCTTTGGTCGCGTCCCAGTGGGACTTGTTTTATTGTATCTACATTATAACACACACGCCCACGCAAAAAGAAGTTATGTGTTTTCCACATCCAGTGTGTCTTTTGCCGTTCCGTGTTGTGTTTTATTGTATCTATATTATAACATTGCTGGGTGTAGGTTACGAAGAAAAGGTACACCCAGAATGGGTACGCATATTATAATGAACGTGCGCGCACGCGATTAACACAGAAGGTGGTGGGGACTCGAAGGTTCCCACCTCTGATTAGCAAGCGAGAGCTTCGAGTTCTTCTGCTGGATTAGATTTGGGTGAGATTGGTTTCGGATAGCTTTTCTGTGCTTCGAGCTCGGTTTCTTGCTTAGAGTGATTAGGTTAAGAAGATTGGATGGGTACTTCGGAAATGAGAAAACGAAACTTCGTGCATTTGTGTAAATATGTTATAATATAGGTGTAGTAAAAAATAAACTTCGTGTGTTCCATTCAGAGTTGATTAAGTTACTCAGAATGGGAACAAGAAGTTCTATCTACCAAGCATCTGGGAACTTCGGTCTTCTTTGTTCAGAGCGATTGGTTTGGAACAGAAGATGGAATTGGTAACTTCGGTATCAGCAGTTTCAACGCGGTGGTGTAGGTAGGACCGGAGCTCGAAGTTCGAAAGGAGGGACTCGAAGTGTCGAAACGATGGCTAGCAGAACTCGAACTTGATAGACGATTTGGCGAACTTTCAAGCAAGAATACGATATGTAGTCGGTTTCCCGTGCTCCTTGCTATCAAAACCGGTTCCTGTGCTATCGGTACCGAGTTCGACGGTGTCTGGTACCGGTGTTCTCCGCTCCAGCTACCCATTCGTACCCACCAGAATCGGAGTGATGAATTTGTGGAAAGTCAACAAAAATCACCGTATTCGAACGGTGGAATGTCGTTAGACGCATTTGGGACAAAAGCAAAATATCGATGCCTATGGTCAATGGGCGTTCGAATCCCTACCGCAGTTCTGGTTAAAGCGGAGCGGATTCGAACGCCTGAATTATCTTCTGTTTATTCTAAACAAACCGGGTGACATACCACCGACAGTATGGTGTATTTGAACGACGTTTCACAGGTTATCTCATGTTCTTGATTACGACATCTGTCAGACATGACAAGTGTCGTCTTTTTATACCTGAATATCGGTGGGTACGGACGGGTATCCAT
>Ga0247611_10011351_pt1 | contig 10292 bp, 9 predicted proteins | sample 177DNAGHGhighgp2_FD_192422 | JGI IMG/M metagenome (GOLD analysis project Ga0247611, IMG submission 192422) | Sheep rumen microbial communities from Palmerston North, Manawatu-Wanganui, New Zealand - 1770 DNA GHGhigh gp2 | ecosystem: Host-associated > Mammals > Digestive system > Stomach > Rumen ... | reverse complement strand
CCCATTCCGAACAGAGAAGTTAAGCCTCCCATCGCCGATGATACTGCGCATGTTCGTGGAAAAGTAGGTCGCCGCCAATCTTTTTAAGGGGAACCGTCTTAGGTTCCCCTTTTTTTGTTTATATAGATGTTGTGCTCTGTTGGATGCTCTATTAATATCAAAATTTTGTGAGAGTAGTTATCTATTATGATTGAGGCATTCTTTAGAGTAGAATCATTAATTATCGGTATTTTTTGTTTGTTTTCCTTTTATTCAAAAAAAAAGTTGTATCTTTGCAGCATGAAAATTAATCCGATTTATAAGGTTCGCAAGGTTGCGGGCGAGAATATTATTCTTTTACAAGGTAAGAATAGTGGCGACATGACTAGAGTTGTTGCCTTTAATGCTTCGGCTTTATTAATGTGGGATTCGCTTCAGGGTAAAGACTTTACTGTTGACGATGCCGTAAAAGTATTGCTTGACAACTATGAGGTTGAGGAGTCCGTTGCTCGTGCTGATGCCGAGAAATGGGTTGCTACCATAAAAGAAAACGGTCTTCTCTTAGCTGAATAATATCATATTATTATGGCTGATTCAGTTACCTATTCCATTGCAAAACACCTTATATGTGTTGAAGGTGATAAAGAATGTTCGGTTCTTCGCGACATGCCGGGTTTTCCTGTGTTCGTTGTAAATAATGTCGAACCCGAATGGAAGATTGTCTTTGGATGTAATATTCCCAAACCCAGCGAATGGACTATTCTTTATCATTATAGTTTTGAAATAGGAGCGTTATCCTCAACTTTGGCTAAGGTTGGTGACACCTACTTTTTTGAAATGGAACCTTATGGTGAAAATTCGGTTCCATTGCTTATGCGGTATCAAATGGGTAGTCCTATTCTGGAGGCCACGGTTTGCGTAGATCCGATGATGCTTCGATTTGCCTTGTGGACTGCAGTGGGCATGCTTTCCTGTTCGAGTAATATGGTGCTGATTCATTCATCTTGTGTGGTGCATCAGGGTAAAGCCGTGCTTTGCCTAGGTGAGTCAGGAACCGGAAAGAGCACGCACACGCGCTTATGGCTTAAATACATTCCCGATACATTCCTGTTGAATGACGACAGCCCTGTGTTAGCTTTTGAGAATGGCGAAGCTGTGGTTTATGGTTCTCCTTGGAGTGGTAAGACCCATCACTATCACCAGTTGCGTTTCCCGCTGGCTGCAGCCATGCGTCTTTCGCAAGCTCCATACAATAAGATACATCGTTTGAATATTATTGAGGCATTCTCTTCTATCCATCCTTCCTGCCCTCCCGCATTAGCCCAGGATGAAAAGTTTCAGGATATGATGGTAAACATGCTTTCTGATGTTCTTTCGGTGACTCCTGTTTTCCATTTGGAATGCCTTCCCGATGAAGCAGCTGCGTGGACCAGCCACGACGCTATTTTCGGTCCGATTAAGTAGTTTTATTTTTGGGAATTTTATATTGAAAACAATACAGATTTCTCTGCCCAATAGCCTCGACAATTTTATCTTGGTTGAGATGTGTGAACGCCTTAAAGCAGGTCACACGGTTACTATGCTATTTGGTGGTCACAGTATGCTGCCCCTTATAAACGGTGAGGGCGATACCATCCAGTTGCGCCCTCTAGCTGCAGAGGAAAAATGTATTCCTGGCGAGGTGTATTTGTTTCAGCATGAAGGCCATTTTATCATTCACCGCCTTATGCGCATTGAAGATGGAGTCCTTGTCTTCAGAGGTGACAATTGCTATGCCTTTGAGCATGAAACGCGTGATAATGTCCTTGCGAAGCTTATTTTCATAGAAAAAGCAGATGGCACTATTGTTGATTGCGAGACGGACGAGTGGCGCAATCTTTCGCGCAAGGTGCTACGTCGTCGACAATTAAAAAATACTGTCATTCGTTACACCAACCAGGGTGCCCGTAAAAAATGGGCTGTACTGTATTTTGTACTATTGGCAGTTTTGATGTGGGCACCGCTGAATGGACTGGCTCCGATTCTTAGCAATTTCATTTTTGGACTCCGGTTCGACCATTTCCTCCATGGCATAGTCTTCATTCTCTGTCCGTTTTTTCTGGCAGATTGGTTAGACAAACGGTGGCTATGGGTACTGATAGTGGCTTTGTCGGTAGGCCTTTTCACCGAGTTTGTACAATACTTACTACCCTATCGCGGTTTTGATGTCAATGACTTAATAGCCAATTGTGTTGGAAACACCCTCGGTTGGCTTGCAATACTTCCCTTTATGATTCGTCACCACAAGATTGTGAAAACCCAAGGGTCAAAGCGGAGGCAGTAATTTTATCAATTGATTTTACATCACTTTACAGTTATGAACGACACACTTGTTATCACCCCGACTTATAACGAAAAAGAAAATATCGAGAATATTATTCGCAAAGTCTTCTCGTTAAATAAGGCTTTTGATATGCTCATTATAGAGGACAATTCCCCTGATGGCACAGCCGACATAGTCAAAAGGCTTATGCAAGAGTTTCCCGATCGCCTTTTCATTAAAGAACGTAAAGGTAAGTTAGGTTTAGGGACAGCCTATCTGGACGGTTTCCGTTGGGGATTGGAGCATGGCTACGAATATATGATTGAAATGGATGCCGATTTCTCCCACAATCCCGACGACCTGCCCCGTCTTTACGAAGCCTGTTCCACAGGCAAGGGTGATGTCGTTGTTGGCTCCCGTTATGTGGGTGGCAAAATCAGTGTTGTCAATTGGCCAATGGGTCGCCTCATGATGTCCTATTACGCCTCAAAATATGTCCGCACTATTACAGGCATGAAAGTAATGGATGCCACCGCCGGCTTTGTCTGTTATAGCCGTCGAGTGCTTGAGAAAATCAAATTCGATAAGGTGAAATTTGTAGGGTACGCATTCCAAATTGAGATGAAATACACTGCCACCCGCCTCGGTTTCAATATTTACGAAGTCCCCATCATTTTCACCGACAGAGTTTTGGGCACGTCCAAGATGAGCATGAAGATTTTCAAAGAAGCTTTCTTCGGAGTATTCAATCTAAGATTACGCAAATGGAAAAATTATTGATTTCAAATTATATGAAAAAGATTTTCTTTTTGGCTTTTACGCTGACTCTCTCGGTCAGCGTTTTTTCTCAGGATAAGATGCTTAGTTCCAAGCAGCTTATGTCCTACAATCTCTATCCCCAGTCCCCCATGAGGGCACTTCAATTCGTTGGCAAGGGTAACCAAATTGCCTATATTCAGGACACTGTTCTTTACACAGGACAGCCTGGCAAGACCAAGCCCTGTATTACCCTTTCTCAGCTCAACAAGGTAATGCTGGTTTCTGGCAGGGAGTCGTTGCGCTATATTCCTAATGTCAAATTCATTAGTGCTAAAGAGATTCAGTTCAACGCTCAGGGGACAGTCCTGCGCTACAACCTCTCAAAAAAGACCTTGACCAAGGTGGCTGATTATCCTACTGAGGAGGCTGAAAACCTCGACATGGAACCCACTACATTCAAATCGGCATACACGGCCAACAACAATCTTTACATCTATGAAAATGGCAACGTTCACGCCATTGAAAGTTCCGACCAAGACATCGTTTATGGCCAGTCGGTGCATCGTAACGAATTTGGCATCAACAAAGGCACCTTTTGGTCCCCGGAAGGCTCCTATCTGGCCTTCTACCGTATGGACCAATCTATGGTAACCGACTATCCTCTGGTCAACACCACTGCCCGCATTGCTCGCGAGCAGCCTTTCAAATACCCCATGGCTGGCATGAAGAGCCACGAGGTTACCGTGGGCGTCTACAATACCGCCAATGATTCAATTCTTTATCTTGACACCCGTCGCGACGAGAGTATTGCCGAGCGCGAAAATTACCTTACAAATCTAGCCTGGGATCCAAACGAAGAGTATCTCTACATTGCCAAAATCAATCGCGATCAAAACCACATGTGGCTTGAGCGGTACGATGTCTCAGACGGCGAGTTCGACACCGTTCTTTTCGAGGAAACCAATGCCCGCTACACCGAGCCCTGCGACCCCATGATTTTCGTCCCCAACCATCCCGACCAATTCCTCTGGTTCAGTCTCCGTGATGGCTACAAGCACCTATACCTTTACAATACCGATGGCCAGCTTCTCAAACAGGTGACTTCAGGCAAATACGAAGTTGAAGAATTTATCGGTTTCGACGCCAAAGCAGAAAACATTTTCATCTATGCTAATCGTGAGTCTGCCACAGGCCGTGCCGCCTACAAAGTCAACCTCAAAAACGGCCAAATGACGCTTCTCACTCCTGCCAAGGGCACCCATAGAGTGGTTGTCAATGAGGCAGGCACAGCATTAATTGATATTTTCAATAGTGTCGACAACCCAGGCACCGCTCAAGTCCTCGATGTCAAAGGTAAAGTTCTTTCCAACCTCTATCAGCTCGAAAATCCTCTTGCCGACTATGCCATGCCTGGCATTCAGATGGGTTCCATCAAAGCCGCCGATGGCGTTACCGACCTTTACTATCGCCTCATTACCCCTCCCAACATGAAAAAGGGTGAAAAGTACCCCACTTTAGTTTACGTCTATGGAGGCCCCCACAGCCAGTTAGTAACCGACTCCTGGCTTGGCGGTGGCAATCTCTATTTTCTTTATCTGGCTCAGCAAGGCTATGTCGTCTTCACCGTCGACAATCGTGGCACCGACAACCGCGGATTTGAATTCGAGAGCTGCACCCATCGCCATTTGGGCGAAATCGAAATGGCCGACCAGTTGGAAGGTGTCAAATTTCTCCAATCCCTTCCCTACGTCGACAAGGATCGTATGGGTGTTGAAGGGTGGAGTTTCGGTGGCTTCATGACCATTACAATGAAACTGGCCCATCCCGAAATCTTCAAAGTGGGTTGTGCCGGTGGCCCTGTCATCGACTGGAAATGGTATGAAGTCATGTATGGCGAGCGTTATATGGACACTCCTCAGGAAAACCCCGAAGGCTATGCCAACAATTCCCTTCTTGCCAAGGCCAAAGACCTAGAAGGTCGCCTCCTCGTCATCCATGGGGCAGAGGACAACACTGTCGTATGGCAGAATAGTATCGAATTCATCGACGCCTGCATCAAGGCTGGCAAACAGGTCGACTATTTCGTCTATCCCCATCACGAGCATAACGTCCGCGGAATCGACCGCATCCACCTTTACGAAAAAATGTTCGACTACTACGAAACCTTTTTAAAGTAGAAGCAATAATCTCAAACCTAAAGCCGGGCGCATGACGAAATAAACTGCGTCCGGCTTTTTCTTTATATAGGAACGGCACACAGAGGTTCCCTTTTTTTCAAAAAGCCAGAAAGATATTAGGAAACACTTAAGAAAGCAAAATAAGGCTCAACTACTACGGCACGGGGTCGTACCCGCTCCCTCCCCAGGGATTACAGCGTAGTATGCGCTTAAATGCAAGCCAACCGCCTTTGAACGGGCCATACTTCTTTATGGCCTCCACCGCATATTGCGAACAGGTAGGGGTATAGCGGCAGGCGGCAGGGGTTAGCGGCGAAATGCAGTGGCGATAAAACCAAAGTAGAGCCAGCAGCACCTTCGACAGCAGGGCGCAAATCAGCCTCCAGAGCTGGTACACCCCACGGCTGGCCATATCCCATATTTGGCGCAAAGCGTTCATGGCTTTTGCCCGTTCAGCTGTTTGTTTAGGAGTGAAGTCAATTGTGAGGTCAGTTTGTCAAACTTGTGATACAGCACTTCGTAGTCGAAAATCTCATTATGCACATAGTTTACGGCCAGAAGCAGGGCTGCGTCGTGCTCTTCAAGGGGCTGATATATCAAATGCTTGTGCAGTCGGTAGCACTCTCTAGTCAACCTCTTCACCCGGTTCCTGTCCACTGCGTGGTGGAAATATTTTTTCGAAGTCGCAATCAAAACTTGTGCCGGAACCGGATAAGGGAGCGAATCCTTCGAACACACCTTCCAGCGGACGCTGTAAGGAAACACCATCAATCGATGGCCTGTGCGAAACAAGTCCTCCATAAGTTTCTCGCTGCACAAGTGCTCCTTTTTTCCGAAAGTGTAGTCTTCTCGCTCCATAGTGCTATTAGGGCCCGTCTGTATTCATTTCAGCGGGCCCTTTTTTCTTATGTTTCTTTATTCTGCTTTGGCAGTCGTCTTAGCTACTGCTTTTGTGTCATTGCCTATGGCCTCGGCTTCTTTGGCAGCCTTGGCGGCCAGTCGTTCTGCGCGGCGGGCAGCGGCCTGCGCCTTGCGCTCTTCCTGCAGTTGCTTATATTTGGCCTTATTGGCAAACACCGACTTCGGCTTCTTTGTCGCCCCGGTCGTAGTGGTGGTGCGGCTGGCGTGGCTATCCTTTTTAGTAGAGGTGGGACGGGATATGACCACGTCATCCTGCCCCTTCCCGTTAATGTAATTCTCAATGGCCATGGCCATCGAAGGCGAAGTCTTGGTGGGGGCTGCAATGGTCAGTTTTATACCGGCGGCCTTAAGGGCAGCATGTGTCGAAGTACCGAATGCAGCAATATTCAGGTTCATGTCGGCTGCATCAGGATAATTCTTCAACAGTGAGCGCACGCCAATGGGCGAGAATAGGCAGACAATGTCGTAATCCTTCAGGTTGAATTTGCTCAGGTCCTTCGGAACCGAAGTGTACATAGTAGCCTTTGTGTATTTAAATTTATTCTTATCCAGCAGCTTGGTATATTCTGTCTGCTTCTCGTCACTGCAGGGGAAGAGGAATTTCTCATCGCGGTGCTTGCCCAGAATCTCAATGAGGTCGGCAAAGTACTGCGTTCCAAAGAAAATCTTGCGCTTGCGGTACTGAATGTAGTTCTGCAGGTAGAGGGCGATAGCCTCCGAGGTGCAGAAATACTTCATCGTGTCGGGAATCACCTCGCGCAGCTCTTTCGCTAGGCGGAAAAAGTGGTCTATCGAGTTTTTACTATTGAAAATAATGGCAGTGTATTCGGACAGGTGGATGCGGCTTTTGCGAAATTCCGATACGGTCAGTCCTACGACATCAAAGAATTTGTAGAAAGTAATGTCTACTCCGTATTTATTAACCAAATTCTTATAGGGTGATTTCTCCAAATCAGCAGGCTCGGGCTGCGAAACAAGGATCTTTTTGACTTTCATGTAATCTCTATCTATTTACACAATTCTCTGTCTATAACGAAGTTGTAATCTTAATAATTATCACAATGGGTACAATTTCAAGAATGCAAAGATAGTAAAATAAATAGAATTTAGAAGTTTTTGCGAGTGTTAAAATTATTTGCATTCCCCTTATGAAGCGCACCAAAACCAGCAGCCCAATCATGCCCAACATTATGTACAGAAAGGTTTTCCCCACCTCTCCCGTGAAGCACACAAAAAACGCCATCGAAGCCCCCACAATGGCATATAGCAGGTGGAAAATATAATTACTCGAAAGGTACACATTCACCGGCTCGCTGTTGCCGAAAGCGTTGCCCACCAATCGGAAAATGCCGTTGCGCGTAAAGTACACCGCATAGCATCCCACCAGCAGCAGGGCGTAACTCAGCACATCGGTCAAGAACTTGCTGTTGTGGGGCATAAACGAGTAGTACCCCACCAGTGACAGGGGTATCATCATGATAAGGGCTATCGGTGCCTGCGAAGTAGGGTGGGTCAGGTTGGCGTCGCGCAGCAGCCGGTCCAGTGCGCGGTGGTCAATGGCCGAGTGCAACAGGTCGACCAGACTAATCTGTTTATGCCGTAAATAATTGCATATTAAGAAAATCGAAATAACAATAATGCCGAAATACCAGCCTGGGGCGTCGTGGTGCTGAATGCTTCTCTCATGGCTGCTCGTTACCTGCAGTTCGTGGTGTGTGAAAAGGCTTCTGTGCAGCACTGGTTCTTTCGCTACCAAAGGGGTGAAAATCGTATCGTAGGCGCACACTATCGACTGCACCTCTGCGGCTGAGGTGGCCGAGTCTGTCGTTAGCGCCGTCGAGTCGGCGATGGGGGCAAAGGCTGGCAATGTGTCTATTTGCAGCATAGGGTTACTTCGTTACTATCAGTTTTCTCACTTGGCTGCCGGCTCTGTCGTGCAGCACCAAAGTGTAAATCCCAAAACGTAAATGGTGGGTCAAATATTGTGTCGCCTCGCAGTTATCTTCAATTTTTATTTCGTCCACCCTTCGCCCATAGGTGTCATATATCGTCAGCCGTCGTCCGTAGGGCCTTGCCCCGTGTTTGAGGGTCACGGCGCCGACTGCCGGATTGGGACTTATCGTAAAGCGCTCCGCCACGTTTCTCCCTCCGGCTATGCCAACCCCCACGCTGTCGGCCACGCCGTGCCCATAGGGCTGGCTCCACCAAGCCAGTGGCAGCCTAATGTCGTCCACATGGGCGCAGTCGTCCCGTTCGCTTCTCGAAGCGTCCTTCTGGTATATCCACTGCAGCGTGTGCTTCCCGGCAGGCAGTGCGCGGGCGTAGTATTGCCAGCCGCTGTTGCCGCTCCAGTAACCGCGTCTGCGGCCGTCCAGGAAGAAGTAAAGCCAGTCGCTTCCCTCGCTCGAAACACGGTAGTAGAACGTCACGCTGTCGTCCGCCAAGGTCTCAATTTCAAGCGTCAGGGTGGACCGTTGCGCGTCGCCTATTGTGGCCGACCGGGCGCTGTAATGTCCGCCATGCACCGTCGTGCTGTCAATCTGCCATGGATTGAGGGTGGTCCACTGCCAGTGGTAGTTGCTAAAATCGCCACTCTCAAAGTCCTCCATATTGTTATGGGCTAGCAGCCAGCCGCCGTAGCTCTCCTGCCAGCGGTCTTTCCTCACCGCCAGCTCCACGTGGAGGCGCTCCTCCGTACTGTCGGTCGTATAGTGAGCGGTCAGTTGGTCCGTGTCCAGGCTTGTGGCCACAGGCAGCTGATTAATAGTCAGCATGGCGCTGTCTGCCATGGCCGCCAACGTTGCCTGCAACGTGCATTTCTCTCCGGGCACAAATTTCCTCATCGGCCTTCCCTCCTCATCCAGCAGTTGCAGCCCTGTCAGCCGGGGTCTGCGGTCGTCCATCTCCAATGCCACGGGCAGCAGTGCATAAGCCTCCTCCCGTTCGTCCCGAAGGGTCAACAGGCCTTTCAACACAGGCAGCGCCCCAATCGAGTAGTTGCCCAGGGGCAGGCTCAGTGTAGTGTCTTCACTTGGGGCCAGTGTCGGCAGGGGCAGGAGGTCAATTTCCGCCTCCAGGGCGGCTCCCAAACTTCTGTCCGTGCTGTCTTGCGTCAGTGTCAGTCGGTGTCCGGCGGCAGTGTCGGCGCCCACGTTCTGCAGGGTCAGCTCTATGCGGCTCCCGTCGGCGCTTGCCGCGGCGTTTGTCACCGCCAATCGGCCTCGGTTGGGTGCGTTTATGGGGAGAACCATCTGTCTAAAAATACGTTCGGGCCGGGTGGCCGTCAGCGTCAGGCTGTCGCCCGCCAACCCTTGGGTCAGAGCCAAGGAGCCCCGTCCTTCCGAGTCGGTGAGCACGGTGCCCAGCAAGGTGCCTCCTTGGGTAGCGCTTATGCGGCTCCAAGGCTGGCTCTCCACATTCAGGAGCGTCATGCCTGCCACAATGCTGTCGCCCACTGCCAGGTGAAGGCTGTCGGTGCTGCCCATCGTCAGCGTCATAGACGGGTCGCCCAGCAGGCAGTAGGTTTCCCAGTAGAAAGCGTCGTATGGCGACCCAACCAATGTCACCGCGCTGCATCCTGCATAAATCAGCGCTCCCAGCGAAACCGCGTCGGGGTCGAGGCGGCTGCCCGTCAGCAGGCCGTCGAACGCGCCCGGGCGTCCGCTTTCAAAGGTCGGGTGCAGCGTTGGGGGGTATTTGGCGCCCACGGCCCAGTAGTAGTCCTCGTCCCAGAGGGTCTCGTTGGTGGCGCCTATCACGCCCACGGCGCCCCCCTCGGCCTTGCGCAGCAGCCGCTCGCCGAAGCAGGTGGCGCTGAAGGCATTGCTCAGACAGCAGTTGTTGACAAAAACCGTCGGCACCGCATTGGGCAGGGTGTCCAACGTGGCGTATGTCACCGCCGGGCTGTTCCACCCTTGGGCAGTGCAGTGGGCGGTGTAGTTCACCAAAGCGTTGGCCTTGTCCAGCGCCTTCACCAGGGTGTCCTGTTGCCCGCCCGACGACGGATTGTAGAAGCAGACCGTGTCCAGTTCGGGTCGGAATTCGGCCGTCAGGTTGGCCAGGTAGTGCACCTGCCCGTTCGTGGTGGTGGGAGCGTTGTCGCGGCTCTCGTTCCCGGCCGTCAGCAGCACCCGTTCTGCCGCGGCCCACCGTCC
>Ga0247611_10011350_pt1 | contig 10293 bp, 10 predicted proteins | sample 177DNAGHGhighgp2_FD_192422 | JGI IMG/M metagenome (GOLD analysis project Ga0247611, IMG submission 192422) | Sheep rumen microbial communities from Palmerston North, Manawatu-Wanganui, New Zealand - 1770 DNA GHGhigh gp2 | ecosystem: Host-associated > Mammals > Digestive system > Stomach > Rumen... | reverse complement strand
GTATCGATACCCCTTATTCCAAAGTGCAGACCTTAACATAATTTCTATTTGACTGTCTTTATTTTTGACAGCTTGCATGTTCTTATGTCTTTGTTCTTTCGTAAGTCTGTCCATAAGTCAATTATATATCAAATATTCAGAAAGGTAAAATTTATAAATTCAATTCTTACAATTATAAATATATTAAATATACTTTTCAAATCTTGCAAAATGTGATATAATAATCAATGTTATATCGTGCATTTGTATGATTTTAGAAAAAATTTTTAAAGTTTTTACATTTATTCCCGAATAAAGCATTATAATGGTAAAAATAGTAGATATATTCGCAGGTATTGGCGGAATAAGAAAAGGTTTTGAAATTGCTTTTAATGGCAATATTGAATGTGTGCTAACTAGTGAAATTGATAAGTATGCACAGCAAACTTATATTGCAAATTTCGGAAGTGATAATATTTATGGTGATATAAAATCAATTAAGGAAGATGAGATTCCTGATCATGATATTTTATTAGCAGGTTTTCCTTGTCAACCTTTTTCGCAAGCAGGTCTAAAAAAAGGATTTAATGATACAAGAGGAACTTTATTTTTTGATATTGAACGAATACTAATAAAAAAACAACCTAGAGCTTTTTTGCTGGAAAATGTTAAACAATTAAGAACTCATGATGGGGGTAATACATTAAAAACAATTATTGAACATTTAGAAAATGCTGGTTACAAAGTATATTATGATGTTTTAGCGGCAAAAGATTTTGGTGTCCCTCAAAATAGAGAACGTATAATGATTGTAGGATTTTTAGATCATAATATCAATTTTAAATTTCCCATAGCTCCACGTACAAAAACAAGGGTTGGTGATATTTTAGAAAAGCATGTCAGTGACAAGTATACTATATCTGATAGGCTATGGGCAGGTCATCAAAGAAGAAAAATCCAAAATAAGATAAGTGGTAAGGGTTTTGGTTATGGGCTATTTAATGAAGCTTCTCCGTACACAAATACTATTTCCGCAAGATATTATAAAGATGGTAGTGAAATATTAATTGAACAAAAGAACAAAAATCCTCGTAAAATAACGCCAAGAGAAGCCGCAAGATTACAGGGGTTCCCTGAAAATTTTGTAATAGATAAAGTTTCTAATGCACAAGCATACAAACAATTCGGGAACAGCGTTTGTGTCCCCGTTATTGCTGCAGTTGCAAAACAAATAAAAAAATCTATTGAAGAATCTTAAGTTATGTGTCTATTTCTTCTAATATTGTACTTGCCAGTTCCTTAAAATGAAAATCAGGTTGTCCCTGTCTTGCATAATAATTTGAAAATCTGCATAATATATCTTTTACATATGCAGTTGTGACCGTTGCAATTATACTATATTCTTCTTTAAGTCTATCATAGTTTATACTTGTAATTTTTCTAAAATTTATGAGCTTATTATCAAATAATTTACATTGAGGAAGATAATGATAATATCCGCAATGATTATTACTTAAATATTTTACAATTGCCTTTTGTTTTTTTTCTGTACTAGTAATACCATTAAGTTCAGGTTTAATAATATCTTTAAATTCTTCAATTTTAACAATTAAAATTTGATCAGTCTTTGGCAAACCATTCTCTCTTAAAACCATATCGCACTCTGGGCTTAGAATAATAAAAATTTCGCAATTAGTCTTGTTTTGAATAATAGATCCAGTTTTATAATTAGAGTTTATTGGAGGAATTATATAAATTTCTTTTACCAAACTCTTTTCATATTCTTGATTTATTGACTCTGTAATACAATATGTAATATATCTTAGCAGAGAACTCTGTTCTATATCTGCGTCTACTCTATTATTTTCGATCCAGTATTCAATGTGGGGTTTAATATTATTGTTGTATATATTACTAAGTTGTTCTTCAATCTTACCATTTGACCCTAAAATATCTGGAATGCCTGTTTCTTTTAGTTTAATAGTATAATCTAATACGTCATCAATACTATTTGTTGCTTTTATAAATTTTTTAATTATAAAATCTTCATTGACATCGTCAGGAGTAGCTGTATATGCAATACAAGGAATGCGTAAAAAATGTTTTTTTACTGTCTCTACAATGTTGTTGCCACTTCCTGAAATATTGTTTAATTTAATATCAATAATAATTGTATCAAAATGGTTGTTTCTGTCTGCAAGTATAACTTCAGCCTCTGTTAGTGTTAGACAAGTTTGGCAAGATATATTATGTATCCCGTCATTTTGAGTATTATATCGATTTACGGTATTATTAAAGGTTGTAATGTCTTCAGCAGAGTCTTCAATATATAATATTTTTGCATTAATCATTCTATTTAACCTCGTCTAGCGGTATTAATCTTAAATATGCACCATCGTTATTTTCAATAGCTTCTAGTTTATAATTATTTCTTGCAGAAGCTTCACCAGCTAACGCTAAACCCAATCCTGTCCCATTAGTTTTTAAAGAAAACTCTGGCTCAAAAATAACTTCAGATTCTATAAAATCCGCATTAATTCCAGGCCCGTTATCGATGAAATCTAATGCATAACCAGTTTCATAATTATAAACATTTACATTTATTCTTTTTATAGGATCATCCTTCTCACATAACCAATAAATGCTATTATCTATAAGATTTGTTAATATAATATAAAAATCTGCTTCCCAACCATAAATTTTAATATTTGGTTCACATGATATTTCGTATTTTATATGTTTTGTAATTAAATCCTCATTGTACACTGAAAAAGATTTTTCTATAACATTTTTTAAATAAAATTCTTTCTTACTACCTCTTTTCCCTGCAGCTAAAGGATCAATTCTTGAAAACAAATCTGTTAAAGTCTTTGAATTCATCTCAAATTTGTCTAATATTTTTATAATCTCATTTAAAATTTCTTCTGTCTGCTTTTTCTTAAGTTCATCTAACCAGAAAATCGCATTTGTAATTTCATTTTTAAAGAAATTCAATGGTTTTCTGCCTTCATGTAAGACAACATTTATAATTTTGCCTAAAGTCGCTTGACCTTGATATACAGCTATCTTTTTATTTATATCATCAATAATCTTACTTTTCTTTACTTCTTCTTTTTCTATGACAGAAATGATTTTATCTTGTTCTTCTTGGTTAATTTTTATATCTGATAAATGCTTCTTTAATTCTTTTTTTACATCTTCAAAATCAGCCAAAGAGCTTATACTTTCATATATTTTTTCTTTGTCAGTTTTATTGTTTGTCTGTCGGCGATAATTGTAACGACGAGTTTCTAATTCTTTCAATGCATCTATAATAATACTCTTAAATGATAAATAATAATCATTTTCTTTAAGCCCATCTCTAGCACTTTTTTCTTCCAAATGAGATTTTTCTTCGCTTTCAATATATATATAACCGATTACCTGATTACTACCAATACACATTGTCGGATTATCTACACGACGTTTATCCAGCAACAACCAATCATAACCTGGTTCACCATATGGTCTTATTCTAAAGTTATTACGATAGATACTGATACCATTTAATTCATTTAATAAAATTCTAGTTTCATTATGCCCAAAATAACTACCGTCTACATGCTTTAGACCTCTTTTTATTAAGTTTTCTATATCTTGAGGGTCTCTATCATATACCCTGATATCAAATTCTATATTTCCATTATCCAAAATATTCTTTGTATTGATAGTAAATGTTTCGGAAGGGATATTATTTACTTTTTGGTTTGAAAAAGTTAGCTTGATAGTATTTTTGTTTATAGTTTTCCCTTCCAACCTATAATCATAGAAATCATTTATGGGCAATGTTTTTATTTCTTCTGTGCTATTATAAAACCCATTGATCCCATGTATATGTGTAGTAATAATAAAATTGTCTTTAGATTCTATTTTTTTTATTGGTGAAACTAACTTTTGCAACTGTGTAATTAAAATATCAATATTTTCAGAATACTTATTCTTTTTACCTTTATCATTTTTAAATGTCCACGCTTTAACTTCATCCTTGCCGCCGTTTATTATAATTTCAGTTCCTGAGAACTCATTTGTTTGAGATGTTGCAACTAGTATATCAACATCATCCAAATATGTGGCTTTTTCAAAATCGGTCCATTCTAAATATATTTCCGTTTGGTTACCATCAGTGTCAATTGTTTTTAAAAGTATATCTTGTCCTAAAATTGATGCCGCATATCGACCAACTCCTTTTCGTCCTTGCATAATTCTACCATTAGGGCTGCTGATCCGGCGTAATTTATCATCAGTGGAAGGGACCAACCATTTGTTAATTACTGTATCACGTGTCATTCCATGACCATTATCTTTAATAATTATCTTGATATTTTCATTGTTCTCTGATACCTCAAAATATATATCCACATTTGTAGCATCCGCATCATATGCATTCTTAACAAGCTCTATAATTGCCGCTTGATTATCTTTTATTAAATCTCTTCCAATAGTCAGTATATGTCTACCAGCAGGACGAATTTTTTCTATATCACTTGTACCCACATTACCCCCTTGATTAAAGTTTATCATAATAAATATTTTATGATAAACTTTGTAATAATATTTTAACAAAGAAGTATATTGACTTATTTTAGACTTTGAGTAATGTATACGACACGATAAAGGAGGTCGTATGGAAAAAGTCGGATTGAATATTACTCCAAAAGAGTTTAAGCAGTTAAGTAAGTGGTCGGAAAATATTTACAACACAGCTGTTGTCATTGATTATTTTGTTGCAAATCAGCCTGAGATTGAAGAATGCTACAATCTTGCACCAGTAATTAAACATCTACGAAATGATGCAGATGTTTTGAATGCATTCTTTATCGACCACGAAAAAGAAGTTGAAAATAATTAGAGTTCAAACCTGTTTCAAATGTTGTTCAAAAAGCGTTCAACTCGCCGATTAAGATGGGGTAAATCAGTTTTATATATAAATCCTCATTTTTGAATAATTAAGTCCTAAAAAATGGTTTTTAAAAAATTATTCATCGTAACGAATTCCTAAAACACTTTCTTCAATTTCTCTAATAATTTTCGGCGATAATCCTTTTGGTTTTTTCTCAACCATTTTACGCTTTTCTGCAGCTATTTCATCCTCATATGTTTTAACAACTTTAAGCAAATTAAAAAGTTTCATTGCAAAATACATTCGATGCGGTTCAATCTTTTCACCAAGTGCCATATCGTTTTCAATAGATTTAAGCATAACTCTGCCTAATTTAAACAAGTCTTCGTGGAGTGATGTTTGAGTTTTAATAAATTTATACTTTTTATCTTCCCAATTATCAGCACTTTTCCAACGGCGCAATGTTTTTTCATTCACTTTCAACTTTTTTGCAATTTCGTTTAACGGCATAAATTTTTCAGCATAAAGCTCTAAGGCATCTTGTGCCAGTGCAAGTTTTTTCATATTAATCTCCTTATAAAAAATAATAAACAGGGGTGCACACACAGGATAACTCTGTTTCGCAGAAACATCAAGTCCCAAATGTGTCTGAATGATACAATTTCGAGATTTAGAGTTGATGTTTTTAGTTAAAAGAGCAATGAATGGTGTAGCTTGAAAGGAGCATACTATGATTGAAATCGGTAAAAAATACAAATTAAAGAAATTGAAAAATTGGTTTGAAAAAGATAGCGAAGAATTTGCTGTTCTGTGTTTTGGAGAACATAATATTGTTGGCTGCGTTGCGCCAAATGGTGAAAAGTATGTATTTAATAAAGATTTTTTGATTGATCCTGATAAGCAGGACGAGATATACGCTGATATTAAAATAACGAAAGGTTAAGCTATGGTTGAAAAAGATTACAAGCTATACGGAACAAAAATTCTGAATCTTAAAACTCAAGAAATCGGACTGTTAATTTGTTTATGGGAAAACAAATTTGCAGATAAAACAGTAGATTTTGCGACTTGCGTAGATAAAAACGGAAAACGCTACAACATTGAACTCGATAATATCAAAGGATTTGAAGATGACTAATAAACAAAAACATAGTAACTATTTCTCAAAAAGTTCTTTAATAGCTTTTAGTAAATATTTTTTGTTATCTTTATAAATATTTTCTTCATTGGAATCAAGTTTTATGGGGACAAAATATATAATCGTTCCGTCAAAAAATTTAAAAGGTTTAATATCTTCAAAATTTTTATTCTTAGGATATAAAAGTGCTACTTTTACGTTCTCTTTTTTTATACCACAGTTATTTTGTATTAGTTTTGCATAGGTATAGATTTGATATAAATCAGCTTGAGTTATATTCGTTTGATTGTAATATTCATTGTATTGATTTTGTTCTTCGTTAGAAATATTTTCTTCATCTTGTGCTTTTTTCATATTATCCGCAAAATTGATTATCTTGTATTTTGCATCAAAAATCACGTATTTTGTGCAATCTTTGTATTTTTGTGCATCTCTCAGAAAAAAATCCATTTTCGTTGCGAACATTTTTTCTTCCGGTATTAAATAGTTAAATTTTTCTTCAATCACACGGAGTTGCTTTTTATAGTAAAACTTCTTCTCTAAATCCCGGTAATTTTTAAGTAATTTTTCAACATAATTTTCAAATAAATCGTGTAAAGAAAACAAAATTGCAGGAAATTTCTTTTTGCCTTTTCTCGGCCAGAAATATTTATCGTTTAAAAATACTTCCGCATAATTCAAGGGTTCGTCATATTGCTTATAGAGTCGATTTTCTTGTATTCTTGCAAAATCCTTTATAATATTTTTGCTTTCGTCTATTTCACCAAATTCCTTGATATATCTGCGAAGTCGTTTTTTATTTTCTTCTTTTTCTGATTTTTTTAAAATATGCAGGCATGCGGTTTTTAAAATTCGGTTTTCAGGAATATTGTCCGTAAACTCATCGTATTCCACATAAAATTTTTCTTTTGAAACAATGTTGCGCTTTATGTGCTCCGAAAATTTGATTTTACCTTTGAGATAGGGCAAATTATCTTCTTCTGCGTTATAGAACTTCTTAAACCCTTTTTTAAAAAGTTCGTCCATCATATCGCAGAATTTTGAAATAATAAGTTCCCGAAATAACATGCTGTGCTCGAGTGTTGTGGAAGAATCATTTGCAACCTTAAAATCTTTAAATTTATCAGTAGAATTTAAAAGATTATAAAATATTTTTACGCCGGTATTCTTATCCTCATTATCTTGGTCGATTTTTGGCAGAATGCAAAATTCCACATCGTCAATTTGAAAATATGCGGTATATTTTGAACATTTGATGATATCTTTTCCGGCTTTGCGCTCAATTTTCAGACCTTCAAGATAATTGCCATCGCTCAATTTTTTAATCTTCTCAAAGTGTTTTTTTGAACATTTTTTCTTACAGACGGAATCTTCGTTGTTACATTCGGAGCATTCTTTACAAGATTTGTGTCCGCAACATTCTATAATATCATTTTCATATGTTATGACTTGATGAGGCATTTTTATCCCTCATCGTCTTGTGTTTTTTGCTTACTTAATCTTTCAAGAATTTTAACCCAGTTATCTTCTTCATAAATATTTTCTAACAAGTTTTTGCCTTCTTTATCTCCACAATTAAGAACTTTTGCAATTTTGTCTTCGTCATCATAAAAATATTCCTCCAATAAAGGATAAATTTTATTCAAAAATGCACGCTTTAATTTACTTTCCTGTTCTTTTGATGTACCTTTATCAACATTAATAAAGAATGCGTGTCCAATTTTATAATTCTTGTCCAAGCCGCCAATTTTTTCATCAACAATGTTCTTATTTATATTTGTCAATACATTTTTCAAGTTAATTGAATTATCTTTTATTTTTATAATTTTGTTTTCCAATAATTTTTCATCCGGAGGCATTTCTTCAAAATCAAAACGACGTCTTAATGCTGTGTCAAGAAGTGCAATAGACCTGTCTGCGGTGTTCATTGTTCCTATAATATATAGGTTGCTCGGAACAGAGAATGGCTTTTGAGAGTACGGCAAAGTGACCATCAATGCATTATCCCCGCCTGTTCTTTTGTCTTCTTCAATGAGAGTAATAAGCTCACCAAAGATTTTAGATATATTCCCGCGATTAATTTCATCAATAATCAAGACGTAAGGGATATGTATATTTCTCATTAATTTTATGGCAACTAACGTACTGTTTGGCATTCCATTTGTACTAATTTTGTTATCTTCCGCAAATTTTTGCATTTCTGTTGGCGAGGAAAAATTATATTTTTTGTCTGCTTCAAAAAGAATTCTCAACTTATCAAAAGGCATACTTGTATGTGCTTCTGTATCATCGACTAAACTACCTTCCTTATTGTATGATATTACATATTTGTATTTATCCCACGCAATAGTTGAATTATTCGGATATTGGTTTTTGAATTCTTTATAAATATCTTCGAAAGTTATTTTATTTGCCCTATTACAAATTTCTTTAAATATCCCATCTTTTCTTGTGTATTTAAGCGTATTGTTATTTTCAAGATCTGGTTTTATCCCCTCAACAAACTCTTCATAGGAATATGATTGGTGAAATGTAACAAATTCTATGCGTTTTGAGAAATCAGTTACTTCTTTTTTCAATTCATTTCCGTACTCTTCCAACAATTCTTTGTATGTTATGGTATCTTTTTTATCAAATTTGTTATAATAATTACCCTCTTTGTAGTCATATTCATAGTCTTTGCCATGAATGATGCTCATAGCTTTAACAACAGTATTATATGTCTTACCTGTCCCAGGAGGTCCATATAGTATTTGGTTCAAAGGAGTTTTTATGAGATTTGCTTGCTTAATAGTTACAGATTTATTATTACTATCGGAATTTTTTATTAGAAAATTACGATAGTGTTTTAGAGGAGTTGAAACCCAACCTGATTGTGATTGGCCTGTTCTATTGACTATATCAAAGTTGGAATCGTTTCTAAGTAGTGAATCAAATTCATCAAAATCTTCTACTGTTTGATAGTAATAAATATTATTTTTTAAATTTTTCACTATTGGATTATTCGAACGATTTATAATTTTTTGTATGTTGTTATTAATTCTTTCAGTATAATAAGACATTGTTTGTTCACTATAGGGTGAACCTTTTTTAGTTTTTATTAACCATTGCTTAAAATTTTCCTTCTGTACTAAAATATTCATGTTTCCCCCTTTATTTCAGGGTATCACAAACATGGATTTGAACATATTTTGAACGGTTATAAAACAGGGTTTGAATTAATTTGGCGGGTTATCCATTCCATAATTACTGAAACGAGGTATTCTTGTTCGGTTTGGGTTAGTTCTCGGTGTTGAGGGAATTTATGCCATTTTTCGATACAGCCGCGGCAGCAGGTAGCAGTTGCATGTTGAGCTATAAAAACAGGATGTCCTCGCATTGGTGTTTGTTTGCCATCGTTCACAGGATCTGCCGGTGCAACTCTATCTCTAATAAAATCACAGGCATGAGAATGAATAGTATCAAGTCCTTTATCCTTGATATATTCAAACTCTTTTGCGCAGAGCTTAAACCTACTCCTGAATTTTGATTTTGCAAGTCTGTCTAAAATATCCATAGTCTTTTATTTTTGGCTCTCTAATACATCTGACAGGTAGGTTTTATAGTATTGTTTAAAGGATTCAGGCTTCTTAATTTTCACACTCGTTCCCCATTTAAACAGTTCTTGGCATATTGCATAAGTTCCGCCGGATGTGAATTTTACCTGAATATTACCGTTTTCAAGCTCTTTCATCTTTTGCGTTGGGTGGAAATGGTAGTTCAAAACATCATCTTTTACCCCCTTATCAAATTCAAGTGTAATATCTATCGGCGTTTCCTGATAAATCCCGAAAGAATTATTGCAATATTCCGTCAAAGAAAAGTTTTCATCTTTTTCAAAATACTCATCAAGCAGGGTTAAATCCGAGATTTTATCAACCTTATACAATCTTAAATCGCTCACATAGTCGTTGTAGCCTACAAGATAGTATTTATCCGCAATAATTATTCCGTAAGGATTAAGTGTAATGGTTTTTGATTTGCCCTCTATATCATAATTAAACCGGATTTTCTTAAATGACAGCATAGCATTACGCAGTAATTCCATAGTTTTGCTATCGGTTTTAATTCTCGGATATTGACGAACTGCAAAGCCTTCAGACTCTAATATCGCTTCAATGTCTGTTTCTAACCCTCGGGCATTCTTTTGTGGCGTTAATGCTTTAATTTTTGAGATAAGTTCATCAAGTTCTTGTTTGCGTGTATCGTCATTTGAAAGTCCTTTTAAATATTCAAGGTTAGCGAAATCGTCTGCATT
>Ga0247611_10011345_pt1 | contig 10294 bp, 9 predicted proteins | sample 177DNAGHGhighgp2_FD_192422 | JGI IMG/M metagenome (GOLD analysis project Ga0247611, IMG submission 192422) | Sheep rumen microbial communities from Palmerston North, Manawatu-Wanganui, New Zealand - 1770 DNA GHGhigh gp2 | ecosystem: Host-associated > Mammals > Digestive system > Stomach > Rumen ... | reverse complement strand
AAGCTATAAACAATTAGAGAGTTAGGGATTAATGATATTTGTTTGGTTAGTCATTGGGATTATTACTATAGCAGCAATAGTAGGGATAATTGCTGTTATTGCGGATTTAGGAAAAATAAGTAATCATAAACCTTTTGGCCCATATGAGAGGTTCGTGAAGAGAGGACTCGATGCGTTTCTTGCTACTGGAGCCTTAATTGTTTTTTCCCCAATCCTACTTATTACAGCTTTTCTTGTGCGTGTAAAACTTGGAACTCCAGTTTTGTTTGTTCAAGAGAGGCCAGGTCGTGACGAGAAGGTTTTTAAACTCTATAAATTTAGATCGATGACTGATCAAAAAGATGAAAATGGAAAGTTGTTGCCGGATAGTATTCGCTTAACATCTTTTGGCAAGATCCTTAGAGCATCTTCATTAGATGAACTTCCCGAACTAATAAACATCATTAAAGGTGATATGGCTGTAGTGGGACCAAGACCTCTTCGAGTACACTATCTGCCATGGTATTCTGAAGAGCAAGCTCAACGTCATGTTGTTAGACCAGGTCTTACTGGTTATGCACAAGCCCATGGCAGAAACACTGTGGATTGGGACGATAAGTTTAATATGGATGTTGAGTACACAAAGCATATTACTTTAATTGGTGATTTAAAGATCATTCTAGACACTGTAAAAGCAGTTGTTAAGCACGAGGGAATAAGTTCTAGTACTTCCGTTACTGTTGAGAATTTTGTTGATTACTGTAAATCAAAAGGACGCAATCCAAGAATAATTTGAATATGACATGAATTTATTTGTGTTTTTGCATATTTAGTTTATAGAGAATATGAAAGGTGAATTAATGATTGAAATCTATATATACGGATGTGGTGGAGTAGGAAATGAACTTGCAGAAAATTTTCTTTCATCTCAAAAGTATAAATTAATGGGATTCATCGATGATAATCCTAACATTAGAGAATGTATGGGTTATCAATGTAGAACTCTTGATGAGATGCTAATTGAAAGAAAAAAAGAAGAGATTAAAGCGATCATTTCTATTGGTGAACCAGCTGTAAGAAAGATTGTTTCAGAGAGATTATTGAAATCTGGAATTGAGGAAATATCCGTTGATTTTTCTGATAAGTTTAATTCATCGTTTTCCACAATAGGAGCTGGTACTATATTACACAATCATTCATATGTCTCTGTAAATTCTCATATTGGAAAAAGCTGCATGATTAACAAATATGCTCTTGTTGGTCATGATTGTAAAATCGGCGACTATTGTGTTTTGAGTCCCAAAGTTACCTTGGGTGGTGATGTAACGGTAGGAGATAATACTTATATTGGAACGGGTGCTCTTATTAGAAACGGAATTAAGATTGGGAAAAATGTAATTGTTGGTATAGGTGCAGTTGTCGTAAAGGATGTTGAAGATGATTATGTAGTTGTTGGTAATCCAGCAAAGTTTATTCGAATAAATGAAAGCAAGAGAGTCTTCAAACATTAATCCTAAAAAGTTGAAATCGAACTAATCAATTGAGGTTATTTTGTGAGTAGAGATATATTATGAATATACTTTTTTTGACTCTTGTTGAATTTGATTCTCTGAACCAAAGACATATATATACTGATTTACTAAGAGAATTTGCCAATAACGGGCATAAAGTTTTTGCTATATCTCCAATAGAAAAAAGGAAGGGAAAAGAGACTAATCTAATCGAGGAAAAGAACTCAATAATCTTACGGTTGAAGATTGGAAATATACAAAAAACAAATGTTATAGAGAAAGGCATTTCTACTATAACGATTGAGTCTATCTTTAAACGTGCTATTAAGAGGTATTTTTCAAACGTAAAATTTGATTTGATCATTTTTTCAACGCCGCCTATCACATTAGTTGGAGCTATTGAATATGTTAAGAAAAGGGATGGGTCAAAGACTTATTTGCTTTTAAAAGATATATTCCCTCAAAATGCTGTAGATATTGGATTAATGAGCACTAAAGGGTTAAAAGGATTGCTTTATAATCATTTTCGCAATAAAGAGAAGAAACTATACAGACTATCTGATCGAATTGGTTGTATGAGTCAAGCGAATGTTGATTATGTTATTCAACAGAATCCTTTTATAGATCCAAATATTGTTGAAGTGTGTCCAAACTCTATAGAGGTTGTTGACAAGAGTGTTGATTATAGCAATAGAAATCTCATACGAGAAAAGTATGGTATTCCTCAAGATAAGATAGTTTTTGTTTATGGTGGTAATCTTGGCAAACCTCAAGGCATTCCATTTTTGATTGAATGTTTGAAAAAATGCAGTTTCGTTAAGGATGCTTTTTTCTTAATAGTTGGAGATGGTACAGAGTATCACTTAATTGATGAATTTTTAAGAATAGATAATCCACAAAATGTTAAGTTGATGAAACGTTTGCCTAGGGATGATTATGACACAATGGTAGGATCTTGTGATGTTGGGATGATATTTCTTGACCATCGGTTTACAATTCCTAATTTCCCTTCTCGTTTATTATCTTATATGCAGGCAAAAGTGCCTGTGTTAGCAGTAACAGATCCAAATACAGATATAGGTAAAGTTATTGTTGAAGGCAATTTTGGTTGGTGGTGTGAATCAAATGATTCTGATCTGGTCGTTAAAAAGATTGAAACAATAGTTCAAAACAAAACCGATTTGAAGGATAGGGGTACTAATGCTTGGAATTACGTATCAAATCATTATAGTGTAAAGCATTCTTATGAAATAATAACGAATGATTTAATAACAGCACATTCTGATTAAGCTTGGATTCACTTCGAATATTTGACAGATGTTTACTCAACAATGATATACCAAGAAAGGAATAATACACTTCGTGTTTTTGTGAAGTTATAAATACATGAAAAATGATAGTTGGAATAATTGCATTTAATAATATTAAATACTGTCCTTATATTTCACCGTATACTCATTTGCTTGATAAAATGAATATTAAGTATAATATCATTTATTTTGACAGAGATGGAATTAATGAAAAGAACGAAAAGTTGATACCTATTAGTTGGAATAAAAGTAAGAGGAAAATACAGAATTTTATTTCATTTTCCAGAATTGCAAGGAATATTATTGTTAAGAATAAATACGATAAGTTAATTGTTCTGACAACTGTTCCGGGTGTCTTAATATTACCTGTTTTAAAGCGAAATTATAATAGAAACTATGTAATAGACATCCGTGATTATACGCTAGAGAAGTATTTTGTTTTTCGATATTTAGAGAAAAGGCTTATAAAGAATGCTGCTGTTCGTGTAATTTCAGCACCAGGTTTTAAACGGTTTCTTCCTGAAGCAAATTACGTTTTATGTCATAACACTACTTATGATTTCACAAAGAAAAAGGCCTCTTTTAAAACTGAGGATCCAATTTTAATTGGCTATGTGGGTACAATTACTTATGCCAATCAATGCAAGCTGTTAATAGATTTGGTAAAACAAGATTCAAGGTTTTGTTTCTATTTCTTTGGAAATGATATTACTGGAAATCAAATAACGCAGGCGATTATTGATGCAAATTCTGATCGCATTAAATATTTTGGTGCTTATGATCCTAATGAAAAAGATAGCATTATCGAGTCGGTAGATATTCTGTTTAATGCTTACGGCAATGATAGTGAAAAGTTGTTATATGCAATATCAAATAAATTTTACGACTCGATTTATTATATGAAACCTGTAATTACTAGCCCAAATACGGAGATGTCAACTTTGTTGGATGGGTTTTCTTATGATATTGATAAGGATACTGAATCATTGGATGGTTTGTATAGCTGGTATCATAATATAGATTCTGAAAAGATGAAAACTTTGATTAGTAAGTGGTCTGAAAGAATAACCAAGGAACAGTCTGAATTTGATGTTGCGATTAAGACTGAGTTTCTGTGTAATTAATTGTAATTTAGCTAATAATTGGTAGTTTTAACACATGAAATGTGAAAGCGATAACAGAAAGGATATAAGTAATTCCCAGATAATTACTGATTTGTAAGATGAATATATGTTTTCTGTTTACTGGATTTGTTAAGCCAGGAGGAGTCGAAAGAGTAGTTTCAGTTCTTATTAATAATCTTTGTTTAGACAAAGATATAACTGTATTTTGTTTGAGTTATACTAAATCTATTGATAATAAGTTTTATCATATTAATTCTGATATTCACTGTGATTATTTATTTGAAGATGTTCCTTCAATGACAAATGCAATAATTCGTAGACGAGCTATAAAAAAAGTAAATGAATATATTAAGAATAATAAAATCGATATTATTATTGGATGCGGAGCGCTTTACTATCCACTTTCTGTTATTTGTGCCAAGTTAACTGGTATTAAATCTATTTGCTGGGAACACACTAATCCAACTACTACTTGTGATTATCGTTTCCAAAAACAATGTAGATTAATTGGATTATTCCTTTCGAATTCCAATGTAGTATTATCAAGAACAGCTTTGGATTTCTATAATAAAAAAAGAAATAAGAGGAACTATTTAATTTATAATCCTGTTGATCCAGAAATAAATAATTATATTTTGGAATATAATCTCAAGTCGAATAAAATTTTGAGTGTAGGACGTCTCGTTAAGGTAAAGAACTATGATGCAGTTATTGAGATAGCATATAATTTGTTAAATAAAGGCTGGACTGGCTCATGGGACATTTATGGAGATGGTCCAGAACGAAAACATTTAGAGGAAAGCATTGAGAAATATGGGTTAGAAAACATTGTGAATTTGATGGGCAACACTAATAAAATGTATAGCTTGTACAATAATTATTCTATGTTGGTGTTGACATCCACTTATGAAGGGTTTCCAATGGTTTTACTCGAAGGCGCAGCTTCTGGTCTACCATTATTATCATTTGATATTGAAACCGGCCCAAATGAAATAATTGATGACGGTAAGAATGGATACTTATTAGAGCCGAATGACTTGGACGGAATGACAGATAGAATTCTGACATTAGTTAATGATGTTACACTTCGTTGTAATATGTCCTCGGAATCACGCAAATTTGCTAATGGTTTTACAATTCAACAAATAGTTAACAAGTGGAGGGATCTATTTGATGAGATTTGTAAAACCTAATAGTGAATGGATTTTTTCTAGTTTCCTAGTTCCAGCTATTTTTGTCTCTTGTATTGTTTTCAGTCATTTGTTTGGAACATGGCTAAATATAGTGGCACTTGCTATTTTTGTCATATACTCATTTTGTGTTGGAACATTTAAGAGTTATGTGTTGTTATTTGCTGCATTCCCTTTTGCAAATGTTTTTAAAATGACCGCATCATCATTGAGTTTTCTAACTTTATGTGAACTGTTTCTAATGTTAAAGATTTTCTTTGATAGATTGAGGACAACGCATAAAATTAATTTGCGTTTTTTCGGGGGATTAGTTTTATATTTGGGATATATAACCCTTATTTCATTAAATGATTTTCAAATCACATCTATTCTTAAGAATATCGCTCATATTGTAATTCTCTATTTCATTATTCAGATTAATCATAAAAACCCGGATTTTGATTTAATAGTAAAACGATGTTCTATTATTTTGTCTATTAGTATGATTCTAATGATGTCATTGTCATTATCAAATACATATATGAGATTAGTTAATGACTATTTAAGAATAGTTAGATATGGGTATGGTACTGAGTATCTAAGAAATTGCGGACTGTTTACCGATCCAAATTATTGTTCATTAGCTATAGTTATGACACTTTCGTTTTCATCAGTACTGTTCTATTATAAGCAAATTGGTTCTGAATTTTGGTTTTTATCTGTTCCGCTAATTGTTTTTGGCCTAACTACATATAGCAGAACATTTCTTCTTTCAATCTGTGTTTTTTTATTAATTTTCATATTCCTTGTTTTGTTTCCACGTCATCATTTTTGGGGGGTAATAGTTCCAATTCTGTTATTAATAATTGGGTATTTAGCATGGAGTGGACACTTCGAGATTATTAATAGGACTTTGGTTAGATTATCTGGGCAAAGTGATATTACAAATGGCAGAATGACTTTAAATTCAACCTATATTCAATATATTATTGATAATCCTTTAGTTTTGCTCTTTGGTAGCGGTTTAAATGAAACTCGTTTAAGCATAGGCAACAATGTTCATAATCTATACATTGAAACTGTATTTAGAATTGGATTAGTTGGAACGGCTTTATTTGTATATTGTTTATACAATTGTTTATATATAAAAGAAAATGTAAAAAAGCCTTTTGCAACTAAAATCCCAGTAATAATGCTTCTTTTTCTCTATTTTACGTTAGCCGGTTTTTCATCGTTTGAATTAGTTTATTATTTAATGATTTGTGGTTTGGTTGCGAATATTTCAAAAGATTGCGCACTTTCAAATAAAACATATGTGTCAGCATGATAATGGTTAAGAGTATCAGCTGTGGAGGAGTTGTATGAATAGGTTATTATCTACCGAAGAAGTTCAGAATAAATTATTAAATGTGATGATTGAATTTGATATTTTTTGCAGGAATAAGAATCTAAGATATTACCTTATTGGAGGTTCTTTATTAGGAGCAGTTAGACACGGTGGTTTTATTCCTTGGGATGATGATATGGATGTAGGTATGCTAAGAGATGATTATGAAAGATTCTTGACGCTACTGAATGATTTTTCAATTCAATGTGATATTAGAAATTTCCGTAATTGCAAGTACTGCGATTATGTAATCACAAGAATTTACATAAATAATACTTTGATTGATAATGAGTTTGTGGCTGACACCAAACTAGATAAAAGACTGTATTTAGATATCTTCCCGCTTGATTATGTTCCTGACGATAATAGATTGGCAAATAAGCAAGAGATCAATATCTTGCGAAAGAAAAAGATAATTGGATATTTAGATCCCAAAAATTACAATAATGGTAAAGTGGTTGTAGCAATAAAGAAAATAATTTCATTTGGTCTTAAACCATTTAGACAACATATATTATGTAATCTCGAACGCGAAATGACCAAATATTCTAAAACTAATCATGTCTGTTCTTTAGCTAGTCAATATTCTTATAAGAAACAGTATTTTCCGTTTGATGTATATGGAAACCCGAAAGAATATGATTTTTGTGGTTATAAGTTTTTGGGGCCTGCAAATTCCGATTATTATCTGACTCAATTATACGGTAATGATTACATGGAACTTCCTCCTGTAGAAAAGCGGAGGAAAGGTTGGAATGTATATGCATGCAATTAAGAACACAAGGCAATATTTAAGAGGGATAAAAGCCAATTACATAAATAGTAATGGCTTTCATACAAACCGCAAGATTGTAGTTATCGAGTCGGATGACTGGGGAAGTATTCGTATGCCTTCTAGAGAAATATATGAAAAATTGTTAGAAATGGGGGATCCTTGCGATAAGGATGCTTTCTTGAAGAATGATTCATTAGAAGGAGAATATGATCTGTCGTGTTTGTTTGAGGTTTTAGGAAAATATAAAGACAAAAATGGTAGGCATCCTTGCATAACAGCTAATTTTGCAGTTGCTAATCCTGATTTTAAAAAAATATCAACTGAAGATTCTAATTATTCATATTTGCCATTTACTAAGACATATGATGAGTATTATGGTAGCAATGTTTCTATTATGAAGTTAATTAGAGAAGGTTATAGTAATCATCTTTTTGTTCCACAGTTGCATTGCAGAGAGCATATGAATGTAGCAAGATGGATGGGCGATTTGAATAACAATAAGAGAGATGTTGAGATTGCTTTTCAGAATAATATGATCGGCATTGGCGCGTCATTTTCTAAAACCAATATTTTTGGTTATATGGATGCTTTTAATTATGATAGTAGTAAAGAACTTGATAATCTTAAGACGATTATTGCAGATGCTTCAACAATTTTTGAAGAAACCTTTGGATATAAATCAAGGACTTTTGTCGCCTCTTGTTATGTTTGGACAAATGAAATCGAGAAACAATTATCTGCAATTGGTGTTGAAATGATTCAAACACAATTCAAACAAAACGTTTGTCCATTTAAAGGCACTCAATTCACATTTAATAAATATCACTATACTGGACAAAAGAATAAATTCGGTCAACTGTATTCAGTGCGAAATTGTTCATATGAATCTGCATATGATCAAAACTTTGAAAGTAGAGCTGATGAATGTGTTCAATCTGTCAAAGCATCTTTTGACGCCTGTAAACCAGCAATTATAAATAGTCATCGATTTAATTATATTCATTCAATTGATCCTGAAAACGGAGAAAATGGTTTAAAGGGCCTTGATGCTATATTAAGAAAATTAATAGAAACTGAACCGGAAATAGAATTTCTATCTTCCGTTGAATTACTTGATATTATGTCTGAAGTTTAATGGATTATAGAGGAAATATGGATAGAGAATCTTCTGTTGTAAAAAAAGCCAGTGAAAATAGCACTCTTGGCGGTTTGTTTTGGAAATTTGGAGAAAGAATTACAGCACAAATTGTAACTACAATTGTTTCTATTGTTCTGATGAGAATAATAGAACCAGCTGATTATGGTGTAATTGCATTAGTAACAATTGCTATTAATGTTTGTAACTCTTTTGTCGTTGGGGGATTAGGAAACTCATTAATTCAGAAGAAAGATGCTGATGATTTAGATTTTAATAGTATTTTTTATATTAGCATTGCATTTTCAATTGTATTGTATTTTGTGATGTTTGTGCTTTCGACTCCAATTGCTTCTTTTTATAATAATATAAAATTGGTTTTAATTTTGCGGATTATGAGTATTAGACTTCCTATTGCTGCGATCAATTCTGTACAACATGCTTATATTTCTCGAACTATGCAGTTTAAGAAGTTTTTTATTGCAACATTGTTTGGAACTATTGTTTCCGGTGTTGTTGGTATACTTATGGCGTTACATGGTTATGGCATCTGGGCTTTAGTAGCACAGTATTTAACGAACGTTACCATTGATACTTTAGTTTTGTTTTTTGTCGGTGGCTGGACTCCAAGGTTCATGTTTTCTTTTGAGCGATTAAAAAAATTGTTGCCATATGGTTTTAAGCTTATGGGTGCGTCTGTTTTAGATACTCTGTTCAATGAGATAAGAAGCATTATAATTTCTACACGCTATTCTTCAGTTGATTTAGCTATGTATGAAAACGGGAAAAAATATCCTAATTTGATTGTTACAAATATAAATACATCCATTAGTAGTGTAATGTTTCCTGTTATGTCCAAGCAGCAAGAGAATAAAGATATTTTAAAATCAACAATGAAGAAATCCATTAAGTTATGTACTTTTTGTCTTGCACCTCTTTTGATTGGTCTATTTGCTTGTGGTGATCGATTTGTTGATGTTATTCTTACGAGCAAATGGCTTCCGTCTGTTCCATATTTGAGAATGATGTGCATCATGTGTCTTTTTTATCCAATACACACAGTAAATATCCAAGCGCTGAATGCTGTCGGAGAAAGCGGTTTAACGCTAAAACTGGAATTGATAAAAAAAGCAATTAATATTTCATTGCTTTTGATTACTATGTTTTATGGAGTCCTGTGGATTGCAATTGGTGCTATGGTTGTTAGCCTGTTATCCACATATATTAACGCTGCTTATAGTAAGAAACAGTTTAATTATTCTTTCCTTGATCAAATGAAGGATATTTTTCCTACTTTGTTGTTAGCTTTTGTTATGGCTTTAGCTGTTATTGTTTTTGATAATTATATTAAAATGAACGGCATTTTGATGCTGATTTATGAAGTGCTTCTTGGTGCATTGATTTTCGTTGGAGGAGCACACCTATTTCGTTTCCAAGAACTGACGATTCTTAAAGATAAACTAGCACAACTAATGAACAAAACTAGGAGGTAATAATGGCAATTATAGGTTATACAACTGGTGTCTTCGACATGTTTCATATTGGCCATTTGAACATTTTAAAAAACGCTAAGGCTCATTGCGATTATTTGATAGTTGGTGTAAGCACTGATGAAGTTGTTGAGAGCTACAAGCATAAGAAACCTATTATCCCATTTGAGGAAAGGATTGCAATTGTTGAGGCTATTAAATATGTTGACCAAGTTGTACCTCAAACAAGTATGAACAAGCTTGATGCCTGGAAAGAACTGCATTTCAATGTCCTTTTCCATGGGTCAGATTGGAAAAATAGTCAAATGTATAATTCTATTATTGAGGAGTTTAAACAATATAATGTCGAGGTTGTTTTTCTGCCTCACACAGAAGGTGTATCTTCCACTCAATTAGCTGAAGTTATTCGAAAAC
>Ga0247611_10011344_pt1 | contig 10294 bp, 12 predicted proteins | sample 177DNAGHGhighgp2_FD_192422 | JGI IMG/M metagenome (GOLD analysis project Ga0247611, IMG submission 192422) | Sheep rumen microbial communities from Palmerston North, Manawatu-Wanganui, New Zealand - 1770 DNA GHGhigh gp2 | ecosystem: Host-associated > Mammals > Digestive system > Stomach > Rumen... | reverse complement strand
GGATCACCTCTCGCTTCGGTACAGGAACGACATGGACGTGACGTCAAAGAGACCGCAGTCCGTCAGCCGCACCTCGGGAATGACGGGCAGCGCCAGGAACGACAGAAGCACGAGCGGATCGCAGGCATCGTCCGCGCCGAGCGCGTGCGCCGCTTCCAGCAGGGCGCGCTGCTTTTCGATCACCGCCGGCACGGGCGCGTCGCTCATCAGCCCCGCAACGGGAAGTTCCAGAAGCGCTTTGACTTCGCCGCGGGAAACGACGGTGAATCCGCCGCCGCAGGCTTTCAGCGTGTCGATCGCAAGAAGCATATCGCCGTCGTTGTCGCCGACGACCACAATGTTGTGCGAATCGTGCGCGACCGTTGCGGCGATCGCGCCGCCCGTGATATGCATGCCTTCGACGATCCCCAGCCCGATGTGCCCGCTCGCGTGGTGGCGTTCAATGACCGCGAGCTTGTTGAGCCCGTCGCGCGCGGCGAAGAAGCCGTTTTCGTCGCTCGGCACCTCGCGCGTGATCAGCCTGGTGACCAGCTGATGCGGGACCGTTTCGATGACCGGCATGAACGGAAGCGCCTTGAGTTTCAGATCCTCCGGACCGACCGGCGCGGCGTGTACGCTGTTTCTGACCGCGTCCGGAACGGGCGGCGAGGGAATGCGGGCGTCCGGATCGACGGGAACGCCGTTTGCGAACACGAGTTTCGGTTCGATCGTATGCAGATCGTCGAACAGAATCAGATTGGCGCGGTATCCCGGCGCGATCGCGCCGACGCGCCTTAGCCCGTAGGCGTTTGCGGTATGGATCGTCGCCATTTTCAGCGCGTCGAGCGGGCGGATGCCGCGCGAGATCGCCGTATTGACGATGTGATTGATATGCCCTTCGCTGCGGATGTTTTCGAGATGCTTGTCGTCGGTGCAGAAGCAGATGCGGTCGGTGGGAAGACCGTCGGCCACGATGCCATCGAACATTTCCCTGACGCCGTTTGCCGCCGAGCCCATGCGGATCAGGATCACCATGCCGTTGCGCAGCTTCTCCTTCAGCTCCGCGTAGTTCGAGCATTCATGGTCGGTGCGCGGCCCTGCAAGGCAGTAGGCGTTCAGCGCGCGTCCGGTCAGCATCGGCGCGTGACCGTCGATCGGACGGTCATAAAAGCGTTCGAGCTTTTTGAGCATATCCGGCGCACCGGCAACGACGGAGGGATAGTCCATCACTTCACCGAGCCCGAGCACGGCGGGATCGTCCATGAACGCCGCAAGATCGTCCGCCGACAGCGTTGCGCCGCTGTGCTCGAACGGCGTGGAAGGCACGCACGAGGGCAGCATGAACCGAATATCCAGCGGCAAATTCTTCGAAAGCGCAAGGATCGCTCTGAGCCCTTCCTTGCCTGCGACGTTTGCGATCTCGTGCGGATCGGCGATGATCGTGGTCGTTCCCTTCGGCAGGATCACCTGTGCAAAGGAAGCGGGCGTGACCATCGAACTTTCGATGTGTACGTGCCCGTCGATGAACCCCGGCGCAAGAAACGCGCCGTGGGCGTTGTATTCGGTTTCGCCGGAAAGGTTCCCGACGCCGACGATCGTGTCTCCTGCGATCGCCACGTTCGTTTGCGTGATCTCGCTGGTGAACACGTTGATGACACGCGCATCGCGGATGACGAACGGCGCCTTGCCCTTGCGTGCGACGGCGATCAGCCGGGAGAGATCGACTGCGTCCATGTGGATACCTCATTTCCTATATTTTGTTCAGTATACCACATTTCTTTGCGCGCGTAAATCGTTACAGCAAATTATTCCACGAAAAAAGTTCGATTTCCCGGAGCCGGGAGAGGATCGAACGCGCTTCCGTCAGCGCCTGGGCAGCCGTTCCGGTGTCCCCGATCCGCATGGCGCGCATCGCTGCGTCGGCGACGGCGCCGAGCGAGTCGACGTCCGAATGGTTTAAAAACCGCTCGAGTGCCGGCATACTGTCCGAAACAAGCGCCGCAAGCGCTTCACAGCAGCGGAGAGACTGCGCTTCGTCGCCGCGTTCCAGATGGCTTATCGCTGCGCTTAAAAGCGATTCCGCTTCTTCGGAGAAACGGGAAATGTACTGCGGAGGCAGGAGAAACAGCATCAGCAGAAAGATACAGATCAGCACCGTCATCGCGGTGCGAAAAATCGAAAAGCCCATGGCGTCCTCCTTATTCCGCGGTCAGATGGTATACGCGGCTTTCGTGCGCGCGGTCGAGCTGTACGTAGAGTTCTCCGTCGCCGTTCATCTGCGCAAAGAACACCGATCGCAGCGAAAGACCGTTTTTTTTCAGCAGCGTTTCGACCGTATTGCGGTCGAGATGCAGCGTTGCCAGCCCGTTTTTTTGGATCTTTCCTTCGAGGATCAGAAGATGCGACAGCGCAGCGGATCCATCCGGAAGCCCTAAATCGCGTCGGCTCGGTTTCTGGAACGCCGCTTTTTCCAGTACGCTTACGGTACCGTTCGTTTCCAGGATCGCGTAGGCGACCTCGCCGACGTCGAAGATATCCTTGCTTCGCAAACTGTCCAGAATGTCGCGCACGGTGTAATTCGTGCGCCGCATCACGGTTTCCTGCAGAACCCCGTCGAGGATCAGAATCTGCGGCGTTCCGCAGATCAGCCGTCTGGCCGCGGAGGATTTTAAGCAAAGCTTCGCAAGCGCCTGCTGCACGAGGTACAGGGCAAGGATCGGTACCACACTGTACAGCAGCGGAATGTTCGTGTCCGCGATCGCCGTACTGGCAAGGTCGGCGATGATCAGCGTCATCAGAAGGTCGTACGGCTGCAGATCGCTGACCTGCCGCTTTCCGGTCAGGCGAAGAATCAGCAGAACAAACAGGTCCAGAAAGACCGCACGTAAAAATAAAGTCAGCATATACGGAGTATGTCCGGCGTTTTGGCGCTTCATACGGAATTGACATCCGGCATAAAAACGTTTATAATGCTAAATGGAGAAGAATTGGAAAGAACCGTGTGAAACCGTGAAAAAACGGCGGAAACGGAAATGCTTTCCGAACAGACGGAGGTTCATTATGCTGTTTGCAGAAGAAGGTCTTGACTTTGTAAAATCGCCCGTATCGTCGACGGTCGTCACGTTCCTTTTGGGTCTCGGGATCGTCTTTGTCGGGCTGATCGCGCTGATTCTGATCATCCGCGTGATGGGATGGGTCATGCGCCGTACGGGAAAGAAACCGAGACAGGCGGAATCCGTCAAGCAGACGGAAGCCGCGCCCGTGCCGGAAGGCGACAGAGGCGAACTCATCGCGGCCGTATCGGCAGCCGTCGCGACCGTGCTGGGCGAGAGCGTCAGCGGAATCCGGATCGTTTCGTTTAAAAAAGTGGATTAATCAGGGGGGAAAAGAGACATGCGTAAGTTTTCAGTCAACGTCAACGGAACCAAATATGAAGTAGAGATCGAAGAGATCGACGCCGCATCCGCGCAGAAGACGGAGCCCGTGAAAGCCGCGCCCGCCGGCGCAGGCACCGAGGTGCGTTCACCCATGCCCGGCAACATCCTGCAGGTCAACGTCAATCCCGGCGACACCGTCAAGGAAGGGCAGCAGCTCATGATCCTCGAAGCCATGAAGATGGAAAACGAGATTCTCGCGCCGTGCGCGGGCAGGATCACGTCCATCGGCGTTGCAAAGGGCTCTTCGGTCGAAAGCGGCGCGCTGCTGTGCACCATCGCCTGATCGGGGGCGCCTATGGAAGCCATCTGGAAAACGATTTCCGAGTTTTTCTCCGGCTCCGGCTTTGCCGCGTTTTTTGCCGGGGATAACTGGAAATGTCTGATCATGATCGCGATCGCCTGCGTGCTGTTGTACCTTGCGATCGTGAAGAAGTTCGAGCCGCTGCTGCTCGTGCCGATCGCGTTCGGCATGCTGCTGACGAACCTGCCCGGCGCGGGTCTGTTCCACGAAGAGCTGTTCGGCCTCGGGGCGAACAACGCCGAGCAGGGCGTGATCCAATGGAAGCAGCTCGGGGACATTCATGCGACCGGACTGCTCGACTATCTGTACCTCGGCGTCAAACTCGGCATCTATCCGTGCCTGATCTTTATGGGCGTCGGCGCGATGACGGACTTCGGTCCGCTCATTGCGAATCCGAAGAGCCTGATTTTAGGCGCTGCGGCGCAGCTCGGCATTTACATCGCGTTTGCGCTTTCGATCGTTGCGTTTCAATGGATTCCCACCGACGGTACCGCGCTTCAGAACGTTGCGGCGTCCATCGGCATCATCGGCGGTGCGGACGGTCCGACGGCGATCCTCGTCACGTCGCGGCTGGCGCCGAGCTATCTCGGTCCGATCGCGGTCGCCGCGTATTCGTACATGGCGCTCGTGCCGGTCATCCAGCCGCCGTTCATGAAGCTTCTGACGACCAAAAAGGAACGGCAGATCGTCATGCAGCAGCTGCGTCCCGTGTCGCAGACCGAAAAGATCCTGTTCCCGATCGTGGTCACGATCTTCGTTGCGCTGCTCGTTCCGAGCGCGGCGCCGCTTGTCGGCTGTCTGATGCTCGGCAACCTCTTCCGTGAGTGCGGCGTGACCGAGCGCTTAAGTAAGACCGTGCAGAATGAACTTTGCAACATCGTCACGATCTTCCTTGGTGTGTGCGTCGGCGCGACGGCAACCGGAAAGACGTTTCTGCAGCTTTCCACGCTCGTCATCATCGCGCTCGGCATCGTCGCCTTTATCGGCGGCACCTGCGGCGGCGTGCTGCTCGCCAAGTTTATGAATCTGTTCCTGAAGAACAAGATCAACCCGCTGATCGGGTCCGCGGGCGTGTCCGCCGTCCCGATGGCGGCGCGCGTTTCGCAGGTCGTCGGGCAGAAAGAAAATCCGAAGAACTTCCTGCTGATGCACGCGATGGGCCCGAACGTGGCGGGCGTCATCGGTTCGGCGATCGCGGCGGGCGTGTTCCTGTCGCTGTTCGGACATTAAGGAGGATCGTATATGGGAAAACTGTATGTAACCGATACCATTCTGCGCGACGCGCATCAGTCGCTTGCCGCGACGCGCATGACCACGAAGGAAATGCTGCCCGCCTGCGAAATGCTCGACGCGATCGGCTACTGGTCGCTCGAGGTCTGGGGCGGCGCAACGTTCGATTCCTGCCTGCGCTATCTGAATGAAGACCCGTGGGAACGGCTCCGCACGCTCCGAAAGGCGCTGCCCAATACGAAGCTGCAAATGCTGTTCCGCGGACAGAATATTCTGGGCTACAAGCACTATGCGGACGACGTCGTCGAGCAGTTCTGCCGCAAGGCGATCGAAAACGGCATCGACGTGATCCGTATCTTCGACGCGCTGAACGATCCGAGAAACCTTGAAGCTGCGATCCGATACACCAAAAAGTACGGCGGTTTCTGCGAAGCCGCGATCTCGTACACGACGTCGCCGGTCCACAGTGAGGCGTATTTCGTCAAGCTCAGCAAAGAGCTTGCGCAGATGGGCGCGGATTCGATCTGCATCAAGGATATGGCGAATCTTCTGCTTCCGTACGACGCATACTCTCTGGTGAAAAAACTCAAAGCGGAGGTGGACATCCCGATCCATCTGCACACGCACAACACCACCGGTACGGGCGATATGGTGCTTTTGAAGGCGGCCGAGGCGGGCGTCGACATCGTCGATACTGCGCTGTCCCCGCTTGCAAACGGCACGTCGCAGCCTGCGACCGAATCGCTCGTCGCAACGCTGAAGGGCAGCGAGCGCGACACGGGGCTCGATCTGAACGCGCTCAGCGAATGCGCGAAGTATTTCCGCACGGTGTACGAGCGTCTGCGTCAGGACGGACTGATCTCCGACAAGTCCCTGCACGTCGATACGAACACGCTTCTGTATCAGGTTCCGGGCGGCATGCTCTCGAACCTCATCAAGCAGCTTCGCGACGCCGGTGCGGAAGACAAGTATTACGACGTGCTCGCAGAGATCCCCGTCGTCCGCAAGGACTTCGGCTATCCGCCGCTGGTTACGCCCACGAGCCAGATCGTCGGCACGCAGGCGGTGTTCAACGTGCTGACCGGCCGCTATAAGACTTTCCCGAACAATTCCAAAGCGCTCCTGCGCGGCGAATACGGCAAGCTCCCGGGACCCGTCAACGAGGACGTCCGCAAGCTTGCGATCGGCGACGATCCGGTTGTGACCTGCCGGCCTGCGGACCTTCTGGAGCCGGAACTCGAAACGTACAAGACGGAACTCGGTGATCGCGCAAGGTGCGAAGAGGACGTGTTAAGCTACGCACTGCTGCCGCAGGTGGCCATGAAATACTTCGACTGGCGCGACGAGCAGGAGCGGAAGGCAAACGCGCCCGAACCCGCACCGGCGCCCGAAAAACCGTCCGCGCCCGTCGATCCGAACGCGGTCCGCGAACTGTACGTGGAGGATATCAGCATCCGATGAAACACATTCCCAATCTTCTTTCTTCGCTCCGGATCGTTCTGGTCGGCGTGTTCGCATGGTTGTTTTTGACGGCATTTCCGGATCACATGTCGCGCTACTGGTGGGCGATCGGCGTCTACGCGCTGGCCTATCTGACCGACGTGCTCGACGGATTTTTGGCGCGTACGTTCAACTGGATCACCCCGGTCGGGAAACTTCTCGACCCGTTTGCGGACAAGCTGATGGTCGTCACGGCGCTGGTCGTGATCCTGATCGAAAAGTCACGGCAGGGGCATTTGTTCGGCATTTATCTGGCGCTCGTGATCCTGATCGCGGTCAAGGAACTGCTTGCGATGATCGGCGGCATGATCATGCTGAAGCAGCGCAAGGTCGCGTATTCCGACTGGTACGGCAAGGTCGCGACGGGACTGTTTGGCGTCGGAATTCTGCTGACGCTCCTGAGCTTCGTCGTTGCCGCCATCGAACCGTGGAACATCGCGGTGCTTGCCGCAGCGGTCGCGCTTGCCTACGTGGCGCTCGCGCATTATGCGCGCACGCAGATGTTCAAGCCGCGCACGGATGAACCGACCGATGAGGAGCAAAAACTGTTTGAGAAGTTCGACCGTTTGGCGAAATAATGCTTGCATTTTCCATAGGAGTGTGATATAATTCCTCCGTTGGAACTGTGGAACTTGAAGGAGTGGGCGAAATCCCACTCTTTCGTTTTGAGAGAGGAAGAAACCGTGAAAACGACCGAGATCTGCGAAAATCTCTGCAAGAGCAGGATCGAATCGCTCGGATTCGAACTGTGCGACGTCGAATACCAGCGCGAATACGGCGACTGGGTGCTGACGTTTTATATCGACAAGCCCGAAGGCGTTACGATCGACGAATGTGAGGCGGTCAGCCGCGCGATCGAGCCGATCCTCGACGAGGCGGACCCGATCGATCAGGAATACGTGCTTTCGGTCTCCTCGCTCGGGATTGATCGCCCGCTGAAAAAAACGCGCGATTTCGAGCGCGCGATGGGCAAGGAGCTTGAAATCAAGCTCTATGCGCCGAGCAACGGCAAAAAGCAATGGATCGGTGTGCTTTCCGCGTTCGATGCGGACAGCTTCACCGTGGAAACGGAATCGGGGGAGACGCTGACCGTCAAAAAGAAAGACTGCGCGCTCGTCCGTCCGAATATCAGGTTTTAATTCAGAAAGGAACAGTATCATGAACGCAGAGTTTATCGAAGCTTTGAACGCACTCGAAAAGGAACGCGGCATCAAGAAGTCCGTGCTTCTTTCCGCATTTGAATCCGCGCTGATCGTCGCGTACAAGCGCAATTACAACTCGACCGGCAACGTCCGCGCCGAGGTGGACGGCGACACCGGCGACTATCACATCTACGCAAGCAAGACCGTCGTCGAGAACGTCGAGAATCCGTCGCAGGAAATCTCGCTCGAACGCGCAAAGAAGGTCAATCCGCTGTACGAACTCGGCGACGTGCTCGAAGAAGAAGCGTTCGCAAAAGACTTCGGCCGCATCGCCGCGCAGACCGCGAAGCAGGTCATGGTACAGCGTATCCGCGAGGCGGAGCGCAACAACATTTACGACGAATACGTGGAAAAAGAAAACGAGATCCTGACCGCGATCGTGCAGCGCGTGGAGAAGGGCAACGTGTACGTCGAGCTGGGCAAAACGGACGGCATCCTGCCGCCGAACGAAATGATCCCCGGCGAAGAATACGAAAACAACGAGCGCATCAAGGTGTACGTGCTCGAGGTCCGCAAGGAGAACAAAGGTCCGCAGATCGTCGTCAGCCGTACGCATCCGAGCCTTGTGAAGCGTCTGTTCGAGCTCGAAGTGCCGGAGATCATGAACGGTACCGTGCAGATCAAGTCGATTGCGCGCGAAGCGGGCTTCCGCACCAAGATCTCCGTGTTCTCGACCGATCCGCAGGTCGACGCCGTCGGCGCGTGCGTCGGTCCGCGCGGTGCGCGCGTGGAGCGCATCGTCAACGAACTGCACAACGAGAAGATCGACATCATCGAGTACGATTCCGACAGCGCGATCTACATCGCAAAGGCGCTTTCGCCTGCAAAGGTGCTGATGGTCTACGTCAACGAAGACGAGAAGGCGGCCCGCGTCGTGGTGCCGGATTCGCAGCTTTCGCTTGCCATCGGCAAGGAAGGGCAGAACGCGCGTCTTGCGGCGAAACTGACCGGCTGGAAGATCGACATCAAGAGCCAGTCGCAGGCGGACGCGGCAGTCGAAGCGGCAGCCGCGGAGCATGCTTCGGAGGAATGATCGATTGAAAAAGATCCCGATGCGAATGTGCATCGCCTGCCGTGAAATGCGGGCGAAAAATGATCTGATGCGCGTCGTGCGCACGGAGGAGGGGACCCTCGTGCTCGATCGGACGGGCAAGCGGAACGGACGCGGCGCCTATCTGTGCCGGGACGCAGCGTGCCTCAACAAGGCGATCAAGACCCGCGCGCTCGAGCGTGCGCTGGAAGCGCCGGCGAGCGAAGCGCTGCTTGCGTCCCTCTCCGGGGAGGTCGAGGCACGTGGATCGGCTGTTTAACGCGATCGGGCTTTGCATGAAAGCCGGCAAGGCGCAGAGCGGCGCCTTTGCGGTCGAGAAAACGATCAAAAGCGGCAAGGCAAAACTGGTCTTATTGGAAGAAACGGCGTCCGAGGCGACGAGGACGCATTATGAACAACTGTGCGCGTTTTACGGCGTTCCGCTTCTGATGACGGAAACCGTGGGGCGCGCGATCGGAAAGGAATCCCGGATCGTCATGGCGGTCACGGACGAATCCTTCCGGTCCATGATTGAGCACGCAACGTGCAGCACCGATGGAAAGCGGGGATGAGTATGGCTACGAATTTCATGGAAACCGTTAAAAATCTGAAGGAGGAAATGCAGGGACTTCTGCACGCGCTGGACGCGACGAAGGGTTCGATCGGAACGCTTCTGGATTTCGCGCGCCGCACGGAAGGCAGCATGATCGACCGCGAAGAGCAGGAAAAGCAGGCGCGCGAAGAACGCGAACGCGCCGCGCGGCTCAAAGCGCTGCTGGAAAGCGAGCAGGACCTTGCCGCGCATGCCGGCGGCAGCGAGACGGAGGAACCGCCCGCACCGGTCGAGGAACCGGTCAGAGAGCCGGTCAAAGAGCCGGTCACCCCGGAGCCGAAGCCCGTCGAACCGAAACCCGCGCGTCCCGCAGAGCGGACCGAACGGCAGCCGCAGCGTTCCGGCGAGAACGATCGCTTCGGCACGCAGAAAAAAGACCGCCCGCGCGACGGACAGCGGCAGGAATACGGCGACCGACGTCCCGGTCAGGACCAGAAAGGTCCGCGCCGCGAATCGACCGGCGGAAACCGCGCCGTGATGATCAATCCGCCGAGTCCCTCCGACACCGGCAAGAACAACCGCAGCGACAAGAAAAAAACGTTCGAAACGACGGATAAGAAAGCAAAGAACAAGAAGACGATGATGAAGGAAGCAGGCCCGACCGCGCGCGGCTGGGAGGATGACGGACAAATGGGCAATCGCCGCAAGGCGAAGCGGCACGAGGCGGAGGTGCAGCAGCCGAAGCCCGCGCCCGTCGTGATCGAACACGCGGTAATCACCAGCGAAACGATCACGGTGAAGGACCTTTCCGAAAAACTCGGAAAGCCCGCCAACGAGATCCTGAAAAAGCTCCTGATGCTCGGCATCATCGCAAACATCAACCAGGAACTGGATTTCGACACCTGCGAACTGATCGCGGGCGAGTTCAACATCACCCTCGAACAGCAGATCGCAAAGTCCTTTGAGGACGTGCTGCTGGATTCCGCGGAGGACGCCGACGCGCCCGAAACGCTCAAGCCCCGTCCGCCGGTCGTTACGATCATGGGTCACGTCGACCACGGC
>Ga0247611_10011341_pt1 | contig 10297 bp, 11 predicted proteins | sample 177DNAGHGhighgp2_FD_192422 | JGI IMG/M metagenome (GOLD analysis project Ga0247611, IMG submission 192422) | Sheep rumen microbial communities from Palmerston North, Manawatu-Wanganui, New Zealand - 1770 DNA GHGhigh gp2 | ecosystem: Host-associated > Mammals > Digestive system > Stomach > Rumen... | reverse complement strand
ACATTTAAGCCATTAACTGAATCATTAAAAGAAATTGATAAAGAACTTGTTAAGGGTGCTCTTGATAGACCAAGCTTTAAAGATTATTTTAATGCTAACTGCAAAGATGATACGCTAAAAGCTTGTGTAGAAGAAATACTTGCATAAAAAAATTCGAGTAACAGTTGTTGTTACTCGATTTTTTAAATTATAATTCATTTTCTTTAATTCCAAATACGTTATCTATAGGCTCTTCATTTGTATTTTCAATCAAATCAAGTTCTAGTGCTACATCATACATGATTTCATTAACACCTTTATAGTTTTCATCAAAAATATCAAATGTTATATCATCAAGAACTCCAAATAATTCATCAGGAACTTCCTCATGACGTTCAACATAAGATAATACTTGTTGTTCAAAATCTGCTAATTTGTCTAAATCACTTTGTTTATGATCATCTTCATTAGCTAATTCATTTTGAAAATCATTAACATATAGTAAAAGGTTAAGTGTTTTAGCATTTTCATTCATTCCAACTAAGTTACCACGATATTCTTTTTGTAAGATTGTTGAGATTGTTACAAAGTGGTCATGAAGATAATCAAAGCCATGTTCAAAGATGTTTTCTAAATAATCTTCAATATTGCCATTTTCTTGATATTGATTATACAAATAATCAGTTACTGCAATTACGTGAGAGAAGCGAGAAATAATTGGTGATTTCATATTAATTAAATCATTAATTAAATCTATATTCTCATTTTTCCAGTCTTCATAGTCTTCAAAAATTGTCATAATAGAATCCTTTCTTTTAAAAGATAAAACTCTTTATCTAATGATAAAGAGCTTTTTTATTTATTGTTTGTTCTCATTACGAGTCTTCATTTGTGGGAATAAGATAACATCACGAATAGATTCTGATTCAGTTAAGAAGATACATAATCTATCGATACCAATACCAATACCACCACATGGAGCCATACCATATTCAAGAGCGTCTAAGAAGTCTTGGTCCATACCGTTTGCTTCATCATTACCTGCATCTTTTTCAGCTAATTGCTCTAAGAAACGTTCCTTTTGATCAATTGGGTCGTTTAACTCAGTATAAGCATTAGCGAATTCATGTCCACCGATATATAATTCGAAACGTTGAACGAATCTAGGATCTTCTGGGTCCTTTTTTGTTAATGGAGAGATTTCAATTGGGTGTCCCATTAAGAATGTTGGTTGAACTAAATCTTCTTCACAGAATTGTTCGAAGAAGGCATTGATAATGTGACCAACTTGGAAGTGAGCTTCTACAGGAACATTGTGTTCTTTTGCGATAGCCTTAGCTTCTTCAAGAGTATAGTTGTTGTTCTTGAAGTCAACACCACATTTTTCCTTAATTAATTCGCACATAGATGCTTTTCTGAATGGCTTAGAAACATCAATTAATTCACCTTCACGATTGAATGGGTTAATAAATTGTTGTTTTCCAGCAACAGTAGTAGCAGCGTGACGAATAACACCTTCACATAAATCCATCATAGATTGTAGATCACCAAATGCTTGATATAATTCTACAGTAGTGAATTCTGGGTTATGAGTTCTATCCATACCTTCATTACGGAAGATACGACCGATTTCATAAACTCTTTCAAGACCACCAACAATAAGTCTCTTTAAGTGTAATTCTGTTGCAATACGTAAGTAGAAGTCGCAATCTAGAGCGTTGTGATGAGTGATGAATGGACGAGCAGAAGCACCACCTTGAATATTTTGAAGAACTGGAGTTTCAACTTCAATGAAGCCTTGGTTATCAAAATAGTTTTGCATAGCACGAATAATACGTGGACGCATAATAGCAGTACGCTTAGAATCTTGATTCATAATAAGGTCAAGATATCTTCTTCTGTAACGTTCCTCAGTATCAGTTAAACCATGGAATTTTTCAGGAAGTGGTTTTAATGCTTTTACTAAGTGTGTGTACTTAGCAGCGCGAATTGTTAATTCACCAGTTTGAGTCTTCATCATGCGACCTTCAACACCAACGATGTCACCAAGGTCAGCAAGTTTGAATAAGGCGTATTGTTCTTCACCAACAACATCCTTTTTAATGTAAACTTGCATAAATCCAGATTTATCTTGAATTGAGAAGAATGAAGCTTTACCCATTTTACGAATAAACATAATTCTACCAGCAATTTTACCAGTATATTCAGTTGCTTCTAATTCCTCTTCAGTTTTGTCTTGGTATTTATCCTTTAAATCTTGAGCATGATCTGTTACGTCATATCTTTGACCGAATGGATCAATGCCTAATTCTCTATATTTTTCTAGTTTTTCACGTCTTACTTGTTCTTGTTGTGTTAATAAATCAGACATAATTATTCCTCCATGAAAATAGTCAATGTATTATACCATAAAAATTTTTTAATTTATAGTATTTGCACTTGTATAATTATAACGCATATTTTAAAAAAATGAAAGAAAAATGCAAAAAAGAGGCTTAAGCCTCCTTTTTGAAATCCTCAATATATTTTTCACATTCATCAATTAATGGACGATAGCATTTCATATGACGACGAACAATATTTAAATTGTTAGACTTATATCTATATACAAAATAAGCACGGCAGTCACACATATGATGTATTACATTATCGTTAATACGTCTAAATCCATGGTGAATACGATTGAATTTTCTATCAATTAATTTCATCTTTGTCCAAGTGAAGTTTAATGCATCTTGGTCTAGAAATGTCATATGACGTTTATTAATTAATTCTCTAGCCTTTTGGAAATATCCTGTTTCTTTAATTTTCTTTAGGTTAAGATTTAACATACCACTGTTAAAGTATTTTCTGTGGTTCTTCAATCCCCAAATGAATACATCACGTACAGCTAGAATCTCATACTCATCAATTGGTAAATCCCATAATTCTTTAATATCACTATTACATACTGTGTCTGTATCAAGATAAATAATGTGATCCGGAAGAGGTAATTTATCTGCAAATAAGCGCAAGTTAGCATATGGAGTGAACAAATTCATATTATTAATGTCATTGAATGGGAAACTCTTATATGCTTCAAGACAATCTATAATTGTAACTTCATTTTGACTGTTTTTCTTTTTTAAAATATCTTCAAGATATTTTCTTTCTTTTTCTTCAACGGGGACATAAAGTTTATTTTTTTCAGACAAATCCATAGTTAGTAAGTAGAAGTGAACTGGTTCACTAGCATGATTTGCAATACTAACTGAAGATATGATAACTTGATTAAACACTTTTTTGTTTAATGCATACATTACATTAATCATAACAAGACTCCTTTTAAATATAATAGTATTATATCACAAATGTTTGATTATATAACAAAAAGACAACAAGAATTGAATCTTGTTGTCTATCTTTTTAGGCTTTATTTTCGCTACCTAATACATTTATAATCTTATGTTTTACAATGTCATGAATAGCTTGTCTAGCATCAGCCATATATTGACGTGGGTCAAAGTGATCAGGATGCTCAACTAAGTGCTTTCTTATCATTGCAGTTGATGCAAGTCTAACATCTGAGTCAATGTTAATTTTGCAAACAGCCATCTTACTAGCTTTTTGAAGTAGTTCTTCAGGAACACCGATTGCATCTGGCATAGAACCACCATATTGGTTAACCATTTGAACATATTCTTGCATAACTGAAGAAGCACCATGTAATACGATTGGGAATCCTGGAAGACGTTTTGAAACTTCTTCAAGAATATCGAAGCGTAGCATTGGTTTTGTACCTGGTTTGAATTTATATGCACCATGTGATGTACCAATTGCAATTGCTAATGAATCAACACCAGTACGCTTTACAAAATCTTCAACTAGGTTTGGATCTGTGTATGAATGATTTTCTGCAACAACATCCTCTTCAACACCAGCAAGAACTCCAAGTTCACCTTCAACTGTGATATATCTTGGGTTTGATGGATGTGCATTAATATCATGAGCATATTCAACTACTTTACGAGTTAAAGCTACATTTTCTTCATATGATAAAGAAGAACCATCAATCATAACACTTGAGAATCCTTGGTCAATGCAATCCTTACAAGTCTCAAATGAATCACCATGGTCTAGGTGTAATGCAATAGGGATGTTAGAATCCTCAACAGCAGCTTCAACCATCTTTCTTAAATAAATTGGCTTTGCATACTTTCTTGCACCGCGTGAAACTTGTAGGATAACTGGTGAATGTAATTCGTTACATGCATCAATAATTCCTTGAATTTGTTCCATGTTATTAATATTGAAAGCTCCAATTGCATATTTGCCATCATAAGCTTTTTTAAACATTTCTCTTGTATCTACTAGTGGCATATTATTCCTCCTTAAACACGTAATATTCCATTAACAATATTATAGTATAAACAATTATTAAATTCAAATTTTGCATAAAAAAACATATTTCTGAAGAAATATGTTATTTTATAGTTTCACTTACAAGTTCATACATTTCACTTGCGTTTGCTTTTTTAGTTAATGGATCAATTGATAATACTTTAATTTTTACATCTTTATTACCAAATTGAATAGTGACGATATCGCCAAGTTTTATTTGATAACTTGGCTTTACAATACGATCGTTCACTAAAATACGTTCGGCTTCAGTAACTTCTTTAGCTAAGGTGCGACGTTTTATAATACGAGTAACTTTTAAATATTTATCAATACGCATTATTGACTTTCCTTTGTTTCATCACTAACTACAGTTGTATCAGTAGAAGTAGTAGATTCAAAGTTTTCTACATTTTCACTTGTTTGGCTATCTTTAGCATCACGAGCTTCTTTTAATGCTTTTTGTTCATCATACCACTTTAAATGTCCTGTTGCATTGATTTCATCAATATCTTGCTTTGTCAATGTTTCAATTTCTTTTAAGTAGTAAGCAATTTGTTCAAGTAAATCACGATTTTCGTTAATGCAGTTTGTTGCATCTTTGTAACAGTCTTCGATGATTCTTCTTGTTTCTTTATCAATTTCAAGTGCAATTTGGTCACTGAAATTCTTATCCTTTAAGTAGTCTCTACCAAGGAAGATACTACCTTGATTTTGTTCATAAGTTACAGGTCCTAATTCAGACATACCATATTCAGTAACCATTGAACGAGCAATCTTAGTAGCTTGTTGGAAGTCGTTAGAAGCACCAGTAGATACTTCGTTATAAACGATTTGTTCAGCTACACGACCACCAAGGAATCCTGTAATTCTATCAAGTAGGTCGCGCTTTGTAGATAAGAAGTTTTCTTCTTCAGGTAACATTAGGGCGTATCCACCAGCTTGACCACGAGGAATAATAGTAACCTTTTGAACAACGTTAGCATGTTCAAGCTTTAAGCCGATAACTGCATGACCAGCCTCATGATGAGCTACTCTGTCTCTTTCTTTATCAGTCATACGATGGCTCTTTTTAGCAGGACCCATCATAACACGATCTGTTGCTTCATCAATGTCAAATTTATTGATAACTTTTCTATTATCACGAGCAGCAAGAAGTGCAGCTTCGTTTAATAAGTTTTCAATATCAGCACCACTAAATCCTGGAATTCTATGTGCAATGTCATCAAAGTTAACATCACTTTCGAATTTCTTATTTCTAGCGTGAACTTTTAAAATGGCAGTTCTTCCATTTACATCAGGAAGACCAATTGTAATTTGTCTGTCGAAACGACCTGGACGAAGAAGAGCTGGGTCTAGAACGTCTGGACGGTTTGTTGCAGCCATAACGATAATACCAAGGTTTGGAGCGAATCCATCCATTTCAACAAGTAATTGGTTTAGAGTTTGTTCACGTTCATCGTGTCCACCACCCATACCAGCACCACGTTGTCTACCAACAGCATCGATTTCATCAATGAAGATGATACATGGAGCGTTTTGCTTTGCTTGTTTGAATAAGTCTCTAACACGAGATGCACCAACTCCGACAAACATTTCAACGAAGTCTGAACCAGAAATTGTAAAGAATGGAACACCAGCTTCACCTGCAACAGCACGTGCAAGTAAAGTCTTACCTGTACCTGGGTTACCTGATAATAGTACGCCCTTTGGTATACGAGCACCAATTTCTACATATTTAGCTGGATTCTTTAAGAAATCAACAATTTCAACTAATTCTTGTTTTTCTTCTTCACAACCAGCTACATCATTAAATGTAACAGTCTTTCCACGTGCAAGGTGAGCTGTAGACTTACCAAAGTCCATAGCTTTACTATTTGAGTTGGCACGCATCATCCAAACGAAGAATCCAATGAATAATACTAATGGAATCATGTTGATTAAAACACTAATCCAAGTAGTGTCCTTTGGTGGTAAAACATTGATAGTTAATTTATAACCATCTTGACTTTGTAATTCAGTCAATTCTGCATCATTAATATTCAATGTAAATGTATAAGTAGTCTTTTTATTATCAGTTGTAGTTTCAGTAACTTCACCTGTTAATGAAAATAAATTACTATTTATTTGTTGTGCAACTAAATTTTTAACTTCAGCATCGCCAACATTATCATTATCTACCCATTCAGTTAATGTTGTATATTGAACTGCTTTTGGGCTTGGGTTCATAAGTCTAACAAATGCGATAGCTAATGCGACTAGCATTACGAATGTCAGAATGTATGCACCTATATCAAGACGCTTCTTTTTTGGTGTCTTTGGGCTTCTATCTGCCATAAATATATCCTCCTATAATTAATTATTTTTATTTGTTATAAACTTCTTCCTTTAAAACTCCAACATATGGAAGATTTCTGTAATAAGGACCATAGTCAAGTCCATAACCTACTACAAATTTCTTAGGAATAGTAGTTCCAACATAATCAGCTTCAACCTTCTCTACTCTACCTTCAGGCTTATCTAGCATTACACATGTTTTAACTGAGTTTGCACCACGATTTAAGAATAGGGCTTTAACTTCTTTTAAAGTTAAACCTGTATCAATAATGTCATCAACAATTAATACATCTTTACCTTTAACATCAGTAGTTATATCAGACTTTATGACTAAGTGGCCAGTAGAAGATGTACCACCTTCATAACTTGAAGCTACCATATAGTCGAGTTCTGTATATAAGTTAATGTTTAATACAAGTTCAGCCATAAAAGGCATGCAACCTCTAAGTAATCCAACAACTACTAATTTTTTATCCTTGTAATCTGCTGTGATTTGTTTACCAAGAGTTTCACAAATATTTAAAATTTGTTCTCTTGTTACTAAGACTTCTTTAATGTCATCATTCATCATAATTTTTAGTTCTCCTCATCAATTAAATAGATGTCTCCATCACCTAAATCGTCTTTTATTAAAGCTGATTTAGCAATAGAAGGAATCCAAATAATATCTTTATCATTAATTACCATAGGTAGTGTATTTCGAATTTCGATAGGGATTTTTTTGTCTATTAATAAATCTTTTACTTTTTTCTTTCCACTAGATAATTCGATAATATCACCATTAATTCTAGTTCTGATTCTTAATGGTAATTTGACCTTATTATAACATAATTTAATATAGTTTTGCCAAGAATTAGGCTTATCTTTTGTAAAATAAATTTTGTGATTAAAGAATGTTAATGTCTCACCTAAATTTATGGTTTTATCTAATTCAATTTTATCAATTTTTTTATTAATGTAGGCTATGTTATATCTTTTTACGAATAAAAATGATTCAGATATATTTATTTCTTGTTGGCTTTTACTATTTGTAATCATGTTTAAAATAGAATTTATTAACTTGAAATTTCTATTTAATTTTAACTTCTCAAGCATCATGCAAATAATATCTTTTTGGATTGCTATATCTAATTTTTTAAAAGAACTAATTTCAATTTGATTATTATGCTTATCAAGGTAATCTTTACTAAGATGTCTAATATAATTGAAAGTCTCAAATGCTATTTCAGAATATTCACTTGCTTTATCTAAAATAGAACTATTTATTTCTTTTAGAAGCGGAATAACTTTATTTCTGATTTTATTACGCATATGAATTGTTTCAAAATTAGTATAGTCTTCAAAATATAATAAATTATTTTTTGCTTGATATTCTTTAATCTCATCCTTACTTGCACAAAGGAAAGGACGAATGATTTTCAAACCATCTTTAATGACACAATTGTGAATACCAGAATATCCGTATAAATTAGAACCTGTCATAAGTTTTAATAATATAGTTTCTAAATTATCGTCTTTATGATGGGCAGTAATTAATATATTTGTATCGGATTTAGCTGCAACATCTTTAAAAAAATTATATCTTTCTTTTCTTGCATAATCCTCAAAATTCTTATCTTCTGGTGTTAAGTGCTTAATGTAATATTTAATATTTAAACTTTCACAAAGCTTAATGGTTTCAAGTTCTTCTAAATCACTTTCTTTCCTAACTTTATGATTTACATGAGCGACAATGACCTCATAGCCTAGCTTAGTAAGAATATCTAGTAAAACACGACTATCAATTCCATAAGAAAAAGCGAGTATTACTTTTTGATTATCATTTATTAAATTGTTAGTTTTAATATATTCTTTAACTTTATTTAATAGACCTTCCATAATAAAACTCCATTTTTCAATTATATTATATATAATAATTATCTCACAAATATGTAATTTTAATGAAATATTTGATTTAATTATTCAAATATTATAAAATTAGTCCGTTAAGGTGATAAATATGCTATATCTTGCAAGTAAAAGTCCTAGAAGACGTGAATTATTATCTAATCTAGGCTATGAATTTATAATTGAATCAATGTCTACCGATGAGACTATGGATAAGAATAAAACAGTTTATGAAAATGTTGTTGAGGTTTCATATAAGAAAGCTCTTGCAGTATATAATAATCATAAAGATGATGTAGTTATTGGTAGTGATACTATTGTTGTTTATAACAATCAAATATTTGGTAAGCCAAAGGATAAGGAAGATGCGTTCAAAACATTAAAAATATTGAATGGCAAAACTCATGAGGTTGTAAGTGGTGTAAATATTATTACTCCTAAAAAAACATATTCATTTTATGTAATAAGTCATGTAACATTTAAAAATAATAGTGATGAAGAAATACTAGATTATATTAATACGGGTGAGCCAATGGATAAAGCAGGAAGCTATGCTATTCAAGGACTTGGTTCAAAATTAATTGAGTCATATGATGGTGAATTAAACAATATCATTGGACTTCCTACAAAGGAAGTTGATGATGTTTTAAAAGAGGTACTTAAATAATGGAGTGGAATATTGGAAATGTCAAAATAAAGAATCAAGTTGTTCTATCTCCAATGGCCGGTGTATGTAATGAAGTGTTTAGAATTATATGTCACGAATTCAATGCTGGTCTTGTTGTATGCGAAATGGTTAGATAAAGCATTAATGTTTAAGAATGAAAAAACATTAGCTATGACTAAGGTAAGAGAAAAAGAACATCCTGTTTCTTTACAAATATTTGGCTCTGATATTGAATCAATGGTAGGAGCAGCTAAATTTATTGATAAATATTCAAATTGCGACATCATTGATATTAATATGGGATGTCCTGTTCCTAAGGTTGTAAAGACAGGTGCTGGTAGTGCTCTTTTACAAACACCTCAAAAGGCTTATGAAATAGTTAAGGCAGTTGTTGATGCTGTTAGTAAGCCAGTAACAGTAAAAATACGTATTGGTTTTGATAAAGAACATATTAACTGTGTTGAAATGGCAAAGTTAATCGAAAAAGCAGGAGCTAAAGCTATCACAGTACATGCTCGTACTCGTTCTGAGTTTTACGAAGGACATTCTCATTGGGAATATATTAAACAAGTTGTTGATGCTGTTAATATTCCAGTTATTGGAAATGGTGACATTACATCAGCAATCGATGCTAAAAAAATGTTAGAAGAAACTGGATGCATGGCAGTTGCGATTGGTCGTGGTTCTTTAGGTAATCCTTGGATTTTTGATCAGGTTTCAACTTATCTTGAAACTGGTATTTTAAAAGATGAACCAACATTAAAAGATAAGTATTTGATGATAGTAAGACAGCATGAAATGCTAGAAGAATTAAAAGGTACACATTTAGCTTTAATTGAGATGCGCAGTCATATAGGATGGTATTTGCGTGGTATTCCTGGAGCAGGTCCTATAAAGAATGAATGCAATATGTGTACTAATTTTGATGACGTATTAAAAATATTAAGAAAGTTTATGCTTAATGAAGAATAGATAAGAAATAGGAACGCTTTGTTTCTATTTTTTTTATTTATTAGGAAATTCTATATTTTCATTATTTAATCAAAATTT
>Ga0247611_10011340_pt1 | contig 10297 bp, 7 predicted proteins | sample 177DNAGHGhighgp2_FD_192422 | JGI IMG/M metagenome (GOLD analysis project Ga0247611, IMG submission 192422) | Sheep rumen microbial communities from Palmerston North, Manawatu-Wanganui, New Zealand - 1770 DNA GHGhigh gp2 | ecosystem: Host-associated > Mammals > Digestive system > Stomach > Rumen ... | reverse complement strand
TAAAGCATAAGTATAATATTTAATTCCATTAGCAGTTCCATCATAGACGAGGTGAGCTCCATCACCATCTAAACTTTTACTTTGTGTAATAGCTTTCTGTAATAACTGTGACTCTGTAACTGTTGAAGATGAATTACCTGAACTTGATGGATTATTGTTGTTATTTGCCTGCTGGTTTGCACCATTGTTACTGTTTGAAGCACCACCATTTGCATTGCTTATTGATGCTATATTACTTCTTGCATTTTTTGAAGAAGTGGGAACATTTTTTGATGATGTTGCATGATTGACATTTACAGAATCTCCACCAGTAGCTCCATTAGCTTCTACATTTGATGTTGAGTCAATTTCACTATTGTCTACATCTTCTGTTTCAACAGCTGTAAATGTATTTGTAGTATCTGCATTATTAGTTACTTGATATGTACCGGCCACTACTCCTATTAACGCAACAAGTACTATAGCTAAAATAAGTTTCGTATTCATATTATCCTCCCTACTATACATCTCTACTTATTTTTTTAGTATCTAAAAATCTCTATAATAAATATATGTATACATATATTATAATAACTTTTAGTATATTTGAAAAACTTTTCATATATTACTTATCACGCCCACTATACTTTTATACTTAATTGTTTCTATAACATATAATATGCAAAGAAGAGGAATTACAAACTTACCATTACATACAGATCATACACCAAGATGGCTTTGGAATAGGATGGTAAAATTATCAGGTGCAATTACAGAGGTAATTCTGGAAGAATATGGTCATCAGGAATTTCTTGAAAGAATTTCAAATCCCTACTGGTTTCAAGCATTTAGTTGTGTAATAGGATTTGACTGGCATTCTTCAGGTACAACAACAACTACATGTGGTGCATTGCGAGCAAGTTTAAATCCTCAAGAACATGGAATTGCAGTTCTTGGAGGCAAAGGTAAAAATTCACTTAAAACACCAAGTCAACTAATAGATGCTGGTGAAAATTTTAACCTATCTACAAAGACTACTGAAACTCTTGTCAAATCATCCAAATTATCTGCTAAGATTGATAATGCATGTATACAGGATACCTATTCTCTATATCAGCATAATTTCTTTTTAACTGAGGATGGTAGTTGGGCTGTCATACAGCAGGGTATGAATCTTAACAATAAATATGCAAGAAGATATCATTGGATAAGCACTGATTTAGATAAGTTCTTATCAAGTCCACACACAGCTATTGAGTGTGATAAAAAAGAAGAAAATACATTAGATATGTCATCGAAGGATAGTGTTAATGTACAAGAGATAAGTGTTGATTTGATAAACGACAATCCTGAACATCTTCGTACATATTTCAGAAGAAAGGATCCAAAACAAACATTGCTCACAGATTACTTTAACTTTGATAATGAAGATAATGATCCTACAGGATTTAACAATCAGCCATCATTTACAATGCCTAGTCATCATCCTGTATTGGATATGGATTTATCAGACAAGGAATTTGAAGTATTGAAGAATGCATATGAATTACAACCAGAAAATTATCAGGAACTCATATCACTAAAGGGTATTGGTCCTAAGAAGATAAGGGCTTTAGCATTAATAAGTGATCTGGTATATGGTAAGAAGGCTAGTTGGGAAGATCCTGTTAAATATAGCTTTGCACATGGTGGAAAAGATGGATTTCCATATCCTGTAGATAGGGAAGTCTACGATCATTCCATACAAACAATAAAAGATTCATTAGAACAAGCTAAATTAGATAATAAAGAACGTCATGATGCAATAAAAAGGCTGAATAAGTTCATATAAGTTATTGGATTGTATGTAACTTTGTAATTTTAGAATTAGTCTTTATGTATAATGTTTCATGTTATTCTATGATTATGGATTGTTTACTAATATTAACATTAACTATGATGATTTACATATAGTATTATAGGATTTGATTTTATGGATGCGATAGAAGTATTAAATACTAGACGTAGTGTCAAAAAATTTAGTGATAAACAAGTTGAGAAAGAGGATCTTAAGAAAGTTTTAGATGCGGGCATGCATGCAGCTACTGGTATGAATTTGCAGTCTCCTAAGTTTCTTGTTATTCAACGTAAGGAAATTATTGAACGATTCTCCAAATGGAACCTTTCCCATTTTCCGGAGGAACTACAGGATAAAATGGGTGAAATTGATCCATTTTATGGTGCTCCAACATTAATTGTTGTTCTTGCAGATGGCAATGTTCCTACATGTGTTGAAGATGGTAGTCTTGCTATAGGCAATATGTTAAATGCTGCTCATGCTTTAGGTATTGGAGCTTGTTGGATACATAGGGCTAGAGAAGAGTTTGATTCTATTCAGGGTAAGGAATTGCTTAAGGTTTGGGGTTTATCTACAGATTATATTGGTGTAGGTCATGTGATTCTTGGTTATCCTAGTGATGATTTTAAGGCTCCTGAGAAGAAGTTGAAAGAAGATTATGTATTGTTTTTGGATGATATTATTTAAATATCGTTTTTACTTTCCAAGTTGTTGATTCTTCAACTTCTTTTTTAAATTCTTTTAATCTTTCATTTTCTTCAATTAACTTATTATTTTCTTGTTTTAATTCTTCAATTTTCTTTTTTTGTTTATTTATTTCATATTCATAGTCTTCATTTTGAAATATTATTTGTCCTAGTTCTAATGATAGTTTTTTATAGTTGTTTGTTGTTTGTTCTAGTTGTTCTTCGAGTATTTGGTTGTTTGATTTTAATTGTTTTATTTCTGCTTTAAGTTCTTCTTCTGTCATCTTTTTCACTTTATTTATTTTTTTTACTGATTCTTATTTTTATTTTTTAAAGTATATTATATTTTTAAAATAGATGTTTAGGTTAACCTAAACTTTATATATTTCTACACATAAACATAATAGTAATAATACTTGTAATTAACAAAAGGAGGTAAAACAAAATTGACTAAACTCATAGAATTCAAAAACGTAACAAAAGAATATCATACTGGTGAAAACATTTTAAAAGCAGCAAACAATCTAAATTTCACGATTAACAAAGGTGAATTTGTAGTAATATTGGGACCCTCAGGTTCTGGAAAATCAACACTATTAAATTTACTGGGCGGACTAGACAATGTCACAAACGGAAATATAATAATAGATAACACTGACATATCACAATACAATGAAAACCAACTAACACAATACAGAGCAGATAAAATAGGATTCATATTTCAATTCTACAACTTAATCCCTAACCTCACAGCATTAGAAAACATTGAATTGATAAACGAAATCACCTCTAAAAAGATAGATGGAATAAAATACCTGCAGATGGTAAATATGGAACAACATAAAGATCAGTTTCCATCACAACTATCCGGAGGAGAACAACAAAGAGTCTCAATTGCAAGAGCAATATCTAAACAACCATCAATGCTGCTTTGTGATGAACCAACAGGGGCACTCGACTCAAAAAGTGGATACAATATAATAAAATTGCTATTAAATCTATCCAAAAACAAACAAAGTACAGTAATAATAGTAACACATAATGCGGAAATATCCAAATTGGCTGATAAAGTAATTTATCTTAAAAATGGTCAAATTGAAAAAATAGATGAAAATTCATCTCCATTAGGTATTGATGAAATAGAATGGTGATGGCATGTTATTTAAAAAGATGCTAAGAGATATGAAACAGCATAAAATACAATTCATATCAATATTTCTCATGTCCTTTCTAACAGTAATGATATTTGCAGGTGTAGGTGCAGAATCCTATGGAGTACAACAAGTAGTCGATAAATACTATGAAGATACAAACATGGCAGATATATGGGTATATTCACAGCAAATGGATAATAAAACGTATGATGATTTAAAAAGCATATCGGGTATAGAAGATACAGAACGTCAATTAGTAGTCACAACAACAGCACAACTATCAGGTGATCCTACTATTAAAATGCATTTTATAGAAAATAATAAAATCTCAAAATACTATCCATTAGATGGTTCTGATATAAACATGGAGGATGCTGATGGATTATGGCTGGACAAATCATTTGCATATGAACATAAACTAAAAGTTGGAGATAAAATAACCGTAAAAATGAACGGAATAGAAATAACCAAAACAATACGTGGGTTAGGTTATTCACCTGAATATGTCTATCAAGAAACGGAAGGGAGTATAATTCCCGATTTCAGTCTTCAAGGATTTGCATATGCTTCATATAAGGCTTTTCCAACAGACAACATTTCCTATGATGTGGTATTAATAAAAACTAATGATACTGCTGACGTATTCCAGGAAAAACTTGATGATAAAATAGATGGTAAATATTCAACATTAATTCCACAAAAAGACCATAGTAGTGTAGTTCAATTCCAATCAGAAATAGATCAACATAATATGATGGGTAAAATGTTTCCATTAATATTTGTAGTAGTCGCCCTTCTGACTTTAATTACCACAATGACACGTATAGTAAATCATCAAAGAACACAGATAGGTACCTTGAAAGCATCGGGTTTTTCTAACAGAAAACTATCCATACACTACATGTCATATGGATTTTATTTAACATTAATCGGTTCTATATTGGGATTGGTAATTGGACAGAATACAATTCCATATTTATTCTATCCTTCAATGAGTGCATTTTACAAGGTTCCAACATGGAAACCAGGATTTGACATATCATTCATATACGTGGCATTAATCCTAATAGTACTATCAACATTATTTGCATATTTAACAACCAAAAACATTGTACGTCAATCACCAGCATCAGCACTGGAACCTAAAGCTCCTAAAATAAGCAAGGGCGGATTCATTGAAAGAACACGTTTATGGAAACATTTAGGATTTGTATTCAGATGGAACATACGAGATATCCGGCGCAATAAGATAAGATCATTAGTAACTGTTGTTAGTATAATCGGTTGTACTATACTGTTAATATCTGCCTTTGGAATGAGTGAGGGAATGGACGACCTTAAGACTTGGCAGTATGGAACAATAAATCAATACAATAATCAATTATTGGTGGATGATAATGCTACTGATGTTCAGATACAAAGTGTATTGGATGATGTTAAGGGTACACAAATAATGACAACTCCTATTGAAATAAAAGCCAACAATATGAAGAAAACAGTTAATGTAAATGTTTATAACAAAACTGATCTGATTCAAACTACTGATAATGCAATGAACCCAATGGAAATACCTGAAGATGGAGTTTCCCTAACATATAAAACTGCAGAACTTATGAATATCAAAAAAGGAGATACCATCAAATGGCATATTTATGGAGAGGATAAATGGGTTGAAACTAAAGTTGATGAAATATATGCTGATCCTACCAATCAGGGATTAACAATACGTCCTGATAAATTTGAAAAATTGGGATATAACTTTACACCAACAAGCATAGTTACAAATCATGATGTCAATTCATCATATCCTGGAATCACTACTATAAATGGTGTCGATGATTTACAAAATACTTGGGATGAACTAATGGAATCTGGTAATTTGCTTGTGGCAATACTATTGATATTTGCCGTATTATTGTCGGTTGTGATGTTGTATAGTCTTAGCATATTATCCTTTACAGAGATTGAACGTGAACTTGCAACACTCAAAGTAATAGGATTTAAAAGTAAGATAATACAAAAGATTTTCCTTATTCAAAACCTGGCATTATCAATAATAGGATATATCATTGGCATACCATTGGGATATTATGTTTTAAGGGTTATGATGGATACTTCTGGAGAGACATTTTATTATCCAATCCATTATTCCTTACAAACAATGGCCTTGACATTTATAGCTGTTGTAATTTTATCATTTATTGTTAATTTATTACTGGTTACGAAAATTAAGGATATTGACATGGTTGCTTCTTTAAAGTCAATAAGGGAATAAATATTCTCATTCCTATTTTTTTTAAAAAAATCTAATATCATTTTATTTTCTTTTTTAAGATATCATTATCAATTCTTAAATATAAATGGCTATGTAATAATTTTATATATTTTTAATACTTTTTGATTTCCCTCAATATTTCCTATTACTATATTTTTAACATTTTTTGTCATCTGATTAAATACATTAAATTTATTATATGAATAAAATATACATTTAATTGTTTAATTAGATATTAAACACAATTATATTTTGTTAAAACTTATAAAATAGTTTTATTTAATCTATAATTTTAGTAGGTAATTTTAGAATATATAGGAGTTGCTATTGTTATTTGCTATTTTATGATTAAATAGAACATATAGGGCAATTTCCTAAATGCTCTAACTATATCCTATGGAAATGTTGATAAAGTTGAATTACTTATTTCACTTTATTACTCATTTTCTGTTTTCTCTACTAATTCTATAAATATTTTTATTATCAAGTTCAATTTTATATAAATATTATAAAAATAAACTATATTTAATATAAATTATATAATTATTATTGCAAATATTATGAAAACTAATCCACAAATACATAGATTTTTGAAAGATTTTCAAAAAATTATACAAAGAGAAAATCAATATAAACAGATATACAAAGCAAGAATAATCAAAATAGAAGATAAAACAATAACATTAAGTACGGATAAGGTATGTACTCTACCACAAAATACCCTCATTGAAATCAACAAAATCAAAGGAAAAATAATCAAAAACAACCATAAAAACATTATAATTCAATTAGAAAAAAATCTGGAATTAAATATAGAACAAACCGTTAATATAACTGATATACAAAACCAAATAATAATAAACAAACTAGAAAATATATACACAACAATATATGATAAGAAAATAAATCACCACAATCAGGAAACATTAGAAGCATTATTTACAGACAACTATCAAAACAATTACAATGACATAACAACTTCAAACAAAAATCTAAACCCAAAACAATTGGAAGCATTAAACAAATCCATATCCACACAAAAATTCCACATCATCAAAGGGCCACCAGGAACTGGAAAAACACATAGTATAGTTGCCATAATTAAATACCTGCTAAATAATGATTATAAAATTCTCATCACAACCCATACTCACATAGCAATTGATAACATACTAGAAAAACTAGATGATATAGATGATCATAAAATCCTACGCATTGGACTAAAGGAAAAAATCAGTCCATCAGTTTATAAATATACCATTGATGAACAAATAAAAAAACTACCTGAATATCAACAAATACAACAATTAGAATTACACAACAATCAATTAAAGCATCAACTTCTAAACAAACCGGAAAAATTATCTAATTATAATAAATCAATTAACAAGAATCAATCACATGAAAACAAAAAATCAATTATCAACAGAATAATTTCCAAATTCTATAACTTAAATTATAATGAAGAGACAACAATTGAAAATGAAGATGTTGAAGATGATGCTGATATAATCAATCATATAAACAATAATAATCAACAGATTCAAAAAATCAAAAATGATATACAACATGACCTATCTGATAAGGCACAAATTATAGCTAGTACAATACTTTCATCATCAAGCAATATCCTAAAAGATATAGAATTCGATTATGTAATAATGGATGAAGCAAGTCAAGTACCAGTATACCTTGCTATAATACCACTTATGAAAACACAACGTTTCATACTAATAGGAGATGACAAACAATTACAACCAATAACCCCAAACAACACATCAAACAACCTATCAAAATCAATATTTAATCACATGATTACAAAATATCCACAACACTACACATTTCTTAACATTCAATATAGAATGAATCAACAAATAAGTAACATATCAAGTAAGTTATATTATCAAAACAAAGTAAAAACACATACAAAAAATCAAGACATAAAAATAGAAATAGATAACAATCATATATTAATCCAACAAGATCCAATAACATTCATAGATACAAACAACTGTCAATATTTTGAAGAAAACACTAATGGTGGATGCATAAATAAAAATGAAGCACAATTATTAATATACATCTTAAAATATCTATTAAAACAAAAAATCAATACTGAGGATATAGGCATAATAACTCCATACCGCAAACAAAAGTTATATATTCAAAAATTATTAAACAATGAACAACTAGATGTAGAAACGGATACCATATATCGCTTTCAGGGAAGGGAAAAAGATGTGATTATTATAACATTCTGTAAAAGTTCTAATCATTCACTAAGTAAATTCCAATCAAATTTTATCTCAGAAGAAAATCAACTAAATGTATCAATCACACGATCAAAGAAGAAACTTATAATAATTGGAGATTCATCACAACTAAAACAATCAAAAAATCTAAAAAAATTAATAAGGGAGATAACACCATTTAATACAGTTTACTTGGAAGATATAATTTAAGAGTCTTCTTCAGTCTCTGCAGAAGCTAATTCCTTAACTTCCTCTGGGATTCTGTTAAATAATCTGTCAATGAAGCTCATATTTTCAAGCTTACCCATAGCATATGAATACTTTTCAAGTTTTCTCATAGCTTCATTAAGTTCTAGCTGTTGTTTATTAAGAACTTCCTGTGTATGTTCCTTCTTATTTACCAATTTTTTATATTCTTGAACTTGATTTTCATACAACTGCTCAGTATTTTCAAGAGTTGTATTTATTTCATTATTTTCTGCTTTTAATTGTTTTATCTCTGATTTAAGTTCCTTGATTTCATCTAAATTTTTCTTTTTATCCTGCTCAAGTTCAGCAACCTGTTTTTCTAGTAAAGAATTATTTTTATTTTTTTCATCAATAGTCTGTTGGAACAACTCTTCTTTTTCTTCAATCTTTTTCATATCATTTTCATAGTTAGATAATTTCATCTGTAAATCTATCTTTTCTTCATTAACTTGACCTGATTTTTTTGATAGTTGAATATTGTTATCTTTCAATTTTTTATTTTCATTTTCTAAATTTTTCTTATCATTTTCTAGGCTTTTATTAGTATCTGATAAATGTTGTATTTCTGATTCTTTGTGTTGTAATTCTTCCTTATAATGTTGTATTTCATTTTGGGATTCAATTAAACTTTCTTTTTCATGTTTATTTTCAGCTTCTAATACTGCAATATCCTTTTTTAACCGTTCATTTTCTTCAGGATCTAATTGTATACCCTCAATATAATTTGTAATTGCAGTTTCTATTGCTTCGCCCTGTTTTTTATAAGTTGTTCCATATATTTCTTCAATTCTTTTCTGGAATTTATCCCATAAACTACTCTTGATTTGAATACTTTTTCTTATAATTTTATCTTCAGACATATTTATCAGAATCCCATTATCTATATAATATATCTTTATATCTTCCTATATTTTAATGTTGCATTTTATGTTGTATAGAAAAAATATGAATAACATCTTTAACAATCTATTTAACCATACCAATTATCATCATTAATTTCTTCCCACAATATTATCAAATTACATAATAGATGAAAAATAAATATTTAATTAATAACAAAAAACAAAAAATATTTAGAAGTGAAATTATGGTATATGAAGTAAAAAATAAGAAAAACATTGCAACCTTAGGATTACATGCAGGACAAGAAGAAACAGATGAAACAGGATCTAGAGCAGTTCCTATATATCAGACAACATCATATGTATTTGATGATACACAACAAGCAGCTAACCGTTTTGCCCTACAAGAAGGAGGTAATATATATACAAGACTAACCAATCCTACCACCGAAATCTTTGAGAAAAGAATGGCTGCTATTGAAGGGGGTACAGCTGCTTATGCAACATCAACAGGATTATCTGCTATCTTTTATGCAATAATAAATATTACTCAAATTGGAGATAACATAGTATCTGCAGATAATTTATATGGTGGAACATTTGAATTATTTGAAAATACACTAAAAGACTTAGGAAGAACTGTTAAATTTGTAGATTCACAATCACCAAATGAATTTGAAGCAGCAATAGATGAAAAAACCAAAGCGATATATGTAGAATCTATTGGAAATCCTAAACTAGACGTTCCTGATTTTGAAAAATTAGCAGAAATTGCACATTCTCATGGTATACCATTAATAGCAGATAATACAGTAGGTATTGGAACAATAAGACCATTTGATCATGGAGCAGATATCATAGCAAGCAGTGCAACTAAATACATAGGTGGTCATGGAACTACTTTAGGTGGAATCATAATAGAAAAAGGAGATTTTAACTGGGATAATGGTAAATTCCCAGCACTAACTGAACCTGATGAAACATACAATGGTCTTAAATTTTATGAAACATTTAAATCATCAG